>TARA_R100000935_G_scaffold58604_1_pt1 | contig 17683 bp, 16 predicted proteins | sample TARA_R100000935 | Tara Oceans TARA_R100000935 (sample SAMEA2621502) | marine metagenome | biome: marine biome (ENVO:00000447); feature: surface water layer (ENVO:00002042); material: "saline water (ENVO:00002010), including plankton (ENVO:xxxxxxxx)" | depth 5 m | reverse complement strand
ATCACAAAACTGACGTTTTTGAGCACTTTTTTCATTTTCAATTTTTGGGTTATCAACAACTCCCTTGCAAAATTCCATATAATTTGACATCAAATAATTGCAACGGAATTCAAACAATATCAAATAAAATTTTATTCACAAATATTTGATTATCAATTATTTATAAACAAATATATGTAAATTTCCCATAACGAAAACGAATCAAAATTTTAAACTTTTCCGTTATGAAAAAATCAATCTATTTGGCAGCTTTCCTCTTCCTGATTTCATCTTCGCTATTTGCGCAAATCGGAGGAATAGAAGATTCCGTTAACGATGTTTCCGATACTATAAGGACCATCTTCCCCATTATTTTGGGTGTCATCTTCCTCATCGGTTTCCTCTTTAATGCGGGACATTTCTTTGGTGAAAATGCCGACCTGAAAAAAGGAATTACCCGTGTCCTAGTCTTTGTCTTGATTGCTGGAGCTGTGGTTGGAATATTTACTTACCTAATCTCAATCGTAGTATAACCCAATAAGTGGGATTTATTTACCTAGCTGTATGAAGAAATTCGAGGTCTATAAAAACATCAGGAAACAGGCGGTCATTTTTGGGTTGCCCATATCCCTCTTTGCCGTGATGATGATTTGCATCGTGGCTTCGCTGTTGGTCATCATCTTCTCCTTCAGCTTTGCGATGATTATAGGCATACTGGTATTCAACACTGTTCTATATATCGCCTTGACACGAATAACCAGCAATCCACAACTTTTTCAGATGACAAAGGCTTTCCCCAAAATTATTAGTAACAAAAGAAATTCAGGCTTCTAGTATGAACAAGATTAACCTATCAGCATATCAACCCATTGCGGATATTCAGGACAATATCATTTTTGCCAATAATGGCAATGTGGTCTTGTGCTATGAAGGCAATCTACCGGAAATCTATTCGCTATCCGAAAAAGACTTTGAGGATATGCACGGGGCGTGGTTTCAGGCATTGAAATCCTTACCCGTGGGCACCGTGGTTCATAAACAGGATATCTATCTGAAGAAATCCTATTCGGCCGAACAACTTCCGAATACAACCTTTTTGGAGAAAGCAACCCACCACCATTTTAAAGGGCGTAGCTATATGGAGCATAAATGTCTTTTGTTTTTCATTTTAACCAAAAACAAGGCACTCAATAATCCCAAATATGTCAACCCGTTCCGAAAGATGTCAAAAGATATCGTTCAGGAATTGGACGACAATTTGAAAAGCTTTATAGGTTCGGTAAGCGATTCGGTTGCATTTATCAATAATAGTCGGAAAATGGAGTTTGTTCCCTTAGATGCGAATAGCATACAAAGCTTGACAAATGGCTATTTCAATGGGTTTAACCAAGGTTTCGACACCGACATCCTTTTAGAAAAGAAAAACGTCACTATTGGCGAAAATCATTTTGATGCCCTGGCCATCAACAGCGAACTGTGCTTTGGCGAAAGTGTACAGAGCAGCAAAACCAATGAGAAATTCACATCAGACGATTTTGTATTTCATCAAGGGTTTATTGATGGTCTAGGGCTTACGCTAAACGAGAATCACATCGTCAACCAGATTTTATATTTGGATGACAAACAGAAGTGGCGCAAGCTGTTGGACAAGAAAATCGAGGAACTAAACAAGAGTTCCAATTTTGGTTCGCAGAACAAAGTGGTACTCGGAAAAATCCAGCATATCCTAGACCAGATCAATGCTGATGACAATGCACGGATTATCCGTGGTCATCTAAATATTGTGTATTGGTCGAAGGATGCCAAAGAACTGGATAAAATTACCTCAAAGATAAAGACCGAATTCAAGGAACTGGACATCATACCCTACTACCCAAGAGGGGAAGAACGCAAGAATTATATACTGAATAGTTACTGTTGTTTTTCCTCCAATTTCTCAAATAACGATTTATATGTAACCGATCTCAAACACGCTCTGTGTTTGTTCATTAACAACACCAACTATAAATCGGATGCTACTGGCATCATCTTCAATGACCGGGAGCATAATATTCCTGTTCTAAAGGATGTGTGGGATGAGCGCAAGAAACGCATCAAGGCGCGGAACTTTGCCATTTTTGCACCAACAGGTGAGGGAAAATCCTTTTTGGCCAATAATATTTTGCGTCAATATTTTGAAAGTGGTGTCCGTCTGGTCATCATCGATTTGGGAGGTTCGTACACCAAATTTGCCAAACTCTACCCCGAACAGTACACCGTGTTGCGCTACGAGAGCGGAAAGAATTTGGGCATCAATCCATTTTACATCAGCGATATAAATGACCTGACACCAGAAAGGTTAGAAGATTTATCGGTTTTTCTATTTGAACTTTTCGCTTCTGATTTGAAAGTGACCAAGGCACAATCCGTTTCGGTCAAAAAGTTATTACGTCATTATTATGACAGTACTTCAGAAGACCATTCTTTGGATGGCTTTTACAGTTTTATAGAAAGGAATCAAGAAAACATTCTTGACAATCTCAAAATCCATCCCGACTACTTCAATGTTACGAGCTTCTTGCACGTAATGTCCGAGTACGTCGGTGATGGTCTATATAGCTTTCTTTTTGAGGTCAGTGAAGACCAGACCTATAAAATAGAGGACAAACGCCTGATTGTCTTTGAACTTGATGAAGTCAAGGACAATAAGGAAATCCTGTCCGTAATGCTCAAGTTGATTAAATCGGCTATCCAAAGAACCATTTGGAAGAACCGTGCTGAAAAAGGTATCATCCTATTTGATGAGTTTGCCAAGCAGCTAAAGTTTGAAAACGTTCTGGAAAGTGTGGAATTCTACTATCAGGCGATCCGTAAACAGAACGGTGCTATCGGTATCATCCTGCAATCCATCAATCAACTGCCCAACAATTCCACCTCGGCTAGCATCCTTGAAAATACACAGGTCATTTATAGCCTGAATAATGAAAAAGGCTATGCCGAACTGGTCAAACGCCTCAATCTGTCCAGTCACGACCTGAACCAATTGAAATCCATCAAGAACAATCTTACAGGACCTCGCAAGTACACCGAAATGTTCATCAAAATAGGAAAGGAAAGCAACATCTTCCGGCTCGAAGTTCCCAAGGAAGTGTATGCTGCATATCTAACCGATGGACGGGAAAATGAGGCCATAATGGCCATTTATGAAAAGACCCAAGATATGGAGAAGGCTATCGTTGAATTCACATCTAAAACATAATATTATGAAATCGAAGATTCACGAATACCAGAACAAATTTTTACTAATAAGTAAAACGAAAATCAAAACAATTTTGTTGGGGTTAATCCTTACGATTGCCATTTTATCGCCTGGCCGAGCTACCGCCCAGGGAATGCCTACCTATGACAATACCAATTTTATCAGCTTGGTAAAGCAATTGGTTGAATCCGGGAAGCAGACCGCTCAACTTATTAAGTCCGTAAAATTCCTGAAGGATGCAAAGGAAAGCATCGAGAAAGTCTCCAATGTAGTCAGACAACTTCGGGCCGTGGAAGAAATTGGAAGAAACAACCAACGTCTTATTGAGGTAATGCAAAATGACTTGCAGGATATTTTGAACTCACCCTATATCAAACCCGATGAAGTGGCCAGGGTGTCCGAATCCTTTAACGCCATTGTCCAGAATTCTTTGGACACAATGGACTTCATTGACGAAATCCTGTCCAGCGACTACCTCAAAATGAGCGATGCCGAACGTGCAGAAATATTAAAGCAAAAGGAAACCGAGTCCAAGGAAATGGTCTCCGATATCACGATCAGGACGAAACGCTATCGGGATATTATCTCCTTCAGAAAAATGCAGGATAAAATCAATAACCGCGAAACCGAATACTAAAGATGATCGCAACCATCATTTTAGGGATTGGGCTTGAATATGTAGATACGGTATTCCAGACCATTCAAAACAGCGACTTCTCGCAATATACCATTGTGGGAATGAAAACGCTTGCCGTTCTGTTCTTTCTGATTAATATCCTTAAAAAATATAATGAAGGAGTTGCGGATAAGGATGGTTATACTTGGGGACTGAGTCCGGGAGAATTGGCCAAGAATTTTGCGGTCGTTCTCCTGGTCATTTTCTCGACTCAAATCTTGGTTTTTTTTGATGCCATCCTCGTGTCCATCGAAGGACAGTATCGGGGAACTGCTCCTGCCTTGTTACCCTTGCAGATGCAGGATATTCCTATTGAAGAAGACGTAAGTCTAATAGATGCAGCAAAAAACGCAATGACTTTGCTCTATGAAGCTTTGGTTACACCCCTTTTTGGGTTTAAGATATTCGCTTTTATCGTCAGCATCATACTTTGGATCCTGGATCTGTTCATCTATCCGTTATTCTTGGCGGAACGCTTTTTCCTTTTGGGAATTATGCAGGCATTTTTTCCTTTGGTTATCAGTTTGGCTGTTTTTGAAAAGTTCCGCTCCTTGGCCTATACCTTTTTCAAACTGTATGCAGCGGTGTATATGTTGGTACCCGCCTTCTTTCTGGTCAATATTTTTGTTAATACGCTCTATACAGAAATCAATACCAACTTTTGGAACAACCTTTTTGGTACGGATGTAGGTCAAGGTTTCTTTGCCCCTGTAGTGCAACTGGGCTCTGTAGGTTTCATCGTTTTTCTGAAATTCAAGCTCTATCGCCGTGCCACCTCTTTCACCTTACGGCTTTTCACCAACTAATTAAATTCCTATGCAAACACCCTATAAAAACATCTATGCCATTCTAAAATTAAACAGGTTCATTGTTTTGGCGGTTATTATATGCGCCACGCTCTCGGGCATATTTTCGGTTTTAATGGCTTTTAATATGCACAAGAAAGCTTTGAACAGTGCCTTTGCCATCAATACCGATGGAAGCATTATTCCTTTAAAATTGGTTACTCAAAAGGAAAATTTTAAAGTGGAGGCTTTGGCTCACCTAGAGCTCTTCCATACCTATTTCTACAATATCGATGCTAGCAATTATGAAAAGAATCTAAAAAAAGCGCTTTGGTTGGGCAATAGCTCCGTGGATAATCTTTATCGCCAAAAGAAAGCGGATGGGGTGTATAATCGTCTTCTGCAATATTCCTTGGTACAAAAAGTACTGCGCATCGATTCCCAGATTAATGAGCAAAATGGAATGTACAGCTTTAGGACAGTTACGGTATTTGAAATCAATCGGGGGTCGATAATCGATACTTATGAATTGGTTTCCACCGGAAACCTGATTACAGTTGACCGGAACTTCCCCAACAACCCGCACGGTTTATTGATTACAAATTACTTCGAGAACGCTCTAAAAAAAATATCTGATGAAAGTAGAAAAGAATAAAATAGTATTTGCGTCCGTACTTGCCGTACTGTTCATTTTCCTGATATCCTATTCCATTTTGATAATGGGCGATGATGAAAGTGAAAACGAGAACCTTGAACAGACCTTGATACCTGAATTGGAACAAAACCAAAAGGAATATGATTCAAAACTGGATGCCATCAACGATCTGAAAGAGGTGCGGGAGACCAACGCACCGAGCATCTATGAAGAAAAGATGATCGATTCGCTAGGCTTTTATAATCGAGATTTGCCCGAAATGGAAAAAGAGCGCATTGTTGATAGCATTTACGCTGCCGGAAAGATTCGCTATTCAGATACATCTTATGAACATATCGGCGAAAAAAGAACCGCTTCAAAGAAAGTTCGGGAAATTGATTCCACGGAACTGAAAATGGAACAAAAGATTGCCGCCAAGGAACTAGGCCTGGAGCATCAATTGTTCTTTGCAGCTGATCCCAAGGAAAATGAGATGTCGATTTTGGGCAGCACGGATAAAATGATATATGCGGTTGTTGATGGAGACCAGGTGGTCAAGACGAATTCCCGGTTGCGGATGCGTCTGGTTCAGGATGCGCTCATTAACAATAAAATGGTGCCAAAAAATACACCTGTTTATGGGTTTATCAGTTTTCAGCCCAATCGCGCCTTAATTACCATTGAAAATATCCAACACCGTCCCACCAGTTTAAAAGCCTTTGACCTCCAAGATGGCAGCGAGGGGATTTATGTGGAAAACAATTTTCGTGCTGATGCTACTAATGAAGTTTTGGATGACATCATCGGTGATATCAATATACCAAGTGTGCCCCAAGTAGGCGGAATCACCAAAGTACTAAAACGTAACAACCGAAAGGTAAAAGTGACCGTACTCAATAATTACAAACTGCTATTAAAACCAAAGCTATAAGCCCATAATGGGCATTTTAAAACATACTCTTATGAAAAATCATCTATTTATTTTCGTCCTATTCCTGATGTCCTCTTTCATCAAAGCACAAAACGCTATTGTGTTGGATACCATTTATGCCAATGACCAAAAGAATGTCGCACTATTCTTTCCTGAACCCATTCGCCAAGGAATTACTGGTTCGGATAATTTTGTCTTCACCTATAATCGGGAAAACGAACAATACCTTGGGCTCTTGCAGGCCAAGCCTGGAAAGGAAAGCAATCTGTTGGTGGTCAATAGGGATGGCTCGGTTTTCTCCTATATTATAAAGTACAGGGAGCGGCTATCAAAGCTCAATTATTTTATCCAGATGTCAAGTAGCATCGGGAATGAAAGACCGATAGCGAATGATTCGATAGGAGTTGCCAATTCTAAATCCAGTATTGCAAACAAGCATCGGTATTATGATAGATTCTGTTCCTACCTTCTGGATAGAAAGCAGCGAATTGGTCGGCTTAAAAAGCGAAAGGAAGGAGTTGTTTTGAGTGTTGAAAATATTGTTTTTGATAAAGATGAGCTTTATTTTGTAATCCAGATCAAGAACAATTCCACCTTGGATTATGATTTGAATTTCTTGAATCTCTCCATAGAAACAAGACAGAAAGGCAAAAAGAAATCATTGCAGAAATTGTATCAAGAACCTTTGTTTCAATATAATGTTCCTTCCAGAATTGCTAAAAACGAAACCGTGAGATTGGTGTATGTTTTGTCCAAATTTTCATTGTCCAATGAATGTAGGGCTGTTTTGGAGTTGAATGAGAGGGATGGGGAAAGAAACTTGAAATTGAAAATAGCGCATCGGGTTATTAATAATCCGAATTAAAAATGCTAGAAAAAAATATCCGTTTTCTAGCTGATCTTTCTTGTTCGCAAAAATGAAATTGAGAGGAAAGGATCTCTTTAAGCACTATTCAAAGAAGAAAAATCAAACATAAAATGTTTAATTAGTAAATCATCAGGATGTTCTGACTCATAGTACGAATGGTGTAAATTATGTCTCTTAGGTTTTAAATTTTCTGAATCCCTTTTGTCTTTTTTCAAAAGATTATTTACTCCATCAACAGTTTTGACTAACTCCCCTTCAAGCACGTAACCAAGTAGGCAACCATTTTCATATTTAAGTGATACAAAATTATTAATACCCGTATCTATATATCGTCGTTTTAAGCCAGAATCAGTTTCTTTTAGGTTTTTTGCTTCCATATGATATACATACTCTAAAGATGAATTTATAGTTGCTAACCTAAGATCTATACGTGGAAGTTTTGCAGCAAATCCTTTTTCTTTATTTATTTCCTTTTTAGGCAAGTGTTGCTCAACATTTGTAATAATACGCCACTTAAGTCTTAACGGGTTTTGGCTTATGTGTGTATGCAGTTCCGAAGTAATATCATTTTCATCCCAGTTTAGTTTGATTATCTTGGTTTCCATAGCCGTAACATAAGATTCTGTTATCAGCTGAAAGCATTTTTCTTCAAAGCCTCTTTTGAAACTGGCAATTATTACTTTGTTTAATCCCATTTATTATACTTCATTAAGGATTTCCAGTATCAATTCTGAAGCATCTTCAATCGCCATCGATTGAGTCCAGAATCGCCTCTGATTAGGACGAACAATAAAAATATCATCACCTGTCTTATAGTTTAATTTTTTTCTGAAATATATATTAGCTGCTTTTTTTTGCCATAGAACCTTATCGAGTTTCCTGAGCTCTTTATCTAAGCTTTCCTTAGATTTTATTAGAGCGCCTTCGCCAGTTCCAAAAGACAATTTAATCATCATCAATGGTGAAAAATATGGCATTTTAAAAATCGTAGCCCTGCAAGCTATTTCTTGATTCTGAAGAAATTCGTTTAGTTCTGAAGAAATTCGTTTTGCATACTCCGTTACACTTGTTATTGGAAATAGGGCTTTTGATTTTTGTTTGTTTTCGAATAGGTCTAAACTGTATTCAAGACTATCGTTTATTATGACCATCTCTCTATCTGTCATTCCCAAAACATCTTTCAGAATTACCTTGTCAATCTTTTCTTCTAATTGGGAATAATCCTTTTTGAGAAAATCTGATTTAATTCCGCTCATAATTTCATCAAAATGACCTACAATTTTTGACAAATTTTCTTGATTCAGCAAATTTATAATTGCTGGGATATCCATCACTTCATCCATAAAAATTTGCTCTCTTTCTATTCCCCAAGAAGAACTAACCATAAATAAAATATAGGTAGTTATTTTTGAATTAAAAATGGCTGTCAAAGCTTTCTTTTCATCACTCTCAACATTGCCGCTGAAAACATAACAGGCTGTTGTACAATATGCGAAATAATCGATATATGATGCGGTTAGTTTTCTATTCTTTTGTCCTTTTTTAAATAAAACGAACGGTGGTTCAAATAAGTTTTTGTCAATATTTCTAAAATACTTTTCATTCTTCTGCAAGGCATCACTAGGTGTATAAAACCGTTGAATGTACCTTGAATTAATGACTTGCTCTGGAATAAAATCTAGATGCTCTCTATCTCCATTTAATCCAGCTCTAGGCAAATCCCAACCATTTTCAGTGTTTTTCAAAAATGTTTCCATTGAGACGGTTTTTTTTGATATTCTCTTAATAATATCAAAATCACTCATTCCGCCCCACATAGCAACTTTCCAAATTTTAGTGGATGGTTTTTGACATTCTTCTCTAGGAAGATATTTTAAATCTGTACTATCAATACTTACACCTTCAATGACATTTGACTTTATATATGTTTTAGGGGCGTAATAAATAATGGTATCTGATTTCTTTTTTGGGGCATTTTTTCTGTAAAATATTATGCTAATTGGTCCAGTTGCCGAACCAAATAACTGACCTCCAAAATCCTCTGGCACTTTCCTTAGAATTGAAAAATTATATATCTTTTCTACATAGCATTCATTAAATAGCCACTCTCGAAAGGATTGATATTTGCCATTAGTATTTGTTAACACTTTGGTGTTGAATATCAAGGCAATTTCGCCATTCGCTGAAAGTTTTGTTGCCTTGTGTAAAAATGGCAGAACCATTTCTTTAGCGAACCCATATTTATCACTATAATCTCGAATAGATCGGGATAGGTTCTTAGTGCCAAAAGGCGGGTTTCCTACAACTAAATCAAAATCAATTTTTTCTATTTCTGGATTCTCCTTTATAGTATCTGTACGAAACAAATTATTGCCTTGTTCTACTAGAGTATCATCCGAAAGGTCATTTATCAAATAGGGTAAGCGATAGTCTTTATTTTGCCAAATTGTCTTAGGATTCAAGTTGTCAACCAAAGCCAAATAAAGACTAAAAGCAGCCACCTTAATGGACTGAGGGTGTATCTCTATACCAAATATATTATCCGTCAACAGCTTCTTCAGCTCATTAAAGTCTGTAAGCTTTTCTGAATTGGCATTTTCGTGACGTTTGACTAGACGTTTAAAACTTTCAACTAAAAAAATCCCCGACCCACAAGTTGGGTCTAGTACCTTAACATTAAATTCTTTTTCTGTCCTAGAGATTGGTAATTTCTCATTCAATATGAGTTCAACTAGTGAAGGTGGTGTGTAATAAGTACCTGTGTCTTGCTTTAAAGTAGGGTTTATTTCAGCAAGGAAATTCTCATAGATTTCACTCAGTAATTCTATTTGAATAATGCTAAAATCGAACAATCGTAAATCTTCAAAAAGATTTTGCTGCAAGGAATTGTCATTACCGTTTATAAAACACTTTTTGACAATATGTAAGTGCTCTCTAGAGATTGATTCATTTCTATCTATCGTAAAAACATTACCGTTGAAGTATTCTTCTAGTTTCTGAAAAAGAGAATACGTCTTATCTGCATCGTCCAAAATGTCGAAATAAGATTTTGCACCTTTTTTTATTTCCGAATAGAATTTTTCATCAGTTGCCCCTCTGTCCTCTAAGTACAAAAGAAATAGAGAACGCATTATTATTTTATGGATAAGGTTAATTTCTAACCCGTCTTCCTGTAATTGCTTGGCAGTATTTGTAAGGCTCTCTACTAGATATTTGTCAACCCTTCGTTGCAGGCTTATTTTCTTTCTTATATCATAGGCTTCCTCCAATGTCCATATAATACCTGTATCAATGGCTATAGTGGAAAAAAGATTTTGAAGCTGTTTAAGTTTGGTTTTATCTTTGTACTTGTAAGACTCGATTTCGAGTGTTTTAAGTTCCTTCTTATAGTCAAAATCATTTGATTTAATTAAAAGAGGTTTTTCCGCACAATTGTAAATACGGATTTCAGTTTCCGAATAAACGTATAGAAAAATTACCTTTTTGAAGTTCCAGATTTTTTTTTGAACATTTGCAACTTGATGAAGAGCCAAATCATCAAATTTATCAACTCTTTTTAAAAAAACCGCTGGATAACTATTATGATTTTCGTCGGTGCTGAAATAAATTTCATCAATACCGAAGTCTTTTACTTGATTGATTACAACTAACTGACTTTCAGAAATTTGATTAGATTCCGAAGTAACAGAGATAGCCTTTTCCAAGCCTAAATTTTCTATTATATCAAAATCAATCATATCGTAAGTTGTCCAAAATATCTGATAGTTAGTTTTATACTAAATTAATCTCAAAGATACAAATGATTTTACGATTTTGGTAATTGAGGTATTACTAATATTTGGAATATTTCCATAGTTATAGATGTCTTATTATAACTTTGGAAGATATTTACAGCCCTCAAACAAAATTTCGTTTTTCAAAGGCCAAAACTGGATGGTGAATGAAAAGTGGTACAACAAGCAGCAAAGGGATATGGCCTTTTTAAGTTTGAGCTTCTAAATCCGCAATAGTTTGTTTAAAAGTTTCGACATCTTTGAATAAAGCTTTTCCAATTTCTAAAGCCTTACGGTAATAAGTTAAAATGATATTTGGGTAGCTTTTCTTTTTAAATGGATTTTCTTCCGCATCCATTTTCTTTTTACGGACATCACCAAACTTTAGAAGTAATTTAGTGGCGCGTGCTATTTCGTTTAAATTATTTCGTTCGGTTACCTTATCAATTAGATTAAAAAAGTCGGTGTTGTTCTTAGTAATATCTTCTTTATTCTCAAAACGCTTCAGTTGTTCGTCTATTTCAATATCCTCTATACGATCGAAGTACATATTGATATTATGACCTGCCCAAAATTTATATTCTTCATCGTACCAAATACCCGAATCGTGCCACTTGCCGTAAAAATTAACCGCATTCTTAATACGGAAGCCTTTTAAACCTGCATCAGAACCTATTATGGTAACTTTACAGGGATTAGGGAAGTTACCTACAACTTCTTTATCTTCAATGTAGTCATTGAAATATACCCAATAGAGTTTTTTAAAAGTGTCAAATACCTCTAAAACAGCTTCAAGCTTTGGGTAAAAAAATGTTTCTAAATCAAAAGAGTGTATAAGAATGCCATTGTCATTAATTGGTTCTGAATCGTGCATTATGTAATTTCCATCTTCGATAGAATATGCAGAGTGAAAAAAAGTGTTTCTAATTTCTTTAAAGTGATTTTGCTCATAAAATTCGACAAGTTCAGATTTATTTACATCCATTAACAGCTCTAACAAAAAATCCTGTTTCTCACCAATCCCCAATAGTCTTTCATATTTTTTTGTTTTCCAAAACAAATATGAAGACCCTTTATAACCTAGAGTAATTCTACAAAGGCTTCCTATGACATTGTAAAAATCACTGTTTTCAAAAAAGGTGGAATAGATCAGCAATCCCATTCGGGCTTTTTCCTTTCCTTCCAATTTATCATATAATCCTTTATAAAAAGGGATTGCCTCAAACCACTCCATTAAATTGGAGTTTAAATTTGAAGAACTAATTCCTCTATAATTTAAAAGAGTTAATACCACATCAAACTCGCTTGTTTTTTTTGCTTCCGCAAATAATGTCTCTAGAATCCCTGATAATTTACTCATATTATTTTAAGTTATAATCATTTCTAATATCCTTCATATAATTGTCCATCTTTTATTCTAACATTATTAACATAGTTAAAAAGATTCATATTGACAGCCATCCAATACTCTTTTTCAAACTCTACTCTATCTTTTATCTGCTCTAAAATGTTATCTAATAACTCACTCAAGTGTTCATTGATTTCTGTAAGTTGTAGCTCATATAAATCGTAATAATCATCTGTAAAAGCCTCCTTACTTCTTTTTTTCAACTCCTTTAAATTAGGTAATAGGTTTTTTATCAATAAATAATCAGTTAAAAACCTTAAATTTTGATGCATTGCTTCAAAGAAAATAAGATCGATAGATTCTATAGGTAAATGAAAATCCCGATGGTGGTGCTCTCTGATAAAATCGCAATAATGCTCTAGATTTGACAAAAATGATTTTAATTCAGTCTCATAGCGTTCTCTTCTTTCTTGAAATAAATATCGTAGCCTGAAAAGAGAACTTCCAGATTTCAAATCAAATACATCAATGTTCTTTTTAAACCTATAATTAAACGATTTTTGTTTGATGTAGGTTAAAAAGCGTTTTCTGATTTCTGATTGAACACACACAAAATATAGTTCCCCTTTTAAATTATCAGTTAGAAATAGTAAAACGGGTATTGGGAACCGATGCCAATAATTGGTAGTAGATATTTTTACACCTGACAAAATATATTCATCATTACCAGTCCACTTTATCTTATCTTTAGATTTGAGTTGAACCAAAACTATATCTCCTGTTAATTGGTTTTTGTCATTCACCAATTCCACATAACAATCAATGCCGTAATCTCGTTCTGTAGGCTCCCTAACGATCCAGTTATTAGGCATATGACTTGAAAATATTTTGAATGAAATTGATTCAGATATATGATTTGGTATACGTTCTGGAAGCTGCATAAGAAATTAAATTTCAATAGATTAAATTTTAAACAAAAATACCAAAAGCATAATGTAAATACTATTTACTGCTCAAATATCGACCTCGCCTCGTAATAAATGCGTTCAAAATTATCCTCTAAGTCAGCTTGAGAAAACTGTTTGGATTCTAGAGGAAGCTCCCTTTTTATTCTTTGTAAATTAAACTGCACTTTTTTGTCAGTTCCATCTGCATACGTAATAAACTCCCCCTGCTTCAGCCGAAAGAAAACATCCGCCCTGATTTTTGGAATTTCCTTTTCCCCGGTGGTTATACGGGTATCAAAATCCAGATTATGCCCACGGCTCACGCTCTTTGTCGGGTCCTTTATAATCTCAAAAAAGCGTTCATAATATTTCGCGGTGTCCGGGTCGTTTACCTTTCCAAAAAATTGATAGGAAAGATTGCTCAATATCGCCTTGCTCGCCTTATCACCATACATCATATCGTTCTGGATCTTGTCCTGCATCACATAGACCGTAGAAATATTATAGCTCCGTAATGTTGCGGGAATACGGTGCATATTCAATAAACGTATGGTAGGCGCTTCTTCCATTAATAAGAAGGAAGGTTTGGAGTCCCGCACACTCATTTGTTTGGTGATGGTATGGACAATGGTAGCAATGACTGGCGAATAGGAAGTCTCAAATTTTGGATTGTTCACGATTGAAATTACCGCAGGATTTTCTTCACTATTGATATTGAGCGGCACTTCATCTGCGGACAATGCCATAAAAATCCGTTGCGTACTGATACGTTTGAGTGCATTGGCCAAAGTGCTTTTTACACCAGCGGTTTGTCGTTCCGAATCCTTACCACTTATAAAAGCGTCTGCCATTGCCCGTGATGTCGTGTTGGTTTCCAAAAACTGTATCAGGCTGTCGGTGTCCAGATATTGATAAATGGCAATCAAGTGTGGCAGGGTGCAGAATTGGGGGTAGGTCGTTTTCAGCTTCCAAATCAATCCCCCAATTAAACCTTCGGCAGCATCGTTAAAAAATTTAGTAGTTCCGGTCGTGCCCGATTCCCTTTGCTCCAAAAGGTTCTCGATCAGTACCCGGGAAACCTCATTCACACTTTCCTCGTTCTCCAAATAGCGAGGTGCAATGGGATTGACCCGATGGATGATTTTATCAAAGGAAATAATCTTAAACGGAATATCACCATCCTTAAAAAGTGGATACGCCATTTCCGTCAGCTCAAAATCCTTGTAATCGTGGATGATGCCACAAAAACCTTCTTTACGAAAATGTTTCAGGAATCCATACACTACACTTTCGGTCTTTCCACTTCCCGCAGAACCTATGATGGATGCGCCACGTTTGATATTGTCCAGTTTGAAGTTTCCCTTGGTAGTGGCAAAATTGATTTGATACCTAACGTCACCATTTTTTGGCACCTCCTTTTTATGCAAGAAAACATACAATGCCGTATTGATCAACAAAAGCGGACAGACCACATTCAACAAAATTAAAACCAAATTGTTCCAAGGTTGTAAAAAATAGGCCAGGGCAAACAACAAAAGGCTGTTTGCAAGAAATGCATATTTGGAGACCAGATACAATCCATAAAATAAAGCACTGGTCAGACCAATGCTTAAAAGAGCGGTAAAGAGATTGTCTATTTGCATACGTTCGGATTAGATACCTATGGAACTTGATTTAATGGCCACTTCCACGCCACGGCGCAGTCGGTTGAATACCTTCATTGCCAATTGCGCCTGTGAAACCGGAATGCTGGGCAGCATTGGAACACCACCTTCCTTCATCATTTTAAAGGCAATCGCCTTTTCATTGGTGGGCAATTTCATCAACGATGCAAAATAGACTTTCGGATTCTTCACGAAATCCTTTCTTGCTTTGTAGGTCTCAGCGAAGTTTCTTTGATAGCCAAAAGTTCTATCAAAGGTTTTTTCCGCACGTTCAAAAAACTGGTCACGGTCAAAGCCCCGTTTCACATTCTTACCGTGCATCTCCACTTCCGATGCCTTATGCTTGCTCCCCGGTGAAAGGCTGAAAGTGTTGGAGGCATCCTTCCGGCTTACAATGATATGGATATGGCTTTGGTTTCCCGCCTTTGGCATTCCCTGGACAATCCGCTTCCCGTCCTGTTGGTGCGGGGCTTCCTTTTCCAATCGGTCAATTCTTTGCTGCAATAGTTTGCTATTGCCTTCAGCCCGCCCTTCTTCAATATTTCTGATTTCTGTTTTAAGCTGAAGGATTTTCGTTGCATATGGTTGATTTTCCTTGATCTGCCAATCCGTTCCCTTAAAGGTGCGTTGGTGTTCTATTTTCGCATAATATTTTATATCATCGATGGTAATAGGTCTTCCATTGATTTCACGATTGAAGGAAGCCACATAATCCTTCATCAGCTTGCGGGTGTATCTTTTTAAATCTTCGCTGCTATTCTGCAATCTGTTCAGTTCGTATTTGGAAGGGCTGACCGTTATGGAATAGAATTTCGGTTCGGTCTTTTTGAGTTTGGCACCGTTGCCATCGATATTCTTTACCACTTCTTCAGCGGAAATTTTATCTCCATACTGGTTGAAAAAATGCTCCATTCCCGCCTGTTCCAGACCTTGGTTTTCCTTCTCCAGATAACCGACAAAATCGCTTGAACTTTGTGAATAATTTCCTCCCAGTTTTTGAGGTGTAATTGTGATATACATAGCTCAAAAATTAGGGTTCGTTAGTATGGTTTTGCTTTTCCTGAAATCTTACTTTAGGTTTTTCTTCGACCGTTTTCTTTTCCAAGATCAAGGGCTTCTTTTTAGGTTCTTCGGTTTGAAAAAGGGATTCTATCATTGCGACCGTGGGTTTGGTCTGTGTCTTTTCCATATCCCGCATTATGGCTATGACCGCATTGATACGTTTCTTTAGGGAAGCTTCGATCGTCCTCCCTGTAGGCCCCAATTTTTCCTTTGGGGAAATCTCATTGTAGAAGAAAAAATCGAGCATTGTTTCTAATGCTTCTGTGTGTGATTTGAAGTGTGTCCTTGAAAATTCCTGAAAACGTTTTGCCGTTTCCTTTTTGAACCTGATGCCTATAAATGAGTCCATAATTCGCCGATTTGTCGCAAATCCTTTCCTAAAAATGGGCGTTCACAGGGCATTTGTCGCAAATTGTAGGGGTTCTGGAATTTTATATTTTTTCAAAATACTGAATATCAATGATTTGAAAATCAAAAGGAGTGCTAAACATCGCATCGCGTGTTACCCTCTTGCTATTCCTTTTCGTCACGCGCAAGCGTGACAAAAATCCATCCAATCTGGTTAAAAAACCGATTGCCATTTTAGGAAAATAATTTTCCGATATGTTATATTTCGATGTGTACGGTTATCGGCGAAAGTCGAAAAGTGGATAACCTTACTTTAATTTGTGTGCTGTATTTCCAGCGATATAAAGATACGTTTTTTTATTGACTTGATATAAATTGCATACAAAAACACCCCTAAACTTTAGAGGTGCTTAAAAACTAACTTTAGGAAATTAGATATTAAAAACGAAGTTGTAAGTGTATAGATTTTTAATCATTTCTTCGTCTATCAATTTATCATAATCTGCTCCAGTTTCGTCAACATATTTCTGAATAGATTCTCCAAAAAGATATATGACGTGTTCTCTAGAAACCTGAAAAAGTTCCTCTTGTTTTTCCATACTCAAATCTTGAAATTTAATATACATCATAGCTTCAAAATTTAGTATTCGCTTGGCAACATCAGCGTGCCATTTACAAAAAACAACCGCAGTTCATCAAGTGGAAAATCGGTAACCCGATAGCCGTGTTTTTCTAGAATATTATCATTGCCATCGCTGTAAATTATTTCAGCTTCATAACCAGAATAATCTTGTTTTTCTTCGGGCAATCTTTTGAAGTCAATGGTAATAAATTCACTTCGGCTCATCAGACTTTTTGCAATTACGGAAGTGTCCGTGATTAACCAAAAACAATCTGCTATATTGGCAAGATATTTTAGTCCGTCTGTAAAACGTGTTCTTAATAATGGGATTTGATAGAACATTTCCGTTCCGTGAAAATGTTGCAATCCTTCCTTAATTTCGTTAACTTGTGCTTTCATTGTACATTTTATTTAAAGTGTGAATAATGAAAAAGAGGGCGCATCTTTCGACTGTTACGCCCTCTTTCATTTTAAGATTTACTTGTCGTCTTTGCTTCCAAGTAATAGAATTTCATCGGCTACAACTTCCGTAACATAGCGTTGTTCGTTATCATCATTTGTATAACTTCGGGTTTTAAGCTTTCCCGATATTCCAACTTCTTTGCCTTTAACAACATACTTCTCTACAATTTCGGCAGTTTTGCCCCAAGCTACTACGGTATGCCAATTCGTGTCCGTTTGCTTGTTGCCTTCTTTGTCCTTGTAATACTCATTTGTTGCTAATGAAAAACGGGCTACTTTCTTTCCGCTTTCAAGGTTCGTAATGGTTGGCTCTTGTCCAACGTTTCCAATTAACTGTACGTGATTT
>TARA_R100000935_G_scaffold18088_1_pt1 | contig 17893 bp, 14 predicted proteins | sample TARA_R100000935 | Tara Oceans TARA_R100000935 (sample SAMEA2621502) | marine metagenome | biome: marine biome (ENVO:00000447); feature: surface water layer (ENVO:00002042); material: "saline water (ENVO:00002010), including plankton (ENVO:xxxxxxxx)" | depth 5 m | reverse complement strand
AAGGCACCACCATTGCACCGCGTCTCGGATACGGAGCACCGGACATTGGAACAGCAACCTCTCTGGTATCCTGCCGGGTGGCTAAAGCCACCCTTTCGCTTGCAAGCAAGCTCCCACAAGGCCGCTCCTGCAGGTCAGGCGCCGCGGTTGCCGCCGCCGGAGCGGCGGGCGCGGCCGCCCTGGTTGGGGCGGCCGGAGCCGTTGCCGGCGCCAGCCGGGCGGCCGCCACCGCCGGAGCGCTGGCCACCACCGGAGCGGCGACCGCCGCCGGGCTTGTTGCCGCCGGGGCGGCCGCCGCCACCGCCACGGGGGCGCTGGGGCGGCCGGGGCGGGCGGTCGTCGGCCGGTTCGGGGGCCGCTTTGCTGGCGTCGAAGCCGGTCACTTCCTTGCGTTCCAGGGGCTTTTTGATCAGCCGCTCGATGTCCTTGAGCAGCTTGCGGTCTTCGCCGCTGACCAGGGAGACCGCCTGGCCGCTGGCGCCGGCGCGGCCGGTGCGGCCGATGCGGTGCACGTAGTCTTCGGCCACGTTGGGCAGGTCGAAGTTGACCACCTGGGGCAGCTGGTCGATGTCCAGGCCGCGGGCGGCGATGTCGGTGGCCACCAGGGCGCGCACGTCGCCGTTCTTGAAGCCGGCCAGGGCCCGGGTGCGGGCGCCCTGGCTCTTGTTGCCGTGGATGGCGGCGGCCTGGATGCCGGCGCTTTCCAGCTGTTTGGCGAGGCGGTTGGCGCCGTGCTTGGTGCGCGTGAACACCAACACCTGGAACCACTGCTCGTCGTCGATCAGGTGGGTGAGCAGGGCGGCCTTGTGGCTCTTGTCCACCGATACCGCCCACTGGCGCACGCGCTCGGCGGTGCTGTTGCGCGGGCTGACGTCAATCTGCACCGGGTCGTTGACCAGGGTCTTGGCGAGGCCGCGAATCTCGTTGGAGAAGGTGGCCGAGAACATCAGGGTCTGACGCTTCTGCGGCAGCACCTTGAGGATGCGGCGGATGTCATGGATGAAGCCCATGTCCAGCATCCGGTCCGCTTCGTCGAGCACCAGGATTTCCAGGTTGTCGAAGCGCACCGCTTTTTGCTGGAACAGGTCCAGCAGCCGGCCGGGGGTCGCCACCAGGACGTCCACGCCACGGCTGAGCTTGTCGATCTGCGGGTTGATCTTGACCCCGCCGAACACCACCGCGGAGCGCATCGCCGGCAGGTACTTGCCGTACAGGGCGACGCTTTCCGCCACCTGGGCGGCCAGCTCACGGGTGGGGGTCAGTACCAGCGCACGCACCTGGCGGGCCGGCGCGGGGGTGCCTTCACTGAGGCGCTGCAGCAGCGGCAGGGTAAAGCCGGCGGTCTTGCCGGTGCCGGTCTGGGCGGCGGCCATGGCGTCGCGGCCTTCCAGGACGGCGGGTATCGCCTGGGCCTGAATCGGCGACGGGGTGGTGTAACCCTGCTCGGCAACAGCACGCAGCAGAGGATCGATCAATCCGAGGGAAGCAAAATCCATATGAAGAGTCTTTCAGAAAACAAGGAGGGCGTAGCCCGAAGGGCGGGCAAGCCTAACGGATTGTGGGGCTGGGTACGAGTGTTATTTGTGGGCGGCCGGGGAAGCCCGCCCCTGAAACGGGGCGGGCGGGGGGTGGTTAGCGGCGCAGCAGGGCGAGTTCGGCGTCCTGTTGCAGGACGGCCCAGAAGCGGCGGCCGTGGTCCGGGTCGATGCCGACCAGGGGCTGGTCCGCGCAGGCGTCGGGACGCGTCGGCGGGGTGCTCAGGTAGCCGCCGTCGAATGGGCCTTCCACCAGACAGTCGGCGCTGGCCAGGGGCTGCCAGCCTTCGGCGGTGCGTACGCCCAGGTTCAGGCTGTCCACGTCGCTGCCTTCCGGAGCGTCAAAGGTGAGCGCGTAGGCGTCGGCGACGGCGGTGTCCAGGTCCCAGTCCTTGCTGGCGCCGGCGGGCAGGGTGTGCGGCTGCTTGGCGGTGCCGTCGGGCTGGCTGCCGGGCAGGCCGACCATGGTTTCGATGTCCTTCACCGCGCCGTAGGCGCTGGAGTAGGTGCCGGTCTGGTTCTGGGTGCCGCTGACGATAAGGATGTCCGAGGCGGTTTCGCCGTTGCCCTTTTGCCAGCTCATGGTGACCAGCTCTTTCAGATCGATGGTGGTCTCGGGGATTTCCACTTCGCTTTCGTTCAGCGGTACCAGACGGTTGTTACCATTGAGATTGGGAGTCCAGTTCTGGTGATACTGGAACAGGAACTGGTAGCCCAGGCGCATCAGGTCGGTAACGGTTTCCGCGCGGCTGAAGCCGGGGGTCACGCCCATGTCGCGGGTGCGGCTTTCCACCCGGTTGAAGGTGTCGTTGGTGCCGGCCACCATGCGCGCCACGCTGCCGTCGTCGCCGGTGCAGTCGTTGCTGATGTAGCTGGCGTCCAGATACATCACCGGGCGGGTGCCCTCGGGGATGGAGTTGGGGTAGACCAGCCGCTCGCAGCGGTTCTTGGTGCGTGAGAAGCGGTCCATCAGTTTCCACTGCGGGTCGGCCAGTTCTTTAACGCCGTCTTCGTTGCTGCCGATGGTGTGCTCCACGAACCAGGACTCGTAGTCGACCCGGTCGCCCTGGAAGGTGAGTACCGAGGCGTTGGCGTCATAGGCCGGCGAGCCGTTGCCGCGGGTGTTCATTTTCTGCTGAACGATGCGCTGCACCAGTTCCCGTTCGCCGTAGCGGAACTCGTAGCCCTTGTAGGAGGCGTTGCCGGACATGATCTGGGTGTACTGCGGCAGGCGGTAGTTGCCGTCGGCGGTGGTCCAGGACGAGGGGTCGACCCAGATCGGCGCGGTGACCACGGAGCGCTGATACATGTGTTCGTGGCCCTGTACCCAGAGCACGTCGTAGCGGGCTAAGAAGGCGCGGATGTCGTCCCACATGTCCATCAGGGCGTTGTCGCCCTTGATGCCCTCGACGATCATCTCGCGGGTTTCGCCGTACTTGGCGCCGATCAGGCCGTCGTGGCTGGCGATCACCAGGTGGTCGAATTTGCCTTCGTTGGCCGCCACTTCCTGCTTGATCCACTCAAAGGCGATGGGCAGATTGTAGTACTTGAGCAGGATGATCATCACGTTGTCGCGGATCACGTAGTAGTTCAGGTACTGGGCGCCGGCCATGTGCACCGCATCCTCGGGGATGTAGTGCTTCATGTTCTCGATCCACTCCACGGAGTAGGCGTAGCTGTCTTCGTGGTTGCCCATCAGCGGCAGGAATTCGATGCCGGCGTCGCGGTAGCTCTCCGCCACCGAGGTCCATTGCTCGAATTCCCGGGTGGTGCCGTGGTCGGTGAGGTCGCCCACCGGGATCACGATGTCCACGCCCAGGGCCTGCTCTTTGTCGAGCACCGCTTTCATCGGGTGCATGGAAACGTTGTCACCGCCGCCCTGGGTGTCCGGTAGCAGGCCGATTTTCAGGGTCGAGGCGGTGGCGGGCGGCGTGGTGTTGCCGTTACCGCCGCCGGAGGTGCCGTCGGAACTGGATGAATCGCCGCCACAGCCGGCCAGCGTCGCCGCCAGCAGGCCGGTGGCCAGCGAGAAAGGCATTTTTTTCATGTTTTTTCCCCATAAGAATAAATAAAACCCGGGGAAACCATGCGTGAGGAAAGCGTCAAGCTTATAACGGTATAGTGAATTTTATTTGAAGGGCGACTTGGAAGGACGACCATGGCTATGGACACCCTCGATTGGCATCAGATACTGACCCACCTGGCACAGATCGGCATGGCGTTTCTAATCGCGCTGCCGGTAGCCTGGAACCGGGAGCACCGGGCCGAAGGGGCCGGTCTGCGCACTTTCCCGCTGGTGGCGGTGGCCGCCTGCGGTTACATGCTGGTGGGGCTGCAGATGTTCGGTGGCGCCGACGATGCCCAGGCGCGGGTGATGTACGGCATCATCACCGGCATGGGCTTTATCGGCGGCGGCGCCATTCTCAAGGAGGGCGCCAGCGTCACCGGTACCGCCACGGCCGCCAGCATGTGGAATACCGGAGCGATCGGGGTATCGGTGGCGTTCAACCGTTATGAGATCGCCGTGGTGCTGTCGCTGATCAACTTCCTGATTCTGCAGTTCGCCTCGCCGATCAAGCGCCGCGTTCGAGGTCAGTGAGCACCCGGGCCAGCGCTTCGCCCTGGTCTTCCTGCAGAAAGTGGCCGCCGTTTTCGATGGTGGTGTGCGGCTGGCCCTGGCAGCCGGGAATCAGCTTGCGCAGCACCGCGTCGGCGCCGGCGGTGATCGGATCCTTATCGCTGAAGGCGGTGATGAACGGCTTGTCGAACGCCATCAGCGATTGCCAGGCTTCACGGTTTTCGGCGGCGCCCGGCGCGTCCGGACGGTCGGGCACCAGCGCCGGGAACTGGCGGGCACCGGCCTTGTAGCGCTCTTCCGGGAAGGGGGCGTCATAGGCGGCCAGCACCGCCGCCGGCAGCTCCGTGGTGGTGGCGCCCTGAATGATCATGCTGACCGGAAACTCCGGTACCGTCTGGGAAAAGTCCCGCCACTTCCGGAACGCCTCGCCGGGATCGTGCTCGCCGTCCGGCAGGAAGGTGTTGGCGGCGATCACCCGGGCGAACCGCTCGGGGTGATTGCCCACCAGGCGCAACCCGATCAGGCCGCCCCAGTCCTGACAGATCAGGGTGATGTCGCGCAGGTCCAGATGATCCAGTAGCAGGCTGCGCACCCAGCCCACGTGCCGGCTGTAGGTGTAGTCCTCGCGGTTCACCGGCTTGTCGGAGCGGCCAAAGCCGATCAGGTCCGGCACGATTACCCGGTAGCCGGCGGCCACCACCGGCTCGATCATGTGCCGGTAGAGGTAACTCCAGGACGGCTCGCCGTGCAGCATCAGCACCACCGGGGCGTCGCGCTCGCCCTCGTCCAGGTAATGCATGCGCATCTCATGGCCTTCGCCATCTTCAACCTGGGCGTAGTGGGGCGCCCAGTTATAGCCGGGCAGGTTCTCGAAACAGGTGTCCGGGGTGCGCAGATAGTCCATGGTGCCGCTCGCGTCGAAAAAGGAGGCATTTACCGTAAGTCCGGACTTTCGGTGGCGCAATGACCCTTTCTTCCAGCGGGTCAGGAGGCGGCGTCGGTGTGCTCGTTGAGGACGGTGAGGAAGGCGTCGCCGTAGGCTTCCAGCTTGCGGTCGCCGACGCCGCTGACGGCGGCCATCTCATAGCGGTCGCGGGGACGCAGGGCGAGCATGTCCATCAGGGTGGCGTCGTGGAAGATCACATAGGGCGGCACGCCTTCCTCCTCCGCCAGCTCCTTGCGGCGGGCGCGCAGCGCTTCCCAGAGCTGGCGGTCCGCTTCGGCCACCTGCGGCTTGCTGCGGCGGGTGCGCTCGGCGGATTTGGCCGCGTCCTTGCGCAGATGGAGCGGCACTTCACCGCGCAGGTAGGGGCGGCAGGTTTCGGTGAGCTTGAGGGCGCCGTAGCCGTCCGCGTCCACGGCGAGCAGGCCACGCGCCACCAGTTGCCGGTAGATGGCGCGCCACTGGCTGGCGGAGAACTCGCCGCCGATGTTCCAGGTGGAGACATGGTCGTGGCCGGCGGCGGCGACTTTGTCGCTGCGGTTGCCGGTGAGCACGTCCACCAGGTGGTTGACGCCGAAGCGCTGGCCGGTGCGGAACACGCAGCTGAGCGCCTTTTGTGACGCTTCGGTGGCGTCGAAGGTCTGCGGCGGGTTGAGGCAGGTGTCGCAGTTGCCGCACGGCTGCTCCAGGTTTTCGCCGAAGTAGTGCAGCAGCGCCTGGCGGCGGCAGTGGGTGACTTCGCAGAGCCCCAGCATCGCTTCCAGGCGCTGGTGTTCGTGGCGTTTGAACTGCTCGTTGCCTTCCGACTGCGCCAGCATCTGCTTGTGGCGGATAGCGTCCTCCAGGCCGTAGGCCATCCAGGCGGTGGCGGGCTCGCCGTCACGGCCGGCGCGGCCGGTTTCCTGGTAGTAGGCTTCGATGCTCTTGGGCAGGTCCAGGTGGGCGACGAAGCGTACGTCCGGTTTATCGATGCCCATGCCGAACGCCACCGTGGCCACCATCACCAGGCCGTCCTCGCGCAGAAAGCGCTGCTGGTGGTCGGCGCGCATCGCGCCGCTCAGCCCGGCGTGGTAGGGCAGGGCGGGGATGCCCTGGTCGGTGAGCCACTGGGCGGTCTGGTCCACCTTGTTGCGCGACAGGCAGTAGACGATGCCCGCCTCGCCGGCGTGTTCGGCGCGCAGCAGGCGCAGCAGCTGCTTGCGGGCGCCATCCTTGCGCTCAATGCGGTACTGGATGTTGGGCCGGTCAAAACTGGACACATAGTGGCGGGCGCCGGTGAGGTCCAGGCGCTCGGCGATTTCCGTGCGGGTGCGCGGGTCCGCGGTGGCGGTGAGCGCGATGCGCGGCACCTTAGGGAACTCACGGTGCAGCAGGGAAAGCTGCAGATAGTCGCTGCGGAAATCGTGACCCCATTGCGACACGCAGTGGGCCTCGTCGATGGCGAACAGCGCCAGCGGCGACTGATGCAGCAGCTCAAGCGTGCGCGGTTGAATCAGCCGCTCCGGCGCCACGTAGAGCAGGTCCAGCTCGCCGTTGCGCACCTGCTGCTGCAGGGCCTGGCTCTGCTCGGCGCTGAGCGTGGAGTTCAGGAAGGCGGCGCGCACCCCCAGCGCATTGAGGGCGCTGACCTGATCCTGCATCAGCGCGATCAGCGGGCTCACCACCACGCCCACGCCGTCGCGGACCAGCGACGGAATCTGGTAGCACAGGGATTTACCGCCGCCGGTGGGCATCAGCACCAGGGCGTCGTCGCCGTCGATCAGGTTGTCGATGATGGCGCGTTGTTCGCCACGAAAGTCGTGATAACCGAAGACGTGCTGTAAAACGGAAAGGGCGTCGCGTTGCATGGCGGCGAGTATACCCGCCCGCCGCCGACACTGACATCCGGCTGACACCGTTTTCATTTATTGTCGTACCTTTGGTTAAGATCAGGCTTTCGTCATCTTGCGAGTATCGCCATGAGATTCTGGTACGTGTTCGGGGAATTTCTGTGGCTGGGCTGCGTCAGCTTCGGCGGTCCCGCCGCCCATGTGGGGTATTTCCAGCGTCGCTTCGTGACGCGGCTGGGCTGGCTGGACGAGGCCGCGTTCGCCCGGCTGCTGGCGCTGACCCAGTTTTTGCCGGGGCCGGCGTCCAGCCAGCTCGGTTTCGCTATCGGCCGGCACCGGAGCGGGCTGGCCGGTGGCGTGGCGGCCTTTCTGGGGTTCACGCTGCCGTCCTTCCTGATGATGGTGATGGTGGCCCTGTACGCCACCCGGCTGCCGGATACCTGGCTGAACGGCCTGGTCACCGGGCTGAAGTGGCTGGCGGTGGTGGTGGTGGCCGATGCGGTACTCACTCTGGGCGGCAAGTTCTGCCGTGACCGCTTTACCCGCGGGCTGGCGCTGGCGACGGCGGTGGCTCTGTGGCTGTTCCCTGGCGTTGGCGTGCAATTGCTGGCGCTGGTGGCGGCGGCGCTGATCGGTCTGCGCCGGCTCAAGCCGTCATCCACGCCGGTGCAGGCGGACGCCAGCGGCGGCCGGGTCGCCTGGCTGCCTTTCGGCCTGTTCGTCGCCGTCTGGATTCTGTTGTGGCTGATCGACGGCGGCACCCTGGGCGGCCTGGCCCGGGACTTCTACAGCGCCGGGGCGCTGGTGTTCGGCGGCGGCCATGTGGTGTTGCCGCTGCTGGAAGGCTTTGTCGGCGGTGCCATCAGCCAGGACCAGTTCCTCACCGGCTACGCCACCGCCCAGGCGGTGCCCGGGCCGATGTTCTCGCTGGCGGCCTACCTGGGCGCGCAGCTGGCCCCGGCCACGCCCTGGATGGGTGCCGGCGTGGCCACCCTGGCCATCTTCCTGCCCGGCTTTCTGCTGGTGCTGGCACTCAGCGACGCCTGGCGCGCCCTGGCGGCGCGGCCCGCCATGGCCGGGGCGGTGGCCGGCATCAATGCGGCGGTGGTCGGTCTGCTGCTGGCGGCGCTCTACCAGCCGGTGTTCCTGTCGGCGGTGGCCGGGCCCCGTGACCTGGCCCTGGTGGTGCTGGGGTTCCTGGCCTTGCGGTCGGGGCGGGTGCCGTTGCTGGCCCTGGTGGTGGCGATGGCCGCTCTTGGCCTGGTGATTCATTAGAGTAGAGCAAACCGCAAGACCTGACCCCGCGGTGGGGTTAATTAGAGAATGGCCTGCAGGCCCTTGTCGGCGAGAAGGTTGAGCAACTTGAGGGCGGGGCCAGCCGGGTGGGTTTCACCTTGTTCCCATTTTCGTATGGTCGAGACACTGGTATGCAGATATCGCGCGAAGACCTGCTGGCTGAATCTGAGTTGCTCGCGGAGAAGCTTGATGTCCGCTGGCTCCAGTTCGCGTACGGGGGGCGGGCAAAGCGCGTCGAACTCGCGCATGGTGATCTTGTCAATGGCGCCGGCCTCGTACAAAGCGGCGAGATCAGAGCGAAGGGACTCAGTGAGCTTCGTCATTACAGTGGACCTCCAATAACACACCGGAATATCGTGCTTTCAAAAGATCTTCCCGGGACAAATCGAGAAAGACCTTGCCCACATATTTAAGTGCGCGGGCTTCTTCGCGTGTAATGTTGGTTTTATCGCTCTTCGAAAACGCATGGAGAAAGACATAACGTTGCCCGGCGCGCGCTGAGAGTAAGGTTCGATAACCGCCACGCTTGCCTGCTCCGGGACGGGCAATACGTTTCTTGTAAAGCCCTCCGCCCAGTTTCGCATCCACCAGGCCGCATTCCATCTCCTTGACGGCTTCGCATAAGGCGCTATCAGGCAGCTTCTCGCTCGTCTGCCAACGATGGAAGTCCTTGCGTTTGAAAACCTTCATTCCACTACAGCCTAAGTGTACCCGATACGGGTATGGTTAGCCAGAATACTCCACGACACGACCTGGATCGAAGGTTCAAGTCGAAGCTCTATACCAGCGCCGCCAAAACAAGACTGACTTGGTCGCGGGGGGGAGTGGCTGTAAGCCCAGGCTGAAAAACGGGTAGGCGATAGCGGAATTTAGGTGCAAACCGTGATTGCGGAAGAGGGTACTTAGCGTGCGTGACCGTTCAGGCCGTATTTTCGCGCGAGGGCACGGGGCAAAACGCAAGACCTGACCCCTGACTACTGACTAGGTCCCGGTCTACTGATCAAAGTGCAGGTTCATGCCCAGGGCTCGGGTAATCCGGAGCATGGTGTCAAAACCGGGCTTTCCCTCCGGCGATAATGCCTTATACAGCCCGGCCCGAGTGAGCCCGGCCTCAGTGGCCAGCTGGCTCATGTTCCGGGCCCGTGCGATATCGTTCAACGCGGCCCGGATCAGAGAGCCGTCGCCGGGATCGTCATCAATACAGGCGTTCAGGTACAACACCATATCCTCGCTGTTCTCGAGGTGATCTGCGGCATCCCAGCGTTTCAGCGGGTTGGGGGCAGTCATGATTCCTCCTGATGCGGAGTTCGTAAATCCCTTTACCCACGGATTTCATATCGCCCGTGTTGCCCAGAGAAAGTCGGCGGATGCGGGCGAGGACGCGAGCCTTCCCTTGACCGTCCTTGAGTCCACGAAGCCAGTCCTCGAATCGGGAAGTGGTGAGGATCGACTCAATGCCGCCAATGTAAACCATGGTATACACATCCGTCAATGGCCTGGTTTACCCGCGCAAGCTTTAGTCACTGGCGAGTGCATTCACGGTAAACAGGGGGACAAGCCGGGTTCCGTAAGCCCAGGCTGAAAAACGGGTAGACGATAGCCAAGTCAGGTGCAAACCGTGATTGCGGAAGAGGTATTTAGCGTGGGTGACCGTTCGGTCTCTTTAATCGCGCCACAACTGTGGAAGTTGATATCAAGGAGATGTTACTTTTTACTGCATTGAATAATAAAAAGAGATAATAAAAATGACTGCCTCAATTAGCGACCATGCCGGGAAAAAACACCGTTATATATATCGCAATGAAACTGGAGAGTTCTGGTGGTGTGCCTTACCTTACGTGGATGAAGGGGGCAGAAAACGGCAGCTTCGGAAATGTTTCCGGGACCGGCGTTATCACGATCAAAATATCGCATTCAGGGCAGCCTTAGCCTGGCGGAACGAAAAAATGGAGGCGATGCGTCTTCAGGGAACCATGATGCCATCCCCTCGGTTGCGGCGCGTTTCCGTTGACCGACTCGGTAACCCGGCCACCAAGGAACACGGGTTTGGCATTATCGGCATCACCGTAAATCGGCGTAGTAAGCCATGGGGCATCAACATATCGGTGACGGCGCAGCGCGGACGCAAAAAATGGTTTTCAATGCGCCGGTACGGTGCTTTCGAGGCATTTCGAATGGGTGTCCGGCAACGCTGTGAATGGATACGGGTGCCGGTTCCTCGAGAGGATGAGCTGCGCCGACGCTTTGACCACTGGCTACAAGAAAATGCCGGGCTTCTTGATGAATACGACATCCGCACTTAGTAGAGCAAGCGCAAAACCTGACCCCATCAGCCCCATAAGTCAGTCGCCGAACACCTGCTCCAGCGAATCGGCATCAAGAATGCGGCCGGCCCAGGTGTCGATCTCCTCGGCGGTAGCCTGCTCCAGACGCTGGTGTACTTCGTCCGGCAAGGGGCCGAAGCGGTGGGTGAGTAAATCGATCAGCACCTTGACCTGGCCCTGCTGCATCCCTTGCTGCACGCCCTCTTCCTTGGCGAGGCGCTCGAAGCTGGTGACGTATTGCATGTGTTTCTCTCCTTCGATGGCGGTGAGGCGCTGCCCCAGGCGTTGTTCCAGGTGCGGGGGCAGCGCCATCAGCCAGTCGATGACGCGTAATAGTTGAATAATACGGTGTTTTTCTCGGCGTTGGCCATAGAGCAGCCGGATCAGGCGGTAGTCGAGCAGTTTCACGCTGGGGAACTCCAGCGTCCAGTGGCAGCCAAGCACCGATTGTCGATAATCCCGGGGCCGCCAGCCGGGCTGGTGGTCGGCCAACACCGCCAGGCTAGCCACCGGCCGGCGGAAGCGGTCGAAGATGCGGTAGTGGTAGATCATCATGCGCTCGGCGAAGTCGGATTCGCGGCTGCTTTGGATCTCGATGTGCAGATGAATCCACTGCTCGCCCCCACCGATCAGCGCCACCTCCACCAGCTTGTCCACCACACGCCGTCCGGTGTCGGACTCCGGTACAATCTTTTGCAGCTCCTGATCCAGAAAGCGATGGGGTCTTTCCCAGTCGATGGCCTGCCAAGCGTCAGAGAAATAGAACGCCATAAAATCCGACAACATCATTTCAATGGCTTCTTTCCAGGGCGAATCGTAGTCGTCCTGTCGGGTGTTTTGCGTATCATCGTCCGTGGTCACATCCACCTCCTTGTGTTGAAGAAGCAGGGTGACACTGGAGCGGACCGATTGGTTGTGGGAAATCGCGGAAAGGTGTGTCAGTGATTTTAGGAAATACTTGTAAGTGCTTCTGGGGGAGGCAGAAATGATAAAGGTCTCTGGGATCCTGCCGGGGCTTCGCCCCTTTCGCGGGCTAGGCCCGCTCCCACAGAAGACTCGCCTTTCGCGCAAAAAAGGACAACGCACAGTCCGCATAATGTGTGCGTGTCTTCGATAGGCTACGCGCTGGCCACGCCGGTGAAATCACCGTCGGATTATCGTTCAGCAGTGACACGGTGCTGATCCAGGTTTCCAAGGGCCGATTGGTCGCTGGGGAAATTCAGCGCCACGCTGTCCGGGTAACTGCCCACGCCGTCGATGGGGTCCGCCACCGGCACGGGCTGGGCTTAATATCGCGCACCAGCATAATGAGCTGCAAACCGTGATTGCGAAAGAGGGGCGCCGCTGTTGCATACCTGCACTCCGGCGATAAACCGGCTTGCCTCCATACGCATTTTTTTGTGCAAGGAAACGCGGTAGGCTCTGGGAATAATAATGCCAACATAAGCCATCGGAGGGCCTATGTCCGGGAAGGGACGCTTGGCGATAACGGGCTACTCACACTACATACTGCAACTGGGCCACAACGACGAGCCGATATTTCGGGATAATCGGGACTACCAGCATTACCTGGCCGCGCTGCATGCGCTGAAACGACGCTACCGAATCCAGGTGCAAGCATGGTGCTTGCTGGAAAACGAAGTGCATTTACTGCTTTGTCCCGAAGAAGTCCCGGACCGGCTTGGTGGCTTCATAAAGAACGTGGCCGGACGCCACACCAGGGCCTTCAACACCCGCCACGAACATCGCGGCACCCTATGGCAGGGCCGTTACTGCTGCAGTGTGGTGGAACCGGGCCAGGCACGGCTGGATTGCCTGCGTTATATTGAACTGCTCGCGGTGTTGCACGGCCACGTCACCTCCGCCCGGCTTTATCCGTGGAGCAGCTACAAAGTCCGCATGGGCAAAACCGGCGGCGACCAGCTCGACTCGGACCCGGACTATCTCGCCCTGGCAGACACCGAAGCGCAACGCCGAGCCGATTACCGTGAATTGATGGCACTGGGCTGCGACGACCGGCAGCGTGCGTTCATCGACACTACGGTGCGCCGATCCCAGCTTATCGGCGGACCAGGCTTCGCCTTCGAAGTGCAGCGACTCACTGGCAAGCTGATAATAAACCGCGGCCCCGGCCGCCCCCGCAAAACCCCAAAAAAATAATACCCCACCGCATAAACGCCGGCCGCCGATCCTTGACCTTTGCCGGCGGAGGGTCGCTTGCCAAGCCGTCTGCGTGATCCGCCATATTTGTAGGAAAACGGATGGCGTATTTGTGCGCGATATCTTCGGGTTGTAAGTGAATTCCTACAAAAAACAATAACGAGATATTTAATAACGCTAATTAACCGCGGGGCGGCGACCGAAAATTATCGCGGACATATTTCTTTTAAGCCGCGCTATGAACGGGTTTCTTTCCTGTAACAAAGTTAAAGCCTTGAAAGAGCCGGTTTGGTTGTTGTCAATGTCTCGTGAATATTTGTAGCTTGGACTTGTCGGCGGGGCATTCCGCTCCGCCGATGGGAACGGGCCAGGGAACGCAGTAGACCCGTTCTCAAACGACGAATCTGTAAATAGCGACAATATGGAGAAAAGCTATGAACGTTTCAATGAAGAAAGGTCTGCTGGCCATGGTCGGCGCTGTCGCTCTGGCGGGCGCCGGAACGGCTCAAGCTGCAGATCAGTATGCTATCTACAAGGGTACCACCACATTAACAACTTCCACCGGCGCTACCGCTGTCTGTTGGCTTACAATCGCCGGCACTATTGACGAAAATGGTCTCGTAACCATCAAAGCAGCGGGCGCAAGGCCTGGCGACTACCCGACGTGCTCTGCCATTTACCTTGGCAATATTCCTTGGACTGGGACGCTGAGCAACCTGTCTGGGCCGGGTACTGTGCCACTGGATACGAGTGCATCTCTCCCAGGGAATCCTAGTACGGTTTTACCGGCTACTGGCGATCAATGCGGAGGGGTTGTAACTGGCATTAGTTATCCGGGTGTTACTCCCGGCACACAAACAGGCAACTCTATTCCAACCCAGATCGATATAGTAAATCCGGCTACCTGGAACTACGGGTCGAATTGTGCGATTGAAGGGACTCTTAATTTGATTCCCGCACATGGCTAACCAATTCTTGGATGTGTGATAGCTATATCGCTTTAGGGCGTCCGGTGCATCGCATCGGGCGTCTTTTTGATTAAATACGCAGATGTTGATGATTTTTAAAAAACAGTGCCGAGTCAAGGCCTTCTCAATATTCATCGCGCGGATTACGCAGGTGGCTTTAATGCCAGCAGTATTCCCCGCCCAGAGGTCAAGGCAGAGAAGGCCGTATGCGGCCAAAGACTTCTCTTTACTAAACATCGTGAAACGCGCGGAATGGTTCCAAACGAAGACGTAGTCTTCCGGCAGCTGAAGTATTCCGAACTGCCGATCGGCTTGGTCCATTCGGTAGTAAGTGCGGGTTATGGGCGTGGTCCACTCGTCGTCGAGCTTTCAGTGGTGATCACGCTCCGATCATCCGTCATGGTGACACAACAATCCAACCTTTATCAAGCATCGCGGGATAATTTGCTATATTTATCTTTTTAACGACTGCGCGCTCCGATTGAATTGGCTATAACTGGCTATTTAGACGGTGAGGTTTAATTTCTCGGTCTCCGTTTCACTCTCTATCTGCCTCGATGCCGAGGATCCGGCCGTTGTGAAATTTATTCAGGAATGTCCGGACTTGAAGATAAGGCCCCGAATACGGGGCCTTATTACTACTTTACAGGTTGTGATATGTATTTTAAGTAGCTTCCTTTTTTAGGTATAAAAAGGTCTACATAGCTTTCTGGGGCGTTTGACCTCAAGTTAAAGTCAACACGGTTGATATTGTATTGCTCTATTACCATTCGTCCATCGTCGAGGAATTTGACAGGGCCTGAGAGAGTCAAGCTCACCGGGTAACTATAAAAGTTATGAAATACACGCTGTACGAGCCCTCGGCTGGTTAACTCTTCCGCTAGCCTTGGAGCGTCTAGATACAGATCGACTTTTGCGTTGAATACTGGTCCGTTCTCACCTTGAAAGATATATCCTCTAATCGGTTCATCCCGCTCCGCTCCATTGAACCTCATTCGCATTACTTGATACCCGCTTTCTGTAATCTCGGAGTTGGTCCTCTGTGCTAGGCGCTTTAACACCGTCTTGAACGAAGTTGTTAGGACGTGACCGGGAAAAATATGGACCAGAAGGCCTTTTCCGTCGACATACCGATCGGTAACTTCTGCAAAAAGCGTGCTATTTAAATATGTGAATTTATCTTGTGGGCACCTAGTTGGCTTGGCCATGTAGCAAGTTTTGTCAAAATCGAAGAAGCCTGAATTTTCCGTGCACAAACTTTGGTCAGGAAAAGGCACCGCTTCCTCAAAGCCGCAGCCGGTATTGCCACCGACCATAAGTGTTCGTGTTGCGCCACTATTAAGTAACCTTGGTGCTTCTGTGAGTGACGTAACACCAAAAGAGGAGGAAAGGATTTTGGCACTATTAGCTGCCGGCTTTACTCCTCCTTCGTCGACCAGAAAGCCCGTGTTATCAGTAAGAGACTCTGTGTTCATATCTGGCGCTGATGAGGGGCCGGTTTCTTCGATGTCATATTCATTATCGATCGCCAATTCGTCAGACCAGCTTACGCCGGTGCGGAACTCGTTGGTCTCCAAACGACGACTTCGTTCTGTGAAGAGGTTTGCATTCCTATCAGAGGTTGGTGCGGTTTTTAGTACTTGTAGCACATTGCTGCTTCTTTCTGCCCCTTTGAAATACTGCACAAGGTTTGGTCCGCCTCCCGTTAAGGATGCAATTGACTGTGGTATTGCATGATATGGGAGAGCATTCAACCCGACACTAGGAAACTCAGGGTCTTGGGTTGCTAATTCTATGTTGCTCAGAAGCTGTGTTTGCAGTGGGTAACCATCTGTGTCGCAAATGGAAGCGTTGACCATTGTCTCAGGACTACAGGAAGCCTCTGCTGAAGTTATGTCTCCATTCGACATCAATGTATATCTGTATAGAGTTCCATCTTCCCATGCTACGTCTGGCACGAATTTCAGAATCCGCTTTTTCAATGTGACGTTGCCATCTACATTCGCGATGGTATTTCCATCTGTATCTATCTTTTCCACCGTAAAAGTCGTTCCATATTGAACGCTTTCTGGCGATATGTCTTTTGAGAAAGACACCACTATGGGCCGGTTGCTGGGTAGTTTGGGAAGCGGTATTGAGTCGTCTACTGGTAGCTGGTCAGCGAGCGGAAGATCTTGTTCTGCAGGAATGCTGCCAAGGCATCGGCCAACGATCTCATTTTGGAGGTCGAGTGTATTTGGGTTGAGAGCACAAGGATACCCGGGGTAAAGCCCAAGAACTTGTGCGGATCGAACAGGCACAGCCTCTGGGGTGTCGGCGGCTTCGCCGGTTATCCGATCAACCGGGTATCTTTGTTCTACCACGTCGGCTAAGGAAAAATTGTGCGAGACGGGCTGTGTGAAAAGATTCCCCGATAAATCCATCACACCTGCATCAACCGTTAATTGGTATGTGACTGGGGATAGTTCTTTACTATATGTTAATGATTCGCTCGGCTTTATGACCAAAGCGGAACCGTCCATGTAGACTCCGGAACTTAGTTCCGTCTGAACGCCACCTTCGGTTTTGTATAGATGTACTTTCCCTACAACTGATTGACGGTCAAGTGGTTCGCTAAAGTTAAGGATAATGGGGTCGCCGGGTTTGGCCAGCTTGGTTTTATCCGGTCCGCCTTCGGCGGTGTTGTCCGCCAGAGTCCAGCTTTGCAAGGTCGGCGGGGTGGTGTCGGCGAACTCCGCCGGCGGGTTGTTCTGGTCTTTGTAGCTTTGCAGTTGGAAGCTGAGCAGGCCGTAGGCGAATTCCTGGCCGAGTACGTCCGGCTCCACCACGCTCACGGCGTCCAGGTTGAGCACGCCGGCCTGGGGGTCGACCTCGGCGGTGCCGATCAGCTCGATGTGCAGAATGTCCTGGGTGAAGCCGCCGTTGGCTTCCGCGTTTTCGGTGCTGATGGCCACGTCCATGAACAGCCGCACGATGCGCAGGGCGTCGTCCCGGTTGTCCGCGTAGGGGTTGGGCACCAGGTAGCCGGTGGCGTCGGACAGGAAGTGCATTTTCACCGCGCCGGAGCTGATGCCCGCCGGGACCGCACCACCGATCATCACGTCGATGTTGGTGCCGGTAAGAATGGTGCTGCGCGGAATGCGCACCGGCGTCACCTCGGTGTATTGGGTCACGTCCGCCAGTTCCGCGCGCACGTCGCCGCTGGAGCGGGTGGCGCTGTCCTCACCCAGCAGGGTGGAGTTCACCGGCACTTCGTTTACCGGTGCGCCGGTCAGTTCGGAGCGGTTTGGCTCGCCGCTCGGCTTCACCGCCTCGGTGATGCGCTGCACCATGATGGTGGGCTCGCCGCGCGGCGAGGAGTCCTTGGGCGTGAAGGTGATAACGCCGTTGTCGCCGGTGAAGTCCTGCTCAAAGGTACTGCTCAGGCCTGAGCCCAGCGTCAGGGTGTACTCGGTTTTGGTATCCAGATGCTCGGGCTCCGGGTCCACCGTCATATAGGGGCCGTCCACCAGCAGCGCGGCGTCGATCAGGTTGCCTTCGCTGTCGGTGAGCGTGACGGTGGCGTCGCCGCCCTGGCCGTAGCGGGCGGTGGCCGGGTCGATGGGCTGGGTGAACTGGAAACGGAAGGTGGAAAAATCCATCACCGGTTCCTGCTCGGCACCGCTCGGGAAGGTGCGGCTGAGCTCGAAGTCACTGTCCGTGGTCACCAGGTTCTTGGGGCCGCGCTGCAGCGCACGGGTGCTGAACTCAATCTCCCGGTCGGCCGAGGGGCCGCGCGCCAGGTCCAGGCCCTGAACGTCGATTACATAGCGTGTGTGCGGGTCCAGCTCCTCGTCGGGCTGCAGCACCACGCCGCGCCGTTCGCCCGGCACTTCTTCGGCGCTGAAACCCAGCTCGGTGCCGTCGGCTTCGCGGCGCAGAATGATGTTCTGTTCGGCCTGACCGGTTGAGACGCGGCTGGAAAAGCGCAGCACGATGGGGGCACGCGTGGCGATTTCGCTCTGGCCGTCGTCCGGGTAGCTGTAGAGCAGCGATTGGTTGCCGCCCTCGCCCGGGTTGCTGCCAAAGTCGTCAACCGGGGAATCGCCGCCGTCGCCGCCACAGGCGGCCAGCAGCGTGGCGGAGGAAAGCAGTAGCAATGACTGCTTCAGGATTGTTGTCTTCATTATTGTCCCTCCCTCTTAAAACTGCATGCTGATGGAGCCGGCGAATACGTTGACGTCGCCTTTGGTTTCCACCACGTCGTTGTTCAGTGCGGTC
>TARA_R100000935_G_scaffold4979_1_pt1 | contig 18286 bp, 19 predicted proteins | sample TARA_R100000935 | Tara Oceans TARA_R100000935 (sample SAMEA2621502) | marine metagenome | biome: marine biome (ENVO:00000447); feature: surface water layer (ENVO:00002042); material: "saline water (ENVO:00002010), including plankton (ENVO:xxxxxxxx)" | depth 5 m | reverse complement strand
CTCTCTAACATACTCTCGTCATATATAGAAAATGTATTACTTCTTGGAATCTCAAGATAGTCAATCATCGTATTTATTTTTGGGTCAGTATCAATAGACGCACTTACTATATATATATTTTCAGGTTTATACACATTCCTCATCAAATCCGCACGACATAAATAATTAAAAATAATTGTTGATTTACCAGAGAGTTGACTGCGTCCTATAACTAATGCCCTTACTGGAGCGTCGGGTATTTTATCACTTATATGGATATAGTCTTTATCACTTGAGTCTCTTACTTTGTATAATTTTAATTTTTTAGACATACTTTATTATAATATAATATTATATATTAAAATGAATATAAATAATTATAGAAATGCCCAAGCATCGGCGATGAATAATAGAAGTTCATTAGAAAGTTCAGTAAATCAACGATACGAGAATTCTATAGGCAGGGCAAATAGTAATGATTTAGCTTCCCAACTGAACGAGCACGCAGCTGTAGAACACATAAACATGGCCTTTAATACTGTAAATGAGGGTATTATTGGTAAAGCATTAACAGGAAAAGGAACGACATTTTTAAGAGAGAAATTACAGAAAGGTGTAATGAATAAAGTATTAAAACCTGCTGGGAGCAGAATTGTAGATTATGCTAAAGGTGATGCGACATTCGGCGAGGATATGAAAAATTTACCAGGAAAGTTACAGGAAGGATTAAAAGGTATGGACGCTAAAGTTCAGGAATTTTCCAAAACTTATGGACAAGGAGCAAGAAACGCTGGAAGTTCTACTCAAGATATAGTTGAGGATATTGGTTCTAAACTTAAATCAGGTATGTCTCAAGTAAAAGATGCTGTTGGTAGAGGAACTCAATACCTTAGACAGCAGAGTCAATTAGGAAGTAGAAGTCTTGGGTCTATTAATGGCGACCCTGATGCTGGCGGACACATTCCTAATGCGGATGATGGTGGAATGGGAGGTGGAGGCGGGGACGTGGAAATGGGAGATATAGCAAAAGGAGCGAACGATGGAGGCCAAGCGGATATTGCGGGAGGTGCTGAAGAAGCGGCCGAAGAAGGCGGAAATGTTGTAATTGGTGATGCTGAAGAAGTTGCTGGTATAGCGGGAAGGAGAGTAGCGGGCCAGGCGATGCGTGGAGCAGTAAAAGCGGGAGCAGACGCAGCTAGCGACGCAGCAAAAGCGGCGGCAAGTGCGGTTAGTGATATAGCTGATATTGGTAAAGTAGTGAACGGTGCCGAAGATGTAGCGAAAGTTGTAACGACTGTAGGCGGGGTTGTAGATGTCGCAGATGCCGCCGTTCCAGGTGCTGATATTTTAACCGACACACTTACTCTCGGGGCAGCGGCAGCTGGATTTGGATTAGAAAAACTCGCCGATTGGATAGAAAAGAAAACAGGAGGTAATTTAGATACCGCATCTAGTGTCGTAAAAGCTGTTACCCATTCTACTTCTCAGGCTGGACAACTTATGACTCAACAGGCGTAAATTAATTAATAATTATTTTTAAATATATTAGAAAAATATATTTATGTATAATATAAAGATGAGTATGAATTCTATGGATACGATTGTAAGATACAAATCTCGCCAAGGCGGTAATTTTACCACAACATTAAATAAAGTTGATTTTGATATTCCAGAAGGTGTATATGATTTTTCTAAATCTCATATAGAAATATTAACAGAATACTCTGCTCCAACTTGGGCTGCTGCTCTTCACACCTCACAGGAATGCGTCGTTCCATTCGTCCAGCGAGCGAGAGGCGACAGCGACAGAACATTTGCCCCAGCGACCTATGTAAGGCGTGCTCGTCTCCAGTGTGATAACCAAGGCCATTTAGAAGATATTGACCGAGTTGATGTTCTCCGCAACTCCCTCGCCGTATATGAAAAAGATAAAGCAGGAATGGAAAGTTTAGGTTATAAATCAGTCTCTCAGTCATCTATGTCTAATACCGAATACAGTTCATTTGTAGACTTAAGATATCAGGGCACGGTCAAATCTACTCGCAAGCAGGAAAGAGTTATTATAAAATTAAGTGAATTACTTGAGTTAGGTAAAGAATCTGTTGTCCCGATGGACAGAAGCCATTTAGGTAGAGGTCAGTTATCGCTTGACTTAGAACTCGCAAATCTCGCAACAGTCCGCTCTCCAGCAGACATAACTGGTGTCGTCGGCGGCCTCCATGCGATGGCGACCCGAGTATCATTAACAGCGACGCTCCCCGCTGCGACCACAATCCCAATCAACAGTATTCTTACTGTCCCCTTCCCCGCTCGTGAAAACTGGCAGGATAAATATGACCAACTTTATGTAGGAGCAGCTGTGTCGCTTACCGCTGGCGGAACATACGCAGGTGCTTTAAATAACGGAGGGACATTTGTTATTACATCAATTACTAAAGGTGTAGCACCCGCTCATTATCCTAACGCTGGCGTCGCCCCTGAAAATGTTATTCTTATCACTTTTGACTCACCCATTAATGATACCGCCGTAGCAGCCACCCAAACATTTTTAGTCAATTTAAACTTAACTGCTCCTACTGGCGGAGTAGTCCCGACTTATATTGAGGCTCAGTTAGTTCTTCACCAAATTAACCGCCCAATCGGCAAAATCGCTAACCTTAACTATATGACTTTTTCTACTGAATTAGTCGCAACCTCAGGAACTGCCTGGCAACAGCAATATGTAGTTGAGCCGAACGCCGTAAATATCTTTATTGCTAACTGTCCATCTAATACAGCATTACCTTTTTCTACTGCTCCAACTCTTAATGATTATCGTTTATCTCTCAACGGAAAACCTATTATGCCCCGCACAATAGAAATTACCTCAGCAGGACATTTTAATACTCTTCATTATGAATTGCTCTCTCAAGCATTTATTAACGGGACTATGAAATTAGATAGTCTACTAGAAAGCACCCTTGATTTAGAAGAAGCCGACCCCGCTGATAAAACTAAGCCCGCTTATATTGACGGAGATACCCGCTCAATACTTATTGGGACACCAGTTCCTATTACGAATAATATGAAACTATTCCAGGTCTTATTAAATCAAGACACCGCTGGAGCAATTGGAAATCTTCAGTTATTTAAACAGATTGTTAGAAATATTGTATTTTAAGAAAATTATTATCTATATCTATATTAGACGGTGCCTCTCAACGATGCTGTAGTCCATAAAAAGGTTGTCCGCCTGCTCTAACATTTTATCTTAATAATTAAAATAATATGTTATATTATTTTATATAGATGCCTTCACGAAGATATGAATATTGTGCTCAACCTAGTATTAATGTATATTCAGGTAAATCGGCTTTTTTGTCCGCTGTAGAAAATGGCTACGAAGGAACTGAAACTGAATGGGTAGGAAGTCTAAATGGCTCAAATGGAAAATCAGCACACGAACTTGCTGTAGAGGAGGGAACTTTTACGGGAACTCTCACGGAATATCTTGCTTCACTCATCGGTGATGATGGGGATGATGGAGATGACGGCAAATCGGCTTATCAACTTGCTGTAGATGGGGGAACTTTTACGGGAACTCTCACGGAATATATTGCTTCACTCATCGGCGATGATGGGGATAATGGTGATGACGGTAAATCGGCTTATCAACTTGCTGTAGATGAGGGAACTTTTACGGGAACTCTCACGGCATATCTTGCTTCACTCGTCGGCGGTAATGGGGACGACGGTGATGACGGATTAAGTGCTTATCAGTTAGCAGTCCAAGAGGGAACTTTTGCTGGAACACTAGCGGGATACCTTGATTCGCTCGTTGGACCGATAGGTCCACAAGGCCCAGCAGACGGACAATCGGCATACCAGTTAGCAGTCCAAGAAGGCTACGTCGGCACACTCACACAATGGCTAGCTTCATTAGAGGGCTATGTAGGGAGTGATGGTAAATCAAGTTATCAACTAGCGGTAGATGTTGGATTATTTACAGGAACTCTTGCGGCATATTTAGAATCGTTAAATGGTCAATCAGCATATCAACTAGCGGTGACTAATGGATTGTTTAGTGGCTCTTTAACTCAATATCTTATCTCATTACAGGGAGCACAAGGTCCACAAGGTCCAAGTAACGGCGTCGTTGGTCCAGCAGGTCCACCAGGAGTAGTGACTGGATTAATTGATATTATAGCAAGGATTACAACATTAGAAGGATTTTCACCATTAGATAATACAGGACAGGGAGCAGTTAGTGATATTACATATAAAAATAATACCGAGATTTTATTACAAGATAATTTACTATTAAATCCTCCATTAGCATCCTCGGGAGCGTCAGTTGATTGGACGCCAGAGGTATTAAAAGATGCTACTATGACTTTATGGCTAGATGCTTCTCAATTAACCGCAGTGCCCGCCATTTGGCAGGATAAAAGTGATTATAATAACCACGCTACATTAATAGGAAGTAATACTAATGGTGATGTATCACTTAACACACGAAACGGTAAGTCTGTTATAAGATTTTCTGGGGCAGCTGGGTCTTATTACCAGTGGAATACACGCTTAGAAGACATTAGAACGGCAGTAGTTGTATCTAAAAGAGTTGGTGGTATAGGACCAATTCTAGGTGATACAGCTGGCACCAGTCATTTTCATTCTAATAGTAGTTATTATTTTTTATCTCACGCTTGTCCATTTTATCACAACGGTCTTGTTTATTTAAATGGTAAAACTTTTAATGGGAATACATCCTCACCAGCACTATGGACCGCACAATTCGGTGGTGGTGTTCCTACTGAGGTAGCCAAACCTTCTTTCGGTTATGATGTTATTATCGTTGATTCTAATGTGGATTTAACAGCTGGTAATTTTGGTAATGATAGGAATATAGCTACTCGTATTTGGGACGGTGATGTCTGTGAAATAATATTATTTGATAGGCAATTGACTCTTCCCGAAAGTCGGCAATTAGAAGGTTACCTCGCACATAAGTGGGATATCGCAACCAATTTACCTATAAGTGGATTTGTAAATGACCAGGGTATATCAACTGACCCCCACCCATATCAAGCAGCAGCACCGCAAGTTGATGGATTATATCTTGCGAACTGGGAGAAAATATCAGGGTCGTGGGATAATACAAAACTAGCGATTGGAGTATTAAAAGGTTCTCCCGCAGTAGTTGTTAGACAAAATATAAGCGTCCAAACTGGTGAGATTTACGATGTATACGTTGATAGGGCAGACAACCAAGAAAGTTTAGTAGTGAAAATATTAACAAGTCATAATGTAAAATGGCTATCACATTTAAATGATATTACAAACCAAGCAGATGTTCCATATAACACAACTGCTAGATTCCAAGTATTAGCGACTGCCCCTACATATTTAGACCTTGATACTATTGCTGTTGAGTTAGAAGTGACTGCTATATCTATGAAGAAAGTTATTATGCCAGGAGGGCTAATTCAGGAATTAACTAATAATACTATACAGAAGATTAGTGGGGGTGATGCGTGGAATGCGGGGACTAGTTCTGTAGAATTTATTGGTGGTCAAGCAGAGGGATATATCCAGTGGCAAATAGCAGAAAGTGGAAAACAACTGAAAGTGGGTTTAACCTATGATGATTTAGATTTTGGGGAGGTAACACCATTCCAAATATTTTTTACTGGCACAACCGCCTACGCCCAAACATATCCAAATGCTTATGCTTATTACTGCTCTTATTTGAGTGGTGATTGGTTTAGATTAAGACACGATAGTGCGAATAACCAAATTTTATTCCAAAAACGCAATTATACTGATTTAACATATGAAACTAAATATACATTCGGTCTTACTACTAATGGTAGCAATCTACATTTAGACACCTCATTTTTTCATGAATATTCTAGAATTAATGATGTTAGCATGGTAAATTAAATATATGGATTATATATGGAGTTAGACTTTGAGTTCTATGGATTCCTTCGCCGACCTCTTCGTAGATTATGGCGTTTAATAAGTTGTAGCGTAAAAGATAACCTCCCTAAAGCTGAAATTTATAAAATATAATAACTTAAAGATAATAACTGATAATATCTTATAATGCCTGATTATAAAAAGTGTGTAATGTATAAAATTAGATGTAAAGATAAGAAAATAACGGATTGTTATATTGGCGGAACTTGTAATTTTACGCAGAGAAAATATGAACATAAAAGAAATTGTAATAGTCATCACCGTAACGAATATAGTTATTTTGTATATGATACAATAAGAGGCGAAGGTGGTTGGGATAAATGGGAAATGATAGCATTAAAGAAATTCCCTTGCGAAGATAAAATAGAAAAATCAATAGAAGAAAACAGACTAATTGATGAATGCCCTAACGCAACTCTCAATAGTAGATACGCAATTAATAAAACATTAATAAAATTATAAAATAAAATGAATTTTTTTATTTTAGTATTATATATAAAATGAGCAATTCTATTAGATATATTAGTCTAGAACCCGTCAATTTAAAAACGACATACAGTGAATACGATACCGTGGAATTTGATATAGTATTTTCAGGACGCAAGCTCCGTCTTAATAACATTCGTCTCGCCGCCGACATCGCTACACCAAACGCTACTCAAACCACAGGTGCTTTAAGAACTAAAAACACATTAACAGATTTTCAGTTAGACCCTATGGTCGGTGCTCACTCGTTTATTGATAGCATATCTACTGAATTTTCCAACGCAGGGAAAAACTCAGGAACAGTAGAATCGCTCCAGGAATATCCAAGATACGCAAAAATGTATTACGCTGGAACTCAAACTATGGACGGACAGATGGGTTCGGCCTGTGCTCCTGAATTACGCTGCCCCTCTATGAAATGCTCTAATGTATTACTTCGTGGCGGTCAGGCAGGCAAACCCGCAGGTGAGGTATATATCGCTACTAACCCGCACGAACTCTCTAATTTTAGTGTAAGACCACGCTTCTTACTTAACTCGGTATCTTCGGCACAGGGCGAACCAACCCTTAGTGAACGTCAGGTAGGTAGTGTCCGCATATCTATTCGTCTCGCAAGATTCTCAAATGTATTTAATGGAGCAGGAGCTCTAAGTGATATCTCTTCATATTCTCTAGCAAATGTTCGTTTATTATACCAGACCTACGCCGATGACGGAACTGATATGCCGCTTATCGCCCGCACTAAAGCAAACATTAAACAAAATGTAAACGGTAATGCTATTACTCTTAACGCCAGACTTCCAATTATGGCTAACTCTATGACCGCTTCATTTTTCCCCGTTGATGATATGAATTCTAAACAACTAAATACTCTTGCTCTCCCTGAACCCCCAGCGGTAAATCGTTTAGAATTTTCGTTTAATGATTCTACAAACTCATATATCTCATATGAACTCCGTGATAAAAATACAATTCTTCAGCGTGCTGTCCAGTCGCTTAACCCGATGGACGAAACAAACGCCGTCTCATTAGATATGATTAAAACAGGTGATATGTATATGATTGGTCTTGGTTGGGAATCGTTTATTGACCTCTCACGCCAGAAATTCTCACTTCTTCTTAATAGTGGAATTGGTAGTTCCGCAACTGATTACACACTCTATTCTTATTTTCACGGCATCTTAGAAATGTAATTTTAAAATTAATATTTACACAAACATTTTTTATATTCATATATGATATAAATAATGGCATTCTACAATTCATCTATAAAGACTAATGTATATGACCCGATTTTAACCCTTAATAACAACCGTGCTGAATGGCAACTACCATCAGGTAGTCTCTATTTAAGTTCTTTGAGGATTCATAATTTAGGTGCGTTCTTAACGGCAGGCGGAGCAATTAAATGGAATACTAAAGGTGGTATCTATTCATACATAAGAAATATTACTTTATATGACGGTTCAGTTATTTTAGACCAACTCCGTAATGTTAGTGAATATATGGCGTTTAAAAATTACAACAAGGCGAATCGTAATAATGTATCTATAGAAAAAATTAAAAAGGGTCATTCATATGGATTTACTGTTGGTAATACTGATGGCGGAGTTATAGAAAATGCCTGGGAAAGCAAGGATATAACGGCTAATGTCGCTACTACCCCCCGATACTGTTTAGACTTAAGAGATGTATTACCTATGCTCCGTAACTCGCAATTTTTACCAGGTCAGTTATACCAAAACCTCCGTCTTGTTATTGAGTTTAAACGGGATACACTCTCCACTCTCCAGGATAATACCTCAATTACAAATTTATCTACCTTAACAGATACTTTATTAGTTGTTGATGAACTTGTAAATGAACAAGCCGTCCAACAGGCTCTTACTCAATATCAGGGTGTAGCCTTCTCCGCAATAGAAAATGACGCATTTGTAGTCCAAGCAGATGGAACTGTTAATGCCGCTAGCACTTCTTCCACGAACACGACCTCAACTATTTTACACGGATTCCAGGATAAATTCGTAAATCGTCTCCTTATGTTCGTATCGCCTATGACGGCTCTGGCTTCAGTCGGCGTCGCAGGAGGCACGGGAGTTCTTACATCGGGAGGTGCTTTAAGAGCAGCCCGTCTTAATGGTGAAATTATACAACTTCGTCTCAATGGTGCTAATATGTTCGGCGGCACGGGCATCAGCTCATCGGCAGAAAAACTAGCGATGCTTCACGACACCTGGGGAATGTGTAACCACGCTCCAGGGACTGAACTTCTCGGTTTATTTTCTCAACGCACCACCGCTCAGGGCATATCATCGCCCGAATATGTCGCTGATATGATGAACTCCAACTCATACTTCGGTTGCTTTATTAGAGACCGCATCGGCTCGCTTCAGGTAGATATTACGCAGACGCAGTTTATTCCAACAGGTTCAGCATTCCCTCAGGCAATTGATAACGCAATCCAAAATAACCAGGATATTATGTTAGGAGGTCAGGCTCAACAGGTAAATGTATTCGGTGAAGTCCGTAAATCAATTATGGTAGAAGGGTCAAATTACCGTGTATTGTATAATTAAATATTGTAATATATTATATGCCTTATACAGTTAGAAAAATTAAAGGAGGATACAGAGTCCGCAATACAAAAACTAAACGAGTTGTCGCAAAAAAAACAACTAAAACAAAAGCAAACCGCCAAGTAAGATTACTTATGAGTAAAGAGAAAAAGCGGTATTAAATAAAATCTTATAATATAGTAATATGAGTATAACTATATTAGAAGCACGGCAGCAATCAAGTAATAGTATAGTCGCCAATAATGGGGACTGGGAAAGCATTTTAATGGAAGATATAATAATAGAGCAAGGTGATAGTATTACGATGAGTTCCGCATTTTGTGATACTACTGAAAATTCTACTAACTCTATTTTTATAAAAGAAGACCTTGTATTATTTATTGATTATCTTATATATCAGGAGTTAGACCCTCTTAATATTCCTCAGTCTGGATTTAGAGGAGCGACAAAACCAGGTTTAAATCAAACATCATATACACGATTTTGGAATCCAGGTGGTGGTCCTATAACGAAAGGAAACTCACCCTCTCCATTATGTAATTGGGCTGCTCCAGCGACAGATAATTATAGAATAAATAATTATACTGTAAGATTTATTGATATAAATAAACCTATGAAAGAATGTTCATTAATTTTAGAATATACATCGGCGGCAGGCAATTTAAGTAGATGTATATTACAACTACCTGAAGTAAAACCTGTAAATCAATTAAAGGCGAACGGAAATTATGAACAGGGAGGAACGGATTATGTCCATACTATGGTTAAATTAAACGCAGTAGAAGGTTGTTCTATAGGTGATGGAATTATAGTGAAGGGTATAGCAGATATTAGTAATATAATAAATATTCAGGATGCCGTCGCCGCTAATATTCAGTTCCAGTCATTCGGTCTACTCGGCATATCGCACACTCAAAATATTATATCTCCATTCCAGCGTCATTTTTCAGTAAAACTCCCTGCTGGGCGTTATCACCCTAATGACCTCGCGCAATTTATTACTAGGGCAACTCAAGAAACTGGCAACGCCGTTCTCGCACGAAGTGGTCAGCTACCGTCGCCACCTATAAATGATAACTCTGTAGCATCTCGTATAGCAGAGGGTTGGAGTGGTAATTATACAAAAGGAGAAATTGGCGCAGACCAACGAGGTGCTCATTTTTATACAGACCAGAGATATTTTGATTTTATCCAACCTGAACCTCTACTAAATCCTGTTACGGGTGTTAAGCAAGTCCCTGAAAATAATATAACTACAGGTGTATTAAAAGATAGATTCTGCTTTATGTATAGCGATGAAGGACTCCCTGATAAGATACCAACTGAAGTATCTAAACAACTTTGGTCTTATAAAAATCCAGTACTAGATACTAGTGCTGATGTTCCAGTCCAAACTCAACGCACTATTGATTTATACCATATGAGATTTATAGGCAGTAGTCAGTCTTTAGGATTTAGTTATGACGAGGACGCTAACAGATTCCAGATTGATTATTCACATTCACCTTATTATTTAACTGGTGGATTAGACGAGGGTAAAGTAGGTTATGCTAATGTAGCAACTACTATAGCCGACCCGCTCTACGTAACTGGAGGAGGGTGGACTGAACCTGAACCCGATTACCAGAGCGAATTTATTGGTAGTTTAGGCGGCGTTATGATTACTTGTTTAAGTTCTGCCCCCACCACCGATTTAACTAAAAAAGATTTAAATTTTTTCGGTAATATTATGGGATTTGATATAAATGATTTATGCGTTAGAATGTCGTGTGGTTCAATACCATTAAATACCGCCTTAGGGAGGGTCTCTTCATATAGGTGGAGTGATGGATTAGAAGGTGGCGTGGTCGGGCCAGATTATAGCCAAATGTGGAATTATGGCCAACCCGATTTATCAGGAGCGGACTTAGAGCCTCTCACACCCTTTATTGTTATACCTTATAAAACAAATAATAGAATGATACAGGGAGCAAATGAAATAAGAAATTTTTTATACGGAAGAAAATTAACAAGTGTATTTAGTGCTTTAAGTGATGCTATAACATTTGTAGAAAGTTCCGCAAATCCCCCTCCTCCTGACCCTGGATATATTTGGTCATATCCAGCATTTGGACGAGGATGGATTGGAGATTATGATACTGATTTTTCTATGAAAGATTGGACTGTTGGAACAGAAGGAGAAAGCACGGCCACCACTTATATAAGAGCAAGAGATTACGCCCAAGGCACTCAATTAAGTTCCGCTTATTATTTAGTAGAAATAGGTGGTATATTTAAAAATAAATTTGTAGGCTCGTCTTATTATTCTAAAATGATAACAGGGTTATTAAATAGGTATTATTCTACTGGACAATTCACATCGGGAAGCACGCCATTCTCTTACACTCATATCGGGGCTGAACCGCTATTTATACGCTCATTAAAGATTAGATTTTTAAATCCCGATGGAACTTTAGCGACGGGTATCGGTGAAGATAATACAGTTATTCTTACATTAGAAAAAAATACAGCGAATATCCAAAAAGCTATGATACCGATGGTGGATAATAATAGCACCGATAAACAAATTAAGGCGGTTATAAAGGAAGGGGGTGGGCCAAATGATAAATCATTTTTATAAAAAATTTGATTTATAAAAAAGTTTATGAATAATGATTATAAAATCAATCATGTCTATATCATTCGTAAATAAGGAGACCTTTAGTAAGTGCTGGGATAAATTCATTAAGGGGACTTGGAATGCTAATGATGAATATAATTCTGTCTATGGGTCATTTATTAAAACACATATAAATAAAAATGATTTTAAATCTAAATTTGGGTCATTTAAAGTCTCTAAAATTATGGTTGCTGAGGTTCTACCTTTAGGTGATAAAGCATTTTACGAATATTTAGAACCTAATGAGCATTTAAAATGGAGTGATGAAATTAAAGCCGCTAGAATTATAAGAATGCTGAATAGTGATAGTAGTGATATTATTTGGGGTGATGCTATTGTTCAGGTATACAAGAATTGGTCAGGTCCAATTACACCATTAGAGGATATTAAATTTAATGGCGAATCATATTTATAAAATTTTGATTTATAAAATAATATTAATATATATTATTATATTATACTAATGAAATGGCTTTGGAATTTATTGGGCTATACTTCTGTAAATGATGTTAAACGGCAACGGGTGTTAGATTTTCATTTTAATAGAGCAGAGGACTACTTTAATAAGAAAGAAAGTCTGGAAGCAAAAACCCTTACTAAATCTACTCCCCCCGTATTATCACAAAAACAGATTCAGCAACGAAAAGGTTGGTCAGCCGACTATAATAAAGCTGTAAAAAAGTAGTTAGTATCGCTACACATTTATAAAATCATTATGATTTTTTTTTAATGAATTTATATATATAAATGGATACTAATATATTTGAGAAACCTATTAAGAAAAAAAAGAAGAGGAAAATAATTACAACAGATAAACCTAAACCAACGACCAAAACCGTAACTAAACCCGCACCTAAACCTAAACGAAAGAGGAGGAGTAAAGAAGAAATAAGGTCTGCCGCTATAGAAAGGGGTATAAACCCAGACCAAAAAAATTTAGGTGAATTAATACGAGACTATGATAGATTAAAAACTAAACCTAAAGGTGAGTATGTTAGAGGAACAAAAAAAAAGAAAATAGTAATAAGCACGCCTAAACCTTCAGCAAAAAAACGCAGGACTAAACTACAAGTCCTTGCTGCTATTAAAGCTGCTGGAATTGATACATCACTTACGCTTAAACAACAGAAGGAACGACTAAAGTTCTTAGATAAGACGAGAGCGAAAAAAAAGAAAGCGGCGGCGGCAGAAGAAAAACGTATATTAGATACTATTAAATATGAATTTATATACGGCGGGACTGATTATTATGAAATAGATGAGTTAGATTTCTTTATTAGTAAGGGTGAGGGAATAAATGTATTTAATAGAAAAATACAGGCAGTTGTAGATAAGAAGGTATTAACATTTTTAATAGGAGATGATATACTAACAGAGGATGACCCAGGGTGGTATCCTCTCATAGATTATTTAGAAGTGTTTAAAATAAAGGACAAGGACTCGTTAAAGATATATAGCGATAGGCGTTATATTAAAGCAGAGTTAAAGAGGGTTCGGCGTAGTAAGTGGACACCATCCATTATAGTTGTAGATATGTATAATGCTACAGTTAAAATGAAAACTGCCAAAAATAAGCCAGGTAGAATATTGGACAAATTTTTAGAAACGCAAACGGCACCGATTAAACTTGTTGATTTCTGGAGAAGTGATACGGGAAAGAAATTCCAGAGTATTAGTAATGCTACGCCGATTAGTGAAACTGAGGCACTAACTTTTTAAACCCTCGCCAACTTATTATATTGTCTATGAATATCTAAACCTAATTCTTTTTGTAATGGAGATAAAGTATATATTCTTGGACTATCATCTGTTATATTTTTATAGTCATTCATCTCACGACCCTTTAACTCAAACCACGCTGGAGGTATACTTAAACGCCCGTCCTCCTCAGGTAATTGACCGTAATTGGGCGTTCGGCAATTCAGTATAACATTATAAGGATTTTTAAAATCACAAGTCTTACCTCCCATATAACTCTCACCTCGGCGGTCTCTATGATAGACAATAACAGGACGAAAATACGGGTCACCTAATTCGGTCTGGCAGAAACAATCCTCATATAAAGGTGCGTGAATAGGACAATCAAGTTCATCTTGTTGCTCTATATAACCAGCAATAAAGCGGGCTTTACCCTTATCCAATTTATTCTTTTCTATGAGTGCGACTATTACTTGATGGTCATCCTTATTACCAAAACTAGTCTTATAATTACGATTATCTTTTGGAGCGGTTCGTGCGGTTATCGTTGTTGTAAAACGATAACGACATTTATGATGTTTAAGTTGAGAGGGATTTAGAAATATTTTCTCACAAGTTAAGCACCTATGCTTATGCGAATATTCTTTTTTAAGTCGCTTTTCTATTCTAGCTACAACATCCTCACCACCCGCTCGGGAGATTACCTTATTTATTTTTTTTTTATAAGGGAGCATTCTTGGGCAATCTAACTGAAAATGATTAATTAGGTCATTTACACCTCTTAAGGAGGAGCAGGTGAAAGATTTGTCGCAACTAGCACACTTGTTAGGACTAATTAAGGTCTTTATTCGTAAAGCAAGGAATAATGGATATTTTACAAAATCGTCATTTTGGTCAATTTTTGATGATTTTTCCATTTTTTTAATATAATATGAGATAATAAATATTTATTTAAACCAAATTTTTAGAAATATGAGGAGTATTATTAATGATAATATAGTAGTGAAAAACACCCCCTTTATGGAAACTTTTAAAGAGAACTAAAATAAAGACTTAAATGAAATCTTTTCTCTTGGGCTTTTCTAAACTCTTCTCTTCTTTTGTCTCTCTTATAAATAATAATAAATAATAATAATAATAAATAATAATAATGAACAATCCTTATAACCCTAAAATGTATAACTTTTTTTCTAAACAATTTGGTGTTAAAATAAATTAAAATATATGAATATATATATATAAATGAAAAACTTTGGATATGCTAAGAATATGTCTCCTGATGACTATGAATATTACTCTGGTGGAATGGCTCTAGATGAGGATGTCTTAACCTATACACCAAAACTATGGCAAGCTAAACAGAAAAAACGGAATAATAGAAAAAATCGTTATAAGAAAGAGGCTACTGGACTAACTAGTAGTGAAGAGAGTGCTGAAGAAGAAGTAATTATCCCTAAGAAAAATAAAAAATCTGGAAAGAAAGAATATTCAGCAGAGCAGAAAGCGAAATTAGTAGCGAGATTAAAGGCGGGTAGAGAAAAGGCTAAGGCGAATAGAGCGAAGAAGAAGGAGGTTGTAGAACCTAAGAAAGAAAAAATAGTAGTAAATAATATAGAACCTAAGGCTACACCTGCTCCTAAACAACCTATTGCTCCTACTCCGCCCCCCGAACCAAAACCGCAAACTAAGAAAGAACCTGGATTACGAGATTTTTTATCAGCGATAGAATCCAAATGGGAAAAACGGATGTCGGCGGTAGAGGCAAGACACGCTAAACAGTTAGAAGCTAAGACACCCCCTAAACCTCAACCTAAACCTGTTACTGCTCCTATTAATATTCCGCCACCTCGTTCATTAGGTAGATTCCAAGCCGCAAGATGGTAAATAAAAAATGATTATATTATTATTTATTATTTATTATTTATTTAACGTTTACCACGTCCCTTCTTACCTTTCTTCCTCTTCTTACTTTTCTTTTTCTCACCGTCCATAAACATTTCTTTTGGTATCGGTCCGCCATCGGTGCCGCCAACTACACCAATCGTCCATGTTCCCGTCCTCGTGCTCTCATCCTCACAAACAAATTCAGTATAAACTATGGAATGAATATCACGCTCAGGAATATCTTTACGTGGTGCCCTGAAGTTTAAACCTTTATAGTAAGGCGTGTCGGTTAGGATACTATTAACCCATACCATCACGAACGATACAATAAATTTGGTGGTAGGGCTTTTATTAAGCTGAACCCAACGGCTTCCCCCCCCGAAGCGTTGCTTATGATAAGCGGCCTGTATCTTTTCTTCCTCTATCTCTTTAAATCCAGCGGGACTCATAAGTCTTGTTAATTCCTTCTCAACAAATTCATAACTCATAACCTCATCAACATCACCACATAAGGCCGTCATAACACAGTTGTCTATGATATTAATAAGATTATCTATTGTAGTGGTGAAAGGGACAGGTATGCCGCCTACACAAAATCCAATATCCTCATTAACAGCACCTATACCCATAATAGTGTCGTAAATTTTAAGCAGAGATAGCACAGTGTTCAAATCACATCCCCTAACATTAGCAAATGTAACTGTCCCCCATTTAGAAGAATTATTGTCGTAAGTGATGTTGTAAGATTTTCCAGATGAGTGGTTGCTAACTGAGAAAACCCCCTCAAGCGTGTAAGTTGATGGGATGTTCATTCTTAAACTGGATGCTTGGGATATGATATATATTCATAAACTTTTTTATAAATCAAATTTTTTTGTTGAGAATTACGATGTCCCCTTAATTCATAAACCATAAAACATTAAACATTTACCACCAAATTTAAATGTGAGAATAAGTTATATGGATTATACCAAACTATATAATTTATTAAAGGAATTCACTTGGGATAAATATTTAAAGGGGACGCAGCGAAATAATAAATGGAGATTAAATAAATACTCTTATAATGTTGGAAAGGTGAGACTATTTAGAAAAGGATTGCCGATTGTTGATGGAAGGAAAATGAAAAAAAACAACGCCGCCATTTATAATGAATGTAAAAAATTATATCCAGAACATAAATTTACTGGTGTAATGATAAATAAAAATATGAAGTGTCCGCCTCATAAAGATAAAGGTAATTATGGCCCTGTAATAATTATTGGTCTTGGAGATTATCTTGGTGGAGAATTATGTTATGAAGGAGGTGAACACGATATTAAAAATAAGGCGGTAGAATTTGAGGCGAGCGAAATAGAACACTGGGTAAAAGACTTTACGGGAGACCGCTATTCAGTCGTCTTATTTAACCACAAGACTTATATAAAAAAATTAAAATCTTGATGTATACTATATGAATGCTTTAGAATTATTTTCAGGGACTCAATCGGTTGGAAAAATATTAAAGGAAAAGGGATATAATGTAGTATCAGTAGATATAACGGATTACAAAAAAAAACATATACCAACTCATAAAGTAAATATATTAGATTTTGATTATAAACAATATCCCGTTGGTCATTTTGATATTATACACGGGTCTCCCCCGTGTGTATCTTATTCTGCTATCAATAGGTCGCTTTTAGGTCGCAAGGTAAGAGGTAGTATATGGACGAAAGAAAGAGCGGAAGATGCTAGAAAGGAGGCAGATAAATTAGTAAAAAAAACATTAGAAATAATAGATTATTTTAAACCACGGTTATGGACTATGGAAAATCCACAGACTGGAACATTAAAAAGTAGAGATTTTATGAAGGATATACCTTATTATGATATAGATTATTGTATGTATTGTAATTGGGGATATCGTAAACGAACGAGAATTTGGACTAATATTAAAGATTTTAAACCTAAACTATGTAATAAGGAATGTTATGGATTTGCTGATAATAAACATCCTATACACGTGGGAAGGAACAGAAATTTACTTGGTCTTGGACAATCTACACTCAGTCGCTACCGAATACCGCCTAAATTACTGAAAGACTTATATAATTAAAATCATGATATATAATAATGAATTATCCATCTTTAACTATTACACAAGAAGCTATAAATGTCTGTCCAGCCCTTATAGAATTTGAGTGTCCAATATGTAATAAAAGTAAGTATTCTAAAAAAAAGAAAAATCATACAATACCGTCAAATGGGAATCTTGATAACAGAGTAGAAATATACAATACAGACTGCGGGAGTATGAATTGTATTTTTTTTATTAACATAACTGATAATACTGAAAAATTAAATTATAGATTAGGGCCGTAATTGCGATACTTGATTTTGGACGAAATCTTCTGCGATTAGAGAAATCTGCCCGTAGATATAATTTTCATTACGCCAAGCTTCTTCTCGCATATCATTATAAACATTACTCATCAAATCATTAACCCAGTTATCTACATTTAAAGATTTATTTTCACCATCACCCGTTATGTATTGGTCTTCCCAATCACACTCAGGCAATCTAGATACAATAGAATAAAGTTCGTTAGAAATCTTATCTTCTACACAGCAGTCGCTTATCAAATGTTCTGCTATTAATTCACTTAAACTCATTTTATATAATTTATAATAAGTTTATGTTTAATATATTTTTATAAATATCATCTTTGTATTAAATTTTCATCTCGCCATTTTTCTGCGTCTTCTTTTTTTTTAAACCGCTTAGTATGTCTCTTACTATCTAAATCAATAATAATAGCCTGCCATCCAGATTTTGTCTTACTTACACACCCTTTCTGTATTTGATTATAATTATTTTCACGCCTAGTCGCCCACCTAAGATTACATATTCTATTATCATTTCTAATTCTGTTTATATGGTCAATACAGGGTTTATTTTCAGGGTTAGGAATAAATAACTGACCGAGAATTCTATGGACATAATAACATTTTTTACGGAAATTTACAACACGGTATCCATCATTATTTAAACCACCCTTAA
>TARA_R100000935_G_scaffold57822_1_pt1 | contig 18288 bp, 18 predicted proteins | sample TARA_R100000935 | Tara Oceans TARA_R100000935 (sample SAMEA2621502) | marine metagenome | biome: marine biome (ENVO:00000447); feature: surface water layer (ENVO:00002042); material: "saline water (ENVO:00002010), including plankton (ENVO:xxxxxxxx)" | depth 5 m | reverse complement strand
CCCCGCCATAATAGGCCACTGCATCGGCGGGACTCGTCGTCAGGTCGGCGGAAATCTGGGCGGCGAAGGCGTCCACCCCGCCTGCATGGGCCCGGGTGACTGTCCCCGCGCCGAGGGCCGCATTGCGGGTCGACCCGGCGATCACCAGTTGGCCGCCATCCAGCGCCAGGCCGGTGATGGCCCCGCCTTCGAGATCTCCCAGATCGCGCATGGCGGTCTGGACCGGCGCGCCGCCGGAGATGTCGAAGCGCCGCACCACGGCCCGGCCGTCCTCGACGCTGGCGGTCACCAGGGCGGTCCCATCGACCACCAGGCCCGCCGGCCGATCGTCAGCGGCGGTTCCGAAGGACTGTGTGAACAGGGCCTGCGGCTCGCCCTTGGCGTTGACGCTGAAGCCTTCGACATAGGAGTCCCAGCCGCCGAGGGCGGTGGTTCCTGGCATGGTGGATTTGGCGCGGCCGGCCACATAAACATTGCCGTCGGCGCCAAACGCGATCTGGCTCGCCTCGTCCTCCAGCCGCGCGCCGCGCCGGGCGGTCCAGAGTTCCTCGCCCTTGGCGTTGAACACGGTCACAAAGCTGTCGCTCTTGTCGGCCAGGGCGGCGGAGGTGCTGGAATTCAGGGGGCCGTCCACGGCGCCGTTCAGCCCGCCGGTGACCGAGCCGGCCACCGCCACCTGGCCATCGGCCGAGACGGCGAGCGCCAGGCCTTTGGCGTCCTCGGCCGCGCCCAGGACCCGGGTGTAGACCAGCGCGCCGGCCGAATCGTACTTCATCAGCGCGACGTCGCGCTCACCCTTGATGGACTGCCCCCCAGTGGGGCCGGTGATATCGGCCAGCACATAGACAGAGCCATCGGCGCCCACCTGAGTGGCGCGGACGGTCTCGATCGCCCCCTCGAGGGGCTTGGCGAAGATCCGTCCTTCGACCCAGTTGGCCTCGCCGGCCGGCTGCAGCGGTGCAGGCACCGTGCCGGACTCGGCCTGAAACTTCAGCAGTTGGTTGACCTGGACGCCGTCCTGAGTGTCGGCCTTGCCGTCCGGGTCGGGGTCGCCCACCTTCTGGGTCAGGTAGACCGCCGGGGCGGCCGCCACCGCAGAGAAGCTGACCTTCTCGGTGATGTCGGTCTTGACCTTCAAGGCCCATTGATCCGGCGCCGGGGCCAGTTTGATGGTCTTGCCGCCGGACTGGTAGGAGCGCTCGGCGCCGGGGATCCGCTCCTGGGCGAATCTCGTCGTCACGCCCGCGGCTTCCAGCTTGGCGTTGATGTGATTGATCACATTCGGCAGGGTGCGGGTCTGGGCGCCCATCTCGGCCAGATCGATCTGGATCGTCTGGCTGGAATTGATCTGCTGCACGGCGATATTGAAGCGCACATCGCCGTCGAAGGCCGGGACGGCGCTATCGGCGACGCCGGAGACCAGTGGCGCGGTGACATACTCCGTCTTGGCCCGGGAGATGCCGATGGTCGCGCGGGCGCTGTCGGCCACCTCAGCAAAGCCAAGCCGCACGTTGTCGAAGCTGGCCTTGTCCACGTAGCTTGCCACCTCCGCCATGCCCTTGGTGAAGGCCGCCAGCACACGGGAGGAATCGAAGCTGGTCAGATTCTTGGCGTTCGCCTTCTCAGCCAGGGCCGTGAGGGTGCCGAGCCCCTGGTAGAGAGCGAACAGCTTCTTGTAATCGGAGCTCGCCCCGGACAGATCGAGACTGGCTGCGCCCTCGTCAATGAGCCTGGAACCCTGGAGCGCCGCCTTGAGCAGGGCTGAGGAATCGATCGGCGTCGCCTGGGGCGACCACGGCGCTGTAGGCGCATACTTGGTCGCGACTCCGCTCGTCGACGAGGTCGACGCCCCGCCAATTCCGGTCAACTTGGACTGGTAGTAGTTTACCAGCAGGTTGGAATCGAAGCCGATCAAGGGATCCCCCTCACAGGCGGAAGCCTGCGGCTGCATGATCCGCCAAGCGGGGCTTACAGGGCGTTAAGCCGGCCAACGAATTTGGGCCCGGACCCCGTTTGCGGTCCGAGCCCATTTCGACGCCCCGTCTGGAAACCGTGGTTCAGTCTTAGCGGAAGAGCGACAGGATGACCTGCGGCGCCTCATTGGCGATGGACAGGGCCTGAGCGCCCAACTGCTGCTGCACCTGAAGGGCCTGCAGCCGGGCGCTTTCCTTGGCCAGGTCCGCGTCCACCAGATTGCCTACGCCGGAGGTCAGTACGTCCGTCAGCTTGGAGACGAACTTGTTGTGCGCCTCGATCTGCTTGGCCTGGGCGCCGAGGCTGCCCAGAGACTGGTTCACATTGGCGATCGAGGCGTCCAGCTGGGTGAGAATACCGGTGGCCAGAGTCGCGGTGGTGATCGACGACGTGGACGCCATGGTGATGATGGCGCCGCCCAGGGACATGTTCTGGGTCGAAAGCGTAATGTAGGCGTTGGCGTCCGCATTGGCCAGGAAGCGGATCGAGCCGGCCACCGAACCATCAAGGATGTTGGCGCCGTCAAATTCAGAGTTTTCAACCACCTGCGTGATCTGGCGCAGAATGGACTTGAAGTCCGAGTCGAGTGCGGTCCGCGAGGAGGCGTCAAGAGAGGTGTCCATCGCCGCGACGACCTTCTCCTTAAGCTGGACCAGCAAGTCGGACACCGACTCGCCTGCCGCCATGGAGACTTCCGAGATGGACTGAGCCCGGTTCAGGCTCATTTTCACCGCGCCAAGGGCGCCGATGTCAGCCCGCTGCCCCTGGGCGATGGACCAGACCGAGGCGTTGTCCTTGGCGTTGCCGATCTTGAGGCCGGTGCTGATGCGGTTCTGAACCCCGGACAGTTCGTCATTGGTCCGGTTCAGATTCTGCAGTGCGACCAACGCAGATTTGTTGGTGTGAACGCTGATCGCCATGGCCCGGACCTCCTTCATCGTCCGCCGCCCGCCTCGCCTCATGGGACGAGTCGCGGGTTGCTGTTCGAAGGGCAAGCTATGGAATCATGGTGTCTAGATGGTTAACGCCCACACGGCTGCGGCCGCCGCGGCGGACCGAGGCGGTTGAAACGACTCATCTTCTTCAGATCCGGCCGCGACCGGATCGGCGGTCAGGCCTTGGCGCTCACCACGTCGCCGACCTCGTATTCGGGGCGGTCACGCATCTTGAGGACCTCTTCCCGCGGGATCTGCGAGACGACCTCTCCGGTGTGGCGATCAATGGTCTTGTAGACATAGGCGCCGACGGCGGCGTCCTCTTCGATGATCAACCTCAGATCGGCCTGGTCGGACTTGGGGGCGGGTCGCGGAGCGATGTCCCGGACGGCGCCAGGCGTCTGAGACGCGGGCCGTTCGAAGGTGGCTCTGGTCGTGGCCGCCACAGCCGCCACTCTGTTTTCCATATCGTCGCGGCCGGGACCTTTCTGTCGCCGGCCTCCCTGCTAGAGAACCGCGACCGGCGGAGAGGTCGCCCTCCCCGCCCGCCACAGCCGGTCCCAGACGCCAGGCGCCTGAGACCGGAACGCGGATTAACGGAACAGGCCCAGCAGCGAGGAGCTGGAGCTGTTGGCGATGGAGAGAGCCTGGATGCCCAGCTGCTGCTTGGTCTGCAGCGACTGGAGACGGGCGCTTTCCTTGGCCAGGTCGGCGTCGACGAGGTTGCCCACGCCGGCGTCGATGGTGTCCTGCAGCTTGCTGACGAAGCTGAAGTGCGACGACAGAGCCTTCGAGCCGGTGCCGAGCTTGGACAGGGCCGAAGACACGTTGGCGATGGAGGTGTTGATCGTGGCGATCATCGCCGCAGCGGTAGTCTGAGTGCCGATGGAGGCCGTGGCCGCCACAGTCACATTGCCGCCGCCGAGGGACAGGTTCTGTGCCGCCACCGTGATCTTGTTAACGCCGTCGGCGCTGGCCAGGGCCGCGACCGTGGTCGGGGTCGTAGCCTTGATCATGTTGGCGCCGTTGAACTCGGCGTTGGTGACCACCTTGCCCAGCTGATCACGCAGGGCCTTGAAGTCGTCGTTCAGGGCCGTACGGCTGGCGGCGTCCAGAGTGGTGTCGGAAGCGGCGAGCGCCTTTTCCTTCATCTGGAGCAGGGTGTCGGAGATGCTCTCGCCGGCCGAAAGGGCCACGTCCACAGTCGAGATCGAACGCTGGAGAGAGTCCTTGACCGCATTCAGGGCGCCGGAGTTCGAGCGCTGGTTCTGGGCGATGGCCCAGACGGCGCCGTTATCCTTGGCGCTGGCGACCTTCAGACCGGTATTGATGCGGTTCTGAACTTCACCGAGCTGGCTGCTGGTCTTGTTGAGGTTCTGCAGGGCGACCATCGCCCCGACGTTGGTGTTAACGCTATTCATGCGCCTAGGTCCTTGTTCTTAAGGAAGCCGGCCGTCGTTTTGACCGCCGTGGGCGTTTTGCCCGGACCATAGGGCAGCAACAGGCGCGCCAAGTCGCCTTGGCGGGATAGCCGCTTGCAAATATCTGGAATCATTCGGTTATAGGTGCATTAGGCACGTTTTGGCCCGGCAGATTTTGCCGCCCGCCAAAACGCCCGGTAATTCTTGCCGATCACAGCCCGGCAAGAATCGCCGGGCGTGCCCTGCCCGGTGAAAAGTCTGCCGGGCGACGCAGGCGCGCCGCCCGGCCTCAAGACGTTAACGGAACAGCGACAGGATCGTACCCGACGACTGGTTGGCGATGGACAGGGCCTGGATGCCCAGCTGCTGCTTGGTCTGCAGTGACTGGAGCTTGGCGCTCTCCTTGGCCAGGTCCGCGTCGACCAGGTTGCCGACCCCGGCGTCGATGGAGTCTTGCAGTTTGCCGACGAACTCCATGTGCGAGCTCAGCGCCTTGGATCCGGTGCCGAGCTTGGACAGGGCAGCCGAGACGTTGGCGATTGAGGTGTTGATCGTCGCGATCATCGCCGCAGCCGTCGTCTGGGTCCCGATGGAGGCCGTCGCCGCAATCGTCACATTGCCGCCGCCAAGCGCCAGGTTCTGCGCCGCCACCGTGATCTTGTTCACCCCATCGGAGCTGGCCAGCGCCGCGACCGTGGTCGGGGTCGTCGCCGTGATCATGTTGGCGCCGTTGAACACGGCGTTGGTGACCACCTTGGTGATTTGGTCACGCAGGGCCTTGAAGTCATCGTTCAGGGCCGTGCGGCTGGCCGCATCCAGGGTGGAGTCAGAGGCCGCGAGAGACTTCTCCTTCATCTGCAGGAGCAGATCGGAGACGCTCTCCCCCGCCGACAGGGCCACGTCCACGGTCGAGATCGACCGGGAAAGCGATTCCTTGACGGCGTTCAGCGCGCCGGAGTTGGACCGTTGGTTCTGAGCGATCGCCCAGACGGCCCCGTTGTCCTTGGCGCTGCCGACCTTCAGACCGGTGTTGATCCGGTTCTGAGTGGTGTTGAGGTCCGTGTTGGTCTTGTTGAGGTTTTGCAGCGCCACCATGGCGCCGACATTGGTGTTGACCGAATTCATCGGCATGGCCTTGTCCTTCCATTCTGGTCGGGTACCCGGCGATTTTTCACCGGAGAGCCTTTGCTGGCTCGCCTGAGGCGTCGCAAGGCCCGCGCCACCGAAGGCTCCGTCACGGGAAATGCTAAACGGTTGATTTACCGCGATTTTTCATGCAGCAGAAACCACGCCCGGCGCCGCCCCGGCAGGAATGGCCGAGTCAAACCTGCCGGGGCGGCAGGAATGGCGGATCTGCCGGCAGGCATGAAAAAGGGCCCGGCGACAGCCGGGCCCCTTGAGGACGTTGCGACAGGCGTGATGGCGCTCAGGCGGCCTCGGCCGCCGAGGGCGAGAGCCCCTGCATGATGATCCGGTTCACGTCGATGAGCGCCTCGAAGTCGTCTTCCCGGCGGATCACCGCGCTGGTGTGCTTCTGAACCCAGATGCTCAAAGAAATGATCTGCGCCCGCAGAGCTTCGGGCAGGCCGTTGTCGGCATGGGCGCAATCGTCCCCAAGCGCGATCCACAGACGCCGGTTCCAGTCCAGCGCGTCGGCGCGGGTCCCGAAGTCGAACGGGTCGGCCTTGGAGGCCTCAATGAGCGCGCGAGTCACCTGGGCGAAGAGGCGATACTCAGCCTCGCGCGGGGACTCAGTTCTCTGCGCCGCCTGTTGGTAGGCTCGTAGGGACATTACCGAACACCTCGTCCTCGTAATCGATGAGCTTCCGGCACAGCATGAGCGCCTTGTAGTATTCCCGCGTCATGGCGTGCTTTGAGATGGAGACGCACTCTGCGAGCACCGCAGGATTGCGAACGGCGCTCATGAACTCTGAGAGCCGCCGGACAAATTCGTCGTAGTAGCGTTCGGCGCCGGCCTCATCGAGGTACATCATCATGACCGGGAAATAGACCCGACGCGCCGGCGTCGTGACCTCGTCCTGCTGCATGATGTCCTTCTCACGCAGGACGGACGCCTTGTTCTGGAGCACCAGGGTTCCACGTCGGTCGCCGTTCTGAACGACAGCGCCGTTTAGAACGAACTTCTCGCCCGGTTTCAGCGACAGCTTGAGCGGCAATGCTCGACCCCCAAATACGCGCCCCGACGCGTTGAGCCCGGACTGACCACCGATTTCGCGGCGCAGCGGACAGGCCCAAGCTAGGCGGGGACTGTTAACGAGCCCTTGCTGGCTCTGCGACGGAAGGCCGCGCTTAAGCAAGGCGTAACCATAATGGCGCGAACCATCCTCGTGTTCACCCAGGAAATGGAGTCGGGATGACACGTCCTCACCGGACCGGCGAAACCTCGGCCATCGCCCTGGCGGCCGCCCAGACCAACCTGGCCAATCCGGGCCGTGCGGCCGACGCCATGGGGGCTGCGGGATCGCATGACGCCCTGCGCCGCCTCAACGCCGCCATTGGCGAGCTGAAGGCCCTGTCGGTGGAGCCCTTGCTCAACCGGGCGGTCGCAGCCCTGGAAGCCGAAGATCACGAGACGGGCGGACGGCTGGCGATCCAGGCTCTGGAGCAGGATGAGCGCAATGGCTTCGCCTGGTATCTGCTGGCCATCGCCCGGGAGCGGGCCGGCGACTTCATCAACTCCATCACCTGCTACGAATCCGCCTTGGCCCTGCTACCCAATCACGCCGATGTGGCCAATGACCTGGGGCGCCTCGCCTTCCGCATGGGCATGAAGGTGGAGGCCGAAAAGCTCTTCCGGCACTTCCTCGCCGCAAAGCCGAACCACCCCGAGGGGGCCAATAACCTGGCCTGCGCCATCCGCGACCAGGATCGGGCCGACGAGGCCATCGACGTCCTGCGCCCGGCTATCGAGGCCAATCCCGGGGCGGCCATGCCGTGGAACACCCTGGGCACCATCGTCACCGAGCAGGGCGACCTGGGGACCGCGCACACCTTCTTTGACGAGGCCCTGCGGCTGCAGCCGGCCTTTCCCAAGGCGCAGTACAATCGCGGCAATGTTCGCCTCTCCCTGGGCGAGCCCGAGGGCGCGCTGGAAGACTGCGACGCGGCGCTGGCCGCCACAGCGGCCCAGGACGAGCGTCAGATGATGCGGCTGTCGCGCGCGACCATCCTCATGGAGCTCGGCCGCACGGCGGAAGGCTGGGAGGACTACGAGGCCCGGCTGCACCCCCAGTTTTCGGACTGCACCCAGTTCCAGGCGCCGGGCGCGCCGTGGACGCCTCAGGCGGATCTGGCCGGCCGCTCGCTGCTTGTGTTCGGCGAGCAGGGCCTGGGCGACGAGGTGATGTTCGCCAATCTGATCCCTGACGTGATCGAGGCGCTTGGGCCGCAGGGGCGGCTGACCTTGGCGGTGGAAACCAGGCTCGTCCCGCTGTTTCAGCGCAGCTTCCCCCAGGCCCGTGTGGGGGCCCACGCTACCTACGCCGTCGGCGGCCGAACCGTGCGGGTCGCCCCCTTTCTGGCCGAGGACGAGGCGCTGGACTACTGGGCGCCGATGGGATCGCTGCTGCGCCGTTTCCGCCCTACGGTGGACTCCTTTCCGCAGCGGACCGGCTTCCTGACCCCCGCGCCTGAGCGGGTCGCCCACTGGCGCGAGGCGCTCAACGAGGCGCCGCAGGGCCTGAAGGTGGGCCTGCTTTGGAAGAGCGGCCTGATGAACGGCGCCCGCCGGCGCTATTTCTCGGCTTTTGAGGCCTGGCGAGAGGTCCTCGCCGTGCCCGGGATCAGCTTCGTCAACCTGCAGTACGGGGACTGCGCCGCCGAGCTTGAGTACGCCCGCCAGGAGATGGGGATCGAGATCTGGACCCCGCCGGGCGTCGACCTGAAACAGGACCTGGACGAGATCGCCGCCCTCACCTGCGCGCTCGATCTGGTGGTCGGCTTTCCCAACGCCACGGTGAACCTGGCCGGCGCCTGCGGGGCCAGCGCCTGGGTGACCTCGGCGCCGGGCGCCTGGCCGCGCCTGGGGAGCGATCACTACCCCTGGTACCCGCAGATGCGGGTCTTCACCGCCCGGGCCCTGGGCGACTGGTCGCCAATGCTGGCCGAGATGGCTGAGGCGCTCGGCCAGGCCGGCGGCCCGGTCCTGCGCCGAATCTAACCGCTCAAGCGCGGCTGCGGCCAAGGCGCCCCTGCGCTTGGCGGCGCATCAGATGCTCAAGCCGCTTGAATGTCCCGCGCCGCCCTTTAGGTTGGCGTCAGTTGAAACATTTGTTCGAACGCGGGCCGCATTGAACCCGCGGACATTGGGAGCTCATATGGCCGAGCGTTTCGAAGGCACAGACGATTACGTCGCCACCGAGGATCTGAAGGTCGCCGTCAACGCGGCCGTCGCGCTGGAACGTCCCCTGCTGATCAAGGGCGAGCCCGGCACCGGCAAGACCGTGCTGGCCTATGAGATCGCCAAGGCGCTCGACGCCGAACTGATCACCTGGCACATCAAGTCGACGACCAAGGCCCACCAGGGTCTCTACGAATACGACGCCGTCACCCGTCTGCGCGACAGCCAGCTGGGCGATGAGCGGGTCAAGGACGTCAAGAACTACATCAAGAAGGGCAAGCTCTGGGAGGCCTTCGACGCCCCCAAGCGCCCCGTCCTGCTGATCGATGAAATCGATAAGGCCGACATCGAATTCCCCAACGACCTCCTGCAGGAGCTCGATCGGATGGAATTCTACGTCTACGAGACCAATGAGACGATCAAGGCGGCGATCCGCCCCATCGTCATCATCACGTCGAACAACGAGAAGGAGCTGCCGGACGCCTTCCTGCGCCGCTGCTTCTTCCACTACATCCGCTTCCCCGACGCCGACACGATGAACCAGATCGTCGAGGTCCATTATCCCGGGATCAAGCAGAAGCTGGTCGCCGAGGCCCTGCGCATCTTCTACGACATGCGCAAGGTTCCGGGCCTGAAGAAGAAGCCCTCGACCTCGGAACTGCTCGACTGGCTCAAGTTGCTGATGGTCGAGGACATTGACGCCGAGGCCCTGAAGGAACGGGACCCCACAAAGCTGATCCCGCCGCTGCATGGCGCCCTGCTGAAGAACGAGCAGGACGTGCATCTGTTCGAACGCCTGGCCTTCCTGGCGCGGCGCGAGGGCGCGGGCGGCTCCCGCCCGGGCCAATAGGCTCAAGCTTACTGCGATTTCACTCGACCTGCCGATCGCTCCCGTACACCGTCACCATCGAGGCGTACGGGAGCTTTCGGATGAAGACACTGCTTATGGCTGGCGCGGTGGGCGCGCTTATCACCGTGGCGGGCTGCGCGCGGCCGCCAGTGGAGTCGGCGGCCATGAGCGGCCGGCTCAATTGTCCTGAGACCAAAGGGCAGCTGACGCGGGTCAGTATGGCTGAGGATGGCCAGTCCTGCCGCTACAGGACCCGCGACGGCGCCGGTATGGAGCTGCGGCTTGTGCCTGTTCAAGGCGGCGCAAAGGCGACGCTGGCGCGACTGGAAGCCGAACTCAGCAATCTCGCCCCGCCTGAAGGCGCCGAAGCCGCCGTTGCGACGCCGTCACAGGCTGAGGACGCGCAAGCGACCGCCGATTTGGCGGCGAGTACGGTGGCCCAGGCCGAAGCGGACGCCGGCGGCGACAGCGTCCAGGTCAGAATGCCTGGCGGCAAGGTCGACGCCAATGATGAGTCCGTCAGCATCGCCCTGCCTGGCCTGAAGATCGACGCCGCCGAGGACGAGGCCCAGATCAAGATTGGTCCCATCAACATCGACGCCGCCGACGACGGCGCGACGGTGCGCATCTATCGGGAGGTGCGGCTGCGGGGCGAGGCCCTGTCCCGCGAGCGCCGCGGCATCCGCGCCACCTACATTCTCGCCGGCGGCCGGCAGCCGGGCGGCACGACCTATGTCGGTCTCGAGGCGGGCGGTCCGAAGACCGGCCCGCTGACAGTCGCCATCGTATCGGCGGCCAGCGACGACGAAGACGCGGAAATCCTGGACGACATTCAGGATCTGGTTCGGGAGAACGGCGGGGTCTGAAGACCCCGCCATAAGGCCCTTTAGGCGGCGGCGACCTCCATCACCTTGTAGGTGAGCGGGCGACCATCTTCATCGGTGACGGTGACATATTCGCCGAGGGCGAAGCGGTGCTCCCCCAGGCGGTGGACAGGCTCGTCGTCGTCGGTGTCGCCGGCGTCATAATCGAAGAACCAGTGCTTGCCGCGCTTGGCCAGACGGCCATCGGCGGGGTCTTCGTCTGGGGCGAAGCGACGGACCACGCACTGGGCCTTCGTCTCCGCATAGGCGGCCTCGTCGAGATAGCCGTCGCCCGTGAGCGGCGCGGTGAGGGCGTAGCCTCGATGATCGTCGCCCCCGGCGAACTCCGTACCGGGATTTCGGGCGAGCCGCATGACAATGCGCGAAAGGGCCATAAGCGACCTCGTAACTAGTGGGACAGGAACAGAGACGGCGAATCGGCCGCCAGGAGAGAACGGGTGGTGCCGCCGAAGATGAACTCCTGCAGCCGCGGATGCCCGAAGGCGCCGGCCACGAGAATCTCCGCGCCAGCCTTCTGGGCGGCGTAAAGCAGCATCGGAGCGGCTTCGCCGGAGTCCGGCAGCATTTCGCACTCGGCGGTCACGCCGCGGGCGGCGAAATAGGCCTGCAGACGGGCAGGATCGAGAGCCCGGGTGGTCGCCCGCGGGGCGGTGAGGATCACGACCTTGCTGGCCTTCTGCAGAAGCGGCAGGGACTGGCGGGCGGCCCGCGAGGCTTCCTTGCCTCCATCCCAGGCCACAGCCACCACCCCGCCGACCTTCAGGCCCGGCCGAGCGATGATCACCGGGCGCTGCTCATCGGCCAGCACCTCCTGAAAGGCTTCGGCCAAGGGGCCGCGGCCCCGTCCGGGTTCATCGGAGAAGATCACCACGTCGGACAGACGGCTTTCGGCCGACAGATTGGCCCAGACCGGCGTCTGCAGGGCGATGAAGCTCTTGGCCTCATAGGCCAAAGCGGCCACCGAGGCGCGGGCCTTCTTCTCGCCGACGGCGGCAGCCTCCTTCAGGGATTCCAGCGCGGTGGCCTGGACTCCGCCCATGAAACCCTCGCCCATCCAGGGCATGACATCGGCCACATCGGCCGGGGTGTAGACACCGGCCAGTTCGGCGCCGAAGGCGCCGGCCACGTGGGCGCCGGCCTCAAGCACCACTTGATCGCCCTCGCCGCCCGACAGCGGCGCCATGATTTTCGCCCAGGTCATTTGCTTCCCTTTTCCTCAGGCCCCGATGATGCGTGCGGCGGCCGAACCGTGCATTGATCTTTGCCAATCTCTCGGCGTTCGAACGCCTTGACCGTAGCAGTGTGGAAGGAACGCCTTGATGAGGAAAGGGCTGCGTCGAAAGCCACGGGAACCCCGCGCCTGGCAACGGATGCTGTCGGGGCGGCGGCTGGACCTGCTCGATCCGTCGCCCATGGATATCGAAGTTGAGGATATCGCCCACGGCCTGGCCCGGGTGGCCCGCTGGAACGGCCAGACCATCGGGGAAAACGCCTTCTCCGTGGCCCAGCATTCTGTCGTCGTCGAGGAGATCGTCGCGCACCTGCAGCCCGATATCGAGCCGCGCTGGCGCCTGGCCGCCCTGCTGCACGACGCCGCCGAGTATGTGATCGGCGACATGATCTCGCCGTTCAAGTCGGCGCTGGGCCTCGACTACAAGCTGTTCGAGGAGCGCCTGGAGACCGCCATCCATGTCCGCTTTGGCCTGCCGGCCAAATCACCGGCCTGGGTGAAAACCCTGATCAAGCGGGCCGACCATGCCTGCGCCTATTTCGAAGCCACCCAGTTGGCGGGGTTCTCGCCGCACGAAGCCCTGGAGTTCTTCGGGGCCCCGCCGGAGGGCTATGATCTGCATATCGAGCCGCAGACGCCCTCCGTCGCACAGGCGCGCTATGTTCAGCGCTATCATGTGCTGTCTGAGGCTGCGGGATTCGCCCCAGCCGACGCAGCTTTCGACACGGAGTAGCCAGACATGACGATGATCGTCTGCGGCCTGGCCGATCTGCCAGGCGTTATCGCCGCCCGGCGGCCGTCGCACGTGGTCACCCTGCTCGACCCCACCACACTGATCCCAACCCCGGCCGGCATCGCCCCCGAGCGGCATCTGCAGCTGGGGGTCAACGACATCGCCCACCCGATGGAGGGCATGACCGCGCCACAGGAGGACCTGGTGACGCGCCTGCTGGACTTCTCCGGGTCCTGGGACGAGACCGCGCCGATGGTGGTGCACTGCTGGGCCGGGGTCAGCCGGTCCACCGCCAGCGCCTTCACCCTGGCCTGCGCACGCAGCCCCGATACGGACGAAGCCCAGATCGCCTGGACCCTGCGCAGCCTGGCGCCCCACGCCTACCCCAATCGCCGGATCGTCGCCCTGGCCGACGACATGCTGGGGCGGAGCGGCCGCATGGTCGACGCCGTCTCCGCCATCGGGGGCAACGGCTATGTGAGCCTCGGCGCGCCCTTCGACTTCGCAGCCCGGCACTGATGGCCAAGGGCCCGTCCCCCACGCCTGTCGTCATCGGCCTGTCGGCGGTGGTGGTGGCCGTGCGCGAGGCTGAAGCCATGGTGCTGACCGTGCGCCCGCGGGGAATGGAGGACAATCTGTCCGCCGAGCCGGCTGGCCTGCCCTTCGGCCCCTTCGACCCGGATGGCCATCGTACCTTCGAGCTCGCCCTGAGGGCCTTTGTGACGGCGCAGACGCGGTTCGACCTGGGCTATGTGGAGCAGCTCTACACCTTCGGCGACCGAGGCCGCGACGCGCCCCTGGCCGACATGGGCGCCGGCGCCGAGAGCGCCCCTGGGGCGCCCCCCAGCCGGGTCATCTCGGTGGGCTATCTGGCCCTCACCCCCCAGGCCGTCGACACCGAGGCGCCCGACACCGCCTGGGCGCCCTGGACCCGATTCTTCCCCTGGGAGGACTGGCGGCAGGGGCGGCCAGCCGCCGCAGTGCTGATCGAGGACGCTCTGCGGCGCTGGGCCGATCGCAGCCCGCCGGCCCAGCGCGATCTGCGGTTGGCCCGGGCGCGACTGGCCTTCGCCCTGGACGGCGCGCCCTGGAACGAGGAACGGGTCCTGGAGCGCTACGAGCTGCTTTATGGCGCCGGACTGGCGCCAGAGGCCGCCCGGGACCGCGGCGAGGCCTCCGGAGAGCGGTCCGAGGCGCTGCGCGCGGCCTTGGGCGCCCCCATGATCTCCGACCACCGCCGGATCCTGGCCACGGCGCTGAGCCGGCTGCGGGGCAAGATCAAGTACCGGCCGGTCGTCTTCGAACTGATGCCCGAAGCCTTCACCCTGCTGGCCCTGCAAAGGGCGGTCGAGGCCATAGCCGGCGCGCCCCTGCACAAGCAGAACTTCCGCCGCGCCCTGGAACGGAGCGGCCTGGTGGAGGGCCTCGGCCGGATCGACGCCGATACGGGTGGGCGGCCGGCCGAACTGTTCCGCTTCAGGCGGGAGAGCCTGAACGCGCGTCCGGTGTCGGGGCTGTCGCTTCCGCTGCTGCGGGACTGACGGGCGCTGGCCCCTGCCCCGCGGCCCAGCGGGCGCGGATCTGGTGCGAGGTTTCCCGCGAGCCGTCCGGGCTCCAGCCCGGGGGCCCGAACACATAGAGCGCCGCCTCGCGCAGGGAGCCGGCGCGCAGCAGGTCCCGTCCGATGGCCGCCCATTCGTGGAAGGCGACGCGGATGGGATTGAAGGTCGCCAGGTTTTTCACCACCCCATAGCGACAGGGCTCGTCCTCCAGCTCACTCTGGAAGGTGCCGAACATGCGGTCCCAGATGATCAGGATCCCCGCATAGTTGCGGTCCAGATAGCGGGGGTTGCGCGCGTGATGCACGCGGTGATGGGACGGGGTGTTGAACACCGCCTCGAACCATCGCGGCATCCGCCCGATGGCCTCGGTGTGGATCCAGAACTGGTAGACTAGGCTGATCCCCTTCTGGATCGCCACCATGGTCGGCGGGAAGCCGATCAGGGACAGGGGCAGCCACAGCAACCAGGTGCCCGCGACGCCGCCGGTCCAGGTCTGCCGCAGGGCGGTGGAGAGGTTGTAGTGCTGGGAGGTGTGGTGATTGACGTGGCTGGCCCACCAGAACCGTCGCTCGTGCGACAGGCGGTGGAACCAGTAGTAGGTCTTGTCCTCCAGCAGGAAGATCAGCACCCAGGCCCAGACTGCGGTCATGGGGATGTCGAACAGCCGGTGCTGATAGACCCACAGGCTGGCGGCGAGGATGGCCCCGGCCGTGGCCAGTCCGGCCACCGAACTGCCCAGACCCATGGCCAGCGAGGTGAAGGTGTCCTTGGGCTCATAGCGGGCCCGGGCCCAGCCCAGGCGGCCCAGCAGCAGCTCCAGGACGATGGCCAGGATGAAGAAGGGGACGGCCAGGCCGACGGGATCGATGTCGTCCATCAGGCGGCCAGGTCCTTGGGCGGCCAGTTGTCGAAGGCCAGCACTGCTCGTGGCGCGGCCACCTCGCCCAGCCGGATATCGAGCTGTCCGTTGCGGAACATCGCCGAAGACGCCTGGCACCAGGACAGCCGACGGGCGGCATAGCCGTCACCCACCTGGATCAACACCAGGGCGCAGGCGCCTGAGCGGGCCAGGGCGCCGCGACCTTCACGGGCGATCCAGAGCTGGTCTATCTGACGGTCAGGGAAATCCTCGGCCAGCAGGTCACGGGCGCGCGCCTCGTCGAGTCCCGGCGAGGGGCGCCCGATCCGCGCCCAGGCCGCCAGCCCCACGAGCACGGCGACGGCGGCCATCGAGCCGGTGAATTGTATCAGGAACGCCTTGTCCACAGCGCTTTCCTCCCCTTGGGGTCACGGTCCCCCGGGGTGAGGGCGCGGTCAAGCAAAACGGCGCGCCCTTCGCAGGACGCGCCGTCGCACCAGACCGATCAGATGGATCGATCAGGCTTAGAACTTCCGGACGTAACCCACGGCCCAGACGTCGGCCGAGCCGCCGTCGTCCTGGAATTCCTGGCGGGTGTAGTCGGCGCGGAAGCCGTTGTTGGCGTCGAGGAAGTAGCGACCGCCGACACCGTAGTTCCAGCTTTCGCCATCGGCCTTGCTGCTGATGCCCGCGGCGGAAGCTTCGATCTCAGTCGTGCCGTAGCCCACCCGCGCAAAGAGGTCGGCGTTGGGGTTGATGGGCAGGAAGCCGACGCCATAGATGGCCGCGCTATGGTTCAGTTCCACATCGATCGGCGAGGCCCCGATGCTGACCGGCGGACGATAGGTGTCGTCCTTCACGCCCAGGGCCAGTTCGCCTTCAACGCCGAAATAGGGGGTGAGCTTGGCGCCCAGGCGGCCCTGGATGGCGCCCAGGTCAAAATCGCCGGCGTCGGCGTGGGCGTAGCCCACCGAGCCATAGATTTCCGGGGCCGACATGGACTGGGCCTGCACGGCGGCGGGGACGGCGGCCAGCACGGCGACGGCGGCGGCAGCGGTGATGAGAGACTTCATAATGGGTACTCCGACTTGAGGATCTGTGTCCTCGAACCGGGCCTCAATCGCCGCCAATCAGGGCGTATTCTTGTCCGCGCGCTGACGATTGCAGGGCGGCCACAGAGTGTGACAATTCCGCCACGTCGCCCTGCCCCTGCAATTTTCCGACGCTGTGCTATCTAAAGGCCGCAAGCCCGGAAGAGGCTGCCATCGGAGAAGAGAACTTGCGTCACGCCGTCATCGCCGCCACAGGCCTCTACACCCCGCCCCATACGCTGACCAATGCGGAGCTGGTGGCCACCTTCAACGCCTATGTGGAGCGCTTCAACGCCCGCAACGCCGAGGCCATCGCCGCCGGCGAGATCGAGGCCCTGCCCCCCTCCTCCGAGCCGTTCATCGAGAAGGCCTCGGGCATCAAGTCCCGCTACGTGATCGACAAGTCCGGCCTGATCGATCCCGACGTGATGCGCCCGGTGATCCCCGAGCGCTCCAATGAGGAGATCTCGGTCCTGGCCGAGATCGCCGTGGCCGCCGCCCGCCAGGCCATCGAGGCCTGGGGCAAGCCGGTGAGCGAGATCGGCGCAGTGATCTGCGCGGCTTCCAACATGCAGCGCGCCTATCCGGCCATGGCCATCGAGGTCCAGCAGGCGCTCGGCATCGACGGCTTCGCCTTCGACATGAATGTCGCCTGCTCCTCGGCCACCTTCGGCATCAAGACGGCCGCCGATTACATCGCCACCGGCTCGGCGAAGGCGGTGCTGATGGTCAATCCCGAGATCACCTCGGGCCACCTGAACTTCTGCGACCGCGACAGCCACTTCATCTTCGGCGACGTGGCCACCGCCGTGATCGTCGAGGCCGAGGAGGACGCGACGCCGGGTCAGGGCTGGGACATCATCGGCACGCGCCTGAAGACGGTCTTCTCCAACAATATCCGCAACAATTTCGGCTTCCTGAACCGGGCCGCCCCCGAAGGGGCCAGCGCGAAGGACAAGCTGTTCGTGCAGGAGGGCCGCAAAGTCTTCCGCGAGGTGGTCCCGATGGTCTCAGAAATGATCGTCGATCACGCCAGCGACCTGGGGCTCGATCCCACCGCGCTGAAGCGCATGTGGCTGCATCAGGCCAATATCAACATGAACGACATGATCGGCCGCAAGGTGCTGGGCCGCGATCCCTCTCCGGAGGAGAACGTGATCATCCTGGACGAATACGCCAACACCTCCTCGGCCGGGTCGATCATCGCCTTCCACAAGGCCAATGACGGGTTCGCCGCGGGCGAGATGGGGCTGATCTGTTCGTTCGGCGCCGGCTATTCGGCAGGCACGGTCTTCGTCCGCAAGCGCTGAGCCAAATCATCAGCCCTGAGAGAAAAAGCCCCGCCGGCTGATCCGGCGGGGCTTTTGTTGTTCTAGCGGTCCTTCTCGCGTTCGCCGATGGCCGACTGCGCCGCCGCCAGCCGGGCGATAGGCACCCGGTAGGGCGAGCAGCTCACATAGTCGAGGCCGACCCGCTCGCAGAAGTCGATGGAGGCCGGGTCGCCGCCATGCTCGCCGCAGATGCCGAGCTTGATCTCCGGCCGCTGGGCGCGGCCCCGCTCGGCGGCGATGCGGATCAGGTCGCCGACGCCTTCCTGGTCGAGGCTGACGAAGGGGTCCTTTTCGAAGATGCCCTTGTCCATATAGGCGGCCAGGAAGCGGCCGGAATCGTCGCGGCTGATGCCGAAGGTGGTCTGGGTCAGGTCGTTGGTGCCGAAGGAGAAGAACTCGGCGTTCTCCGCCAGATCGGCGGCCCGGATCGCCGCCCGCGGCAGCTCGACCATGGTGCCGACCAGATAGGGGAAGTCGAGCTTGCGCTCAGCCAGCACCTGCTTGGCCACCCGGTCGGTCAGCTGGCGCAGGAACTTCATCTCCTCGCCCTTGGCCACCAGCGGATGCATGATCTCCGGGCACGGCGGGGTCTTGCCGCTCTCGGCGATCTCACAGGCGGCCTCGAAGATCGCCCGAACCTGCATCTCATAGATTTCAGGATAGGAGACGCCGAGACGGCAGCCGCGATGGCCGAGCATCGGGTTGGTCTCGTGCAGCTCCTTCACCCGCCGCTCCAGCACCGCCAGCTCGAGGCCGGCCGATTGGGCGAGCGCCTTCAGGTCTTCCTCGGTGTGGGGCAGGAACTCGTGCAGGGGCGGGTCCAGCAGGCGGATGGTGACCGGCAGGCCCTCCATGATGGTGAACAGCTCGACGAAGTCGGCCCGCTGCATGGGCAGGATCTTGGCCAGCGCCGTGCGGCGGCCCTTCTCGTCCGAGGCCAGGATCATCTCGCGCACGGCGGAGATGCGGTCTTCCTCGAAGAACATGTGCTCGGTGCGGCACAGGCCGATGCCCTCGGCCCCGAACTGGCGGGCGGTGCGCGCATCCAGCGGGGTTT
>TARA_R100000935_G_scaffold13736_2_pt1 | contig 18376 bp, 12 predicted proteins | sample TARA_R100000935 | Tara Oceans TARA_R100000935 (sample SAMEA2621502) | marine metagenome | biome: marine biome (ENVO:00000447); feature: surface water layer (ENVO:00002042); material: "saline water (ENVO:00002010), including plankton (ENVO:xxxxxxxx)" | depth 5 m | reverse complement strand
GGGTGGATTAACAGGAATTATCTTAGGAGATAGTGCGTTAGATATTAACGTACACGATACGTACTTTGTAGTAGCGCATTTCCACTTGGTAATGGGTATTTCGGCACTGTATGGTCTTTTTGCAGGGGTGTACCACTGGTTCCCGAAAATGTTCCAGGGGCGTATGCTCAATAAAAACTTAGGATATGTTCACTTCTGGGTTACCGTCATTGGTGCCTACGGTGTATTCTTCCCTATGCACTTTATTGGAATGGCAGGACTGCCAAGACGTTACTATACCAACACGGCGTTCCCGTATTTTGACGATTTAACCGATGTAAACGTGGTAATTACCATCTTTGCTATCATCACAGCAGCAGCACAGTTAGTGTTCTTATATAACTTTATTCACTCTATGTTCCACGGAAAAAGAGGCCCTAAAAACCCTTGGAAAGCCACAACATTAGAATGGACTGCTGAAGTAAAACACATTCACGGAAACTGGGACGGACCTATCCCACAAGTATACCGTTGGTCTTACGACTACAGTAAGTTGAACAAGGATGAAACAGATTACGTAATCCCAGGACAGGATTATATCCCACAACACATTCCGTTGCAGGACAACGAAGAAGAGTTGGATCACTAATTTTTTTACATGGTCAGGTTGAGCCTTTCGACAAGCTCAAGACAAGCCGAGGTCGAAACCTTATCAATTTTCAAAACACTAAAAACCCTTCCCAAACATACTTTTGGGGAGGGTTTTCCCGTTACATTCGTATATGAATATAAAGACATTACTTATTTTGGCAGTATTTATTGCTGCGAGTTGTAGATCGAACGATGATGATATGGTGGAATCAACTTGTAATGCCATAGAAATTAATAGCGACTTATTTAATAATGGTATTACAGATGAATTTGAAATTTTAGAAGCTTCAGTAACTAATGATTGTTTAATTTTATTAGTCCGCTATGGCGGCGGAGGCGGTGAAGTTTTTGGAGATTTAGTCACACAAGAAGAAGCTGTTGAAAATAGCACTGAGCGTAACCTTAGATTTCTCTTTGACGATCAATCGCCAAGAGATGCGTTGCTTTCAGAAACATTTGAATATAATTTAATTCCCTTGCAAAATTCTAATATGAGTTCTATTCAGTTTAATTTGGAAGGATTTGCTGATCCAATATTATATGAATACTAAAAAATACGTGTATTCACGTATTACGTAACTCTTACCGCTGTTGTATCTTAGTACTTCATATACTAGGAACTAAACGGCTGGGGAGCCGTTGGTTCATAGAGCCGATTGCACTGCATGTCGGCTCTTTTTTTACCCGGTATTGGGTATGGTGGCACTAAATAAGTAGTGCTATTTTCGTAGCGCAATAGAATGTACTAAGTAATTTGAGGAGTTACTTACATTTGTAAATCCTTGCAACTTTATGATTGCAAGGGTTTTTTTACTTTGTTCCTCGTGCAGGATATCCTTTATCTTCAATAAAGTCTATTGCTTTTAATAAGTCTTCAAAATGAGGCCGTGCAAAGGGCATGGTCTGGATGGAGGATAAGTAAAGCGTATTGTCTGGCTTTATCAAAAATAATCCGGGTTCTGAAAATACTTCAGGCTCACTTTCAGAAATACTCGTAGATAGAAACAGCCCCCAGTCTTTTGCTTCTTTTTCAGACAATCCATATCCAATGGGTATAGATTCGATGTCCCACGCTGCGCCTGTTTTCTTAGCACGTTTTTCAGAGTCCATACTAATACCAATCACGTTAATACCACGTTTGGTAAACCCGGGAAGTTTTTCTTTTAAATTTTCCAATTGTTGTTTGCACTTTGGGCAATGAAGTCCTCTGTAAAAAACCAATAAGGTATATTTTTCAGGACGTTGGTTGTGCAATTCCCATTGGGTGTCGTTTATAAGGTCAAGGGTAAGATTGGGTACTTTGTGAGTTGGTGTAATCATAATGTATAATTTTACTTTAAAGATACGAGTTGGGTACCGATACTTCTGCCAAAGGAACTGTAATCTCTTGTTAAAGAGTTTTAAAAAATAGAAGTTCCAACTACCGTACCCTGGCCCTAAAGAAAATTCATTTGAAATGAAATGGAATTACATTTGCGCTTTCCTATGCGTTTAAATTTCAAGTATATTTGTGTTATGAATGAACATCTGGATGCTACTGGCGAAAACTTCTCTCCGCAAGACTTAGACTTAGAAAAAAAGTTGCGTCCGTTATCGTTTGACGATTTTACAGGACAGGACCAGGCACTGGAAAATTTACAGGTTTTTGTGCAAGCTGCCAATCTGCGGGAGGAAGCGTTGGATCATACTTTGTTTCACGGTCCTCCGGGATTAGGAAAAACCACCTTGGCACATATTCTTGCCAAAGAACTGGATGTAAACATACGCGTAACATCTGGCCCTGTCCTCGATAAACCTGGGGACCTGGCGGGTTTGTTAACTAACCTCGAAGAACGGGATGTGCTGTTCATTGATGAAATACATCGCTTAAGCCCTATTGTGGAAGAGTACCTGTATTCTGCGATGGAAGATTACAAAATCGATATTATGATCGAGTCAGGCCCCAATGCAAGGACGGTTCAGATCAATCTGGCGCCTTTTACACTGGTCGGCGCAACCACACGATCTGGATTGCTTACGGCACCTATGCGAGCCCGTTTTGGAATTGCTTCCAGGCTGCAATACTACACCACAGACTTGCTCACTACGATCGTCCAGCGAAGTGCAAGTATTTTAGATATGCCCATTACCATGGAAGCAGCTATAGAAATTGCGGGGAGAAGCAGAGGGACTCCACGGATTGCAAATGCATTGCTACGAAGGGTTCGGGATTTCGCGCAAATTAAAGGCGATGGAAACATAGATATTAAGATAGCCAAGTACGCGCTACAACAATTAAATGTAGATACCCATGGGCTGGATGAGATGGATAATAAGATCCTTACTACCATTATTGATAAATTTAAAGGAGGTCCAGTAGGGATCACCACGTTGGCTACCGCTGTTTCTGAAAGTTCCGAAACCATTGAAGAAGTGTACGAACCGTTCCTCATTCAGCAGGGGTTTATAATGCGTACCCCAAGAGGGCGTGAAGTGACCGAAGCGGCATACAAACATTTGGGTAAATTGAAAGGCCCTAAACAAGGCGGACTGTTTTAGGCTTGAACTACTAATTTAGAGTGACGTTACACTTCGACTGCGCTCAGTGTGACATTGTAAGTTGAAGTTTGAATTTTTATGTTCAGGATCATCTAAAATCAAATCCAAATGAAGCGCCAAAATAAAATGTATTACCATTTTTTTGTTTTATTAAAAATTCGCTTTATCTGCCTATGAAACCTGAAGAAAATAAAATTCCAACAGTTCCCCTCACCAGGTTTTTAAAACATTCTCTGGAAATCCTAAAAAATCCCTTACCCTTTCATCACAAAAATTTTGAAAAGTTAGGTGATACCTTCAGATTAAAAATTGGCTTAAAACAATCGGTGGTTTTTTCCCGGGACGCCGCTTTTTTACAATATGTGCTTCAGAAGAATCAGCGGAATTATACCAAATCTAAAATACAGACCGAAGATCTGGCAAAGTACGTTGGAAAGGGTTTGTTAACTTCAGAAGGCGCGTTATGGAAACAACAACGGAAACTTATCCAGCCTGCATTCCATAAAAAGCAGTTAGCAAATCTGTTGGAGACCATGCATAAAACCATTGCCGAAGAGCTTCATAAAATTGAACCGGGGAGGCCTTTTCCAATTTTTTCGGTGTATAACGACCTGGCGTTTCAGGTGGTTGCGAAATCATTATTCAGTGGAGGTGTTTCCGAAGCACAAGTAAAAAGATTACAGCACATTACAGAAGAAGCCCAAAAAATGCTGGTGCGGGAGTTGCGGCAACCTTATTTAGGGTGGTGGTTTAGGGTAAGCGGAACACTTAAAAAGCATTTAAACCTTACTCTGGAGGCTCGTGATATTCTAAAAAAATTAGTAAACGACAGGAAGCAAAGCGGTGTTCGTGAAAATGATTTGCTGGATATGTTACTGGACGCCCGATATGAAGATGGAAATGCCATGGATGAAGAACAGTTAATTGATGAAATTTTGATTCTTTTTACAGCAGGGCACGAAACCACCAGTAATGCACTTACGTTTACTACGCAACTCCTTGCCAAGCATCCCGAATACCAGGAACAGGTGTTTCAGGAAATTCAGCAAGCAAAAAAAGAGACCAAAGGCTTAATGGAATTATTGCGGTATGTTCCCGTCACTACCAGCGTAGTTGAGGAATCGTTACGGTTGTATCCGCCAGCTTATTTTATAGATCGGGTGAATATAGAAGCAGATGAATTCAACGGAATGCGATTTGAAAAAAAGACAAGTTTACTTTTTGCTGTTCATGAAATTCATAAAAGTGAAACCCATTGGGATTCTCCACTACAGTTTAACCCCAATCGTTTTGCCAACAGAAATTATAGTGAATATGCTTCTTTTTATTACCCGTTTGGGGCGGGGCCGCGTATGTGTATAGGCAACAATTTTGCGATGTATGAAATGGTGCTTACCGTAGCAACACTTTGTGAAAATTTCAGCATAAACACGAAGCATGACGCCATTGAGATCAACCCCTTGATTACTTTAAAGCCTAAAAATGCTATATTACAGTTTAAAAAAAGACCCTAAACCTTATGAATAAAATAAAGATTTCATCCCTTCTTCGAAAGTTTAACCTGTTGCATCCAGCCGATAAGCTTAGGTATAAAGTAGAGCAGGCAAAAAATAAAAAAGCGAATGAAGCCTTCTTGAAAAAGCACCCTGAAGTTGCATTGCCACCCGATTATTTAATTTACGAATCGCACAACATTAGTTACGATAGTTATTTTTACAACGGAAAAAAAGATGCCGAATATTTTACGAGTTTGTTTAAAAAGTACGTAACACTTCAAGACGTAGCAATTTTGGATTGGGGTTGTGGTCCGGGAAGAATTATAAGGCATTTACCCGAAGTTATTGGAAAGGGTTGTTCGTATTACGGAACAGATTATAATGAAAAATCTATTGCGTGGTGTGCTGAAAACTTACCAGAAATAAACTTCAATAAAAACGAATTAACAGCGTCTTTACCGTACGAAGACAATTTTTTTAAGGTAATTTATGGCTTATCCATTTTCACACATCTTTCTGAAGCCATGCATTATGCCTGGTTTAAAGAACTACACAGGGTTTTAAAACCTGGTGGAATTATGTTGCTTTCTACTCAAGGCGATGCCTACAAGCCAAAACTTACCAAAGCTGAATTAGAGGAATACGAAAAAGGAACACTAGTGGTACGTGGACAGGCTATTGAGGGGCATAGAATATATTCCGCATTTCAACCACAATCGTTCATGAAACACTTGTTTAATGATGTGGAAATTCTGGAACATATAGAAGTGCCGGTACAGGGAGATTGGTATCCACAGGATAAGTGGATTATAAGGAAATAAACTTTGAAGGCTAAAGAGGAGAATACACAACGTATTAAAGCCGAAGCAAAACGCTTGGGCTTCATGTCTTGTGGTGTCAGCAAAGCAAGTTTTCTCGAAGAAGAAGCCCCACGGCTGGAAAAATGGCTCAACCAGAATATGCATGGTGAAATGGGGTATATGGAAAATCATTTCGACAAGCGGCTGGATCCTACAAAACTAGTAGAAGGTTCCAAAAGTGTAATTTCATTATTACTGAATTATTTTCCTGCTGAAACTCAAGGTGAAGGCACCTATAAAATTTCCAAATATGCCTACGGAACAGATTATCACTTCGTCATAAAAGATAAACTTAAAGAATTGCTTCAGTTCATTCAAACTGAAATTGGCGATGTATACGGCCGCGCCTTTGTAGATTCGGCTCCGGTGTTGGACAAAGCCTGGGCAGCTAAAAGTGGTCTGGGCTGGATAGGTAAGCATAGTAATTTGCTTACACAAAAAGTAGGGTCCTTTTACTTTATAGCAGAATTGATTGTGGATCTGGAGTTAGACTACGACACTCCCGTGACCGATCACTGTGGTAGCTGTACTGCCTGTATTGACGCATGCCCTACCCAAGCCATCGTAGGACCGTATGTGGTGGATGGCAGTAAATGCATTAGTTATGCTACCATAGAGTTGAAAGATCAAATCCCCGATAGCTTTAGCAATAAGATGGACGATTGGATGTTTGGCTGCGATATATGTCAGGATGTTTGCCCTTGGAACCGTTTTAGCAAACCTCATAGAGAGCCATTGTTTAATCCGCATCCCGAAGTGCTTTCTAACAGTAAAAAAGAGTGGGAAGAAATCACAAAGGAGGTCTTCAATGAAATTTTCAGAAAAAGTGCTGTTAAACGTACCAAATTTGAGGGGTTAAAACGGAACATTCAATTTTTGAAAAAGGAGTAATATATTCAAATTTCATCTTCAATTTCGGTTTCAATTTCAAACCAACTCCCGTACCTTTGTTATTCATCAACTTTAGATTTATGAGCAAACAAAGTAGACGTAGAGAAGCCTTGTTGTACCACGCCAAGCCACGCCCGGGGAAAATCCAGGTGGTGCCCACCAAAAAATATGCTTCACAAAGGGATCTTTCATTGGCCTATTCGCCAGGGGTGGCAGAGCCATGCCTGGAGATTGAAAAGGAAGTAAATAACGTTTACAAATACACCAATAAAGGAAATCTTGTCGCTGTAATCTCTAATGGAACTGCGGTCTTAGGACTAGGAAATATTGGTCCGGAAGCCTCCAAACCTGTGATGGAGGGAAAGGGTTTGCTCTTTAAAATATTTGCAGATATTGATGTGTTCGATATTGAGGTAAACACCGAAGATATAGACACCTTTATAGAAACCGTAAAAAATATCGCACCTACTTTTGGCGGTATTAATCTGGAAGATATTAAAGCACCAGAAGCTTTTGAAATTGAACGAAGGTTAAAAGCAGAACTGGATATTCCTGTGATGCATGACGACCAGCATGGTACCGCTATCATTTCGGCAGCTGCTTTGTTGAATGCGTTAGAGTTGGCCGATAAGGATATTTCAGAAGTTAGAATTGTGATTAGCGGTGCTGGAGCTGCGGCAGTTTCATGTACCAGGTTGTACAAAGCTTTTGGGGCAACAGCTGCAAATATTGTGATGCTGGACAGTAAAGGAGTTATTCGGGATGACCGGGATTCTCTTTCCGAAGAAAAAGCAGAGTTTGCCACACACCGGAAAATAGACACCTTGGACGAAGCACTTGTAGATGCTGATATTTTTGTGGGGCTTTCCATTGCCAATATCGTGACCCCGGATATGTTAAAAAGTATGGCAAGCAATCCTATTGTCTTTGCCATGGCCAATCCAGACCCGGAAATTGAGTATGACCTGGCAATTGCCACACGGGAAGATATTATCATGGCAACGGGACGTAGCGATCACCCTAACCAGGTAAATAATGTTCTTGGCTTCCCTTTTATCTTTAGAGGCGCCCTGGACGTTCGGGCTTCCAAAATAAACGAGGAGATGAAAATGGCAGCAGTAGAAGCATTGGCATCCCTTGCAAAAGAACCCGTGCCAGAACAAGTGAACATTGCATACGGAGAAACCAAACTCAATTTTGGACGGGACTACATAATCCCTAAACCCTTTGACCCTAGATTGATTGCTACCGTGCCTCCTGCAGTTGCAAAGGCAGCGATGGAAAGTGGTGTGGCTACAGAACCTATTACAGACTGGGAAAAATACCAGGACGAATTATACGACCGTCTGGGGAGTGATAATAAAATTATTCGTTTGTTGTTAAATCGTGCAAAACTAGACCCCAAACGTATTGTTTTTGCTGAAGCGGACCAGCTGGATGTTTTAAAAGCTGCGCAAATAGTAAACGATGAAGGTATTGGTATTCCTGTTCTTTTAGGGAGAAAAGAAATAATTCTGGAGCTCATGGAGCAACTAGAGTTTGATGCCGAAGTGGAGATAATAGACCCAAAAAGTGACGAGCAGGCCGATAAACGAAATTACTATGCCGAAATGCACTGGAAGAACCGTCGTCGCAGCGGAATAACGTTGTATGATGCACAAGGCTTAATGCGCGAACGTAATTATTTTGCTGCCATGATGCTAAATGAAGGTGATGTAGATTGTATGATTTCCGGGTACTCCCGTGCCTATCCAACTGTGGTGCGTCCAGTGCTGGAAACCGTAGGAAGGTTTGAGGGCGTGGATAAAGTAGCGACCACCAACTTGATGTTGACCAAGCGCGGGCCTATGTTTATTTCAGACACTTCTATCAATATAGATCCTACTGCCAAGGAGCTGGCCAAGATTGCCCAAATGACCAACCATACTATGAAAATGTTTGGATTAACCCCTGTAATTGCAATGATTAGCTACGCCAACTTTGGTTCTTCCAAAGACCCGCATGCCGTCAAGGTGCGTGAGGCTGTTGCGTATTTGCATCGCAGTAATCCTGATATGCTTGTAGATGGTGAACTGCAAACAGATTTTGCACTTAACTCTCAAATGCTTCAGAAAAAGTTTCCGTTTTCAAAGTTGGCCGGTAAAAAAGTGAATGCCCTTATCTTTCCTAATTTAGATTCAGCAAACAGTAATTATAAACTGTTGAAAGAGTTAAATAATGTTGAGTCTATTGGCCCAATTATGCTTGGTATGAAAAAACCCGTACACATCCTTCAGCTGGGGGCAAGTGTGGAAGAGATTGTGCATATGGCTGCTGTAGCAGTGGTAGATGCGCAACAAAAAGAGAAAAGAGCTAAAGGGATGGAAACTTCAGACTAAATGCCATTTATTTTAGCAAATATGGGCTGTGCCAATGCAAATAATTATGCTATATTTGGCGCTTTAACCTTACGTTAACATTATGATTACCCATTTACAGGGAAGGCTTATAGAAAAAAATCCAACCGATGTAGTCATAGATTGTAATGGCATAGGCTATTTAGTCCATATTTCATTGCATACATTTTCGAAACTCCCTACAACTGAAAGTGTAAAACTATACACGTATTTACTGGTTAAAGAAGATTCGCACACCTTGTTTGGTTTTGCGGAAATAGAAGAACGGGAAATTTTCAAATTATTAATCTCGGTTTCAGGGGTTGGTGCAAGCACGGCCAGAACAATGCTGTCTTCACTTTCGCCGGATCAGGTTAAAGATGCTATTGTTAATGAAGGCGTTGCAGCTATTCAATCTGTAAAAGGAATTGGAGCAAAAACAGCACAACGAGTTATCCTGGATTTGAAAGATAAAATACTAAAAGTATACGGCTTGTCTACTATTTCTGAAATATCAAGCAATACTAATAAAAATGAAGCGTTATCTGCATTGGAGACGTTAGGTTTTGCAAGAAAGCAAGCTGAAAAAGTTTGTGATAAAATTGTACAGCAAGACCCAGGGGCAAGTGCAGAAACGATAATAAAATTAGCTTTAAAAAATTTGTAGACTTTGGGCGCAAAAAATTACGATTATACAAAAGTTCTTTTTGGACTTTTCTTGGTTTTAGGAGTTTTACTAGGAGGGACTCACACAGCAACGGCTCAGGATTCCACCGCAACAGGTTCGGAAATGGGGAGAATGGATCTTCCAAACCCACCGAGCATTCAAGATTTATACACGTACGATCCGGTTACTGAAAGATATGTGTACACACAAACCCTAGGAAATTTCAATATTTCATACCCGCTTATTCTTACTCCAGAAGAGTATCAGGATCTAATTCTGGAAGAGCAAATGAAGCAGTATTTCAAAGATAAAATTGATGCTGTTGACGGAAGAAAAGAAGGGTCTGAAGAACTTCAGAAAAACTTACTGCCTACCTTCTACGTAAACTCTAACTTTTTTGAAAGTGTATTTGGAGGAAATACTATTGAGGTGATCCCGCAGGGAACGGTAGAGATGGATATTGGACTTTTGTATACCAAACAGGATAACCCAGCCTTTTCACCAAGAAACCGAAGCAATCTTTCTTTCGATTTTGACCAGCGTATCAGCTTAAGTTTGTTGGGTAAAGTTGGAGAACGTCTTCAGATTACCGCCAATTACGATACACAATCTACCTTCGATTTTCAGAACCAGATAAAACTGGAATACACGCCAACGGAAGACGACATTATTCGCAAAATTGAAGTGGGTAACGTAAGTATGCCACTTAACAGTACGTTAATTCAGGGAGCCCAGAGTTTATTTGGGGTGAAAGCACAGTTACAGTTTGGAAAAACAACCATTACAGGGGTGTTTTCTGAACAAAAGTCTGAAACCAGAAGTGTGGTAGCAGAAGGTGGCGCAACCATCACAGATTTTGAGTTGTTTGCACTGGATTACGACGAAAATCGTCACTTTTTCCTGTCACATTACTTTAGAGATAATTACGATAGGATTTTAAGACAGTACCCATTTATAAATTCGAATGTACAGATTACAAGATCTGAAGTTTGGATTACCAATCGTGCGGCAAATACCCAGAATGTTAGAAACATTGTTGCCTTGCAAGATCTTGGAGAGGCAGATCCAACAAATGTTGGGTTGCCTTTTGTTCCTGGTGGTTTTATAAACAGACCAAGAAACTCTTTTCCGGATAATGGTAATAACGATTTTAACCCCTTTGGAATTGACGATCCTTCAGTGCCTAGTATTTTAAACGATGCCATCCGAGATGTGGCAACTGTTGGACAGGGATTTGGTGGTGTGCGCGTAAGTGATGGTGTGGACTATGTAACCCTTGAAAACGCAAGAAGGTTGAATCCTAACGAATACAGGTTAAACAACCAGTTAGGGTATATATCGTTAAACCAACGTTTGAGCAACGATGAAGTATTAGCTGTCGCTTTTCAGTTTACGGTAAACGGCCGTGTATTTCAGGTTGGAGAGTTTTCTAACGATGGTGTAAATGCAACGGGGGCTATAACTCCTACAGGGGGAGACCCGAACAACCCAAATCCAGATCCAGATCCAAATGAGGACCCACAAGGTTTGCCACAAAACTTAGTAGTAAAACTTCTTAAGAGTAATATTACAAATGTAGATGAGCCAATTTGGGACTTAATGATGAAAAATATCTACCCTTTAGGTGCTTTTCAGCTGGAGCAGGAAGATTTCAGGTTAAACATTTTGTATACTGATCCTTCTCCGCTGAACTATATTACCGCGGCGCCGGGAACATCCGAATTTCCAGCTACGCCACTTCCGGAAGATGTTGAAGACAATGTCTTATTGCGCGTTTTCAATCTGGACAGGTTAAATTTTAATGGGGATCCGCAACAAGGAGGGGATGGTTTCTTCGATTTCCTTCCGGGGATCACGGTAGATACTCAAAACGGACAAATTATCTTTACAAGTGTTGAACCGTTTGGAGAATACCTCTTTGATAAGCTGGATAATGATAACCAGGGACCTGGGGACTATAACAATGAGCTTACCTATAACGCCAACCAGAACCAATACGTTTTCCGATCCCTTTATAACACTACCAAAACACAAGCAGAACAAGAGGATAGTGATAAAAATAAATTTCAGTTAAAGGGTAGCTATAAGTCTACGGGTGCAGATGGAATTCCAATTGGTGCGTTTAATATTCCACAAGGCTCAGTAACGGTAACGGCAGGTGGAAGAACGTTGGTTGAAGGAGTGGATTATACCGTAAATTACCAATTAGGACGTGTTCAAATTATTGATCCAGCGCTTCAAAACTCCAATACTCCTATTAATATTACCACAGAGAATAACACACTTTTTGGGCAACAGACAAAACGCTTTACGGGATTAAACGTAGAACATAGGTTTAATGATAAATTTCAGATTGGCGCCACCTATTTGAACTTAAACGAAAGGCCCTTAACGCAAAAGTCATCTTTTAATGCAGAGCCAATTAACAATAGTATTTTTGGCCTAAATGCAAATTACTCTACTGAAGTTCCCTTCCTAACCCGCTTGGTGAATAATTTACCTAATATAGATACTGATGTTGCTTCCAACATATCACTACGAGGTGAATTTGCATACCTCTTGCCTGGAGCGCCTAAGGTTTCAGACTTTGACGGGAAGGCAACTTCTTATGTAGACGATTTTGAAGCTTCTCAAACAGGGATTGATATAAGCTCACCACTTACGTGGTTCTTAGGAAGTACCCCTGTAGGTTTTGGAGGTGAATTTGCGAATGGAAATTTACAGTATAACTACAACCGTGCAAAATTAGCATGGTATACTATTGACCCTGTTTTCTATAGCAGCCAACGCCCGGAGGGAATTAATGACGAAGACCTTTCTTCCCCGTTTACACGTCGTATTTTCAGAGATGAAATTTTCCCGAATCAAGATTTAATTCAAGGGCAAACACAAGCTATATTCTCTTTGGATATGGCATACTATCCTGGTCAGCGTGGTCAATATAACTTTAACCCGGAAGCGGCAGGAGGAAATACATTACCTAACCCTGAAACAAGATGGGCGGGTATTACAAGACAGCTTACTACTACAGATTTTGAGCGTTCTAATGTAGAGTTTATCCAGTTCTGGGTTATGGACCCTTACGTACACGATGACACTATTAATGATGACGGGTTTTTAACCTTTAACTTAGGTAACATCTCCGAAGATATTTTGAAAGATGGTAGGAAGCAATATGAAAATGGACTTCCAGAAGATGGGGGAACCTTAAATACCACACCAACCGCCTGGGGTAAAGTACCTACAAATCAATCGTTAGTATATACCTTCAATACGCAGGGACAGGAAAGAACAAATCAAGATATTGGACTGGATGGAATTGCTGATGTCACAGAAGGAGCTATGTTCCCTACTTTTGCAGGACTGGCAGATCCTGCAGGGGATAACTATCAGTATTTCTTACAAGCCCAGGGAGATATCCTGAATCGATATTTACAGTATAACGGTACAGAAGGAAACTCGCCAGAACAAGTAACTGATACAAACCGAGGGAGCACTGCGCAACCAGATGTAGAAGATATTAACCGTGATAATACTATGAACACGGTAGATAGCTACTATGAGTACAGAGTGCCAATTTATCGCGGGATGAGTGTAGAAAATAACACCAGTCTTAATGGAGGAGAGCAGGATTTCATTACAGATGTTCGTGAGATTGATATAACGACACAAGACAACAATACAATCCCGGTTCGCTGGGTACAATTTAAAGTGCCAATTAGCCAGCCAGATGAAGCAGTAAATGGGATTTCAGATTTTAGATCTATTCGTTTTATGCGTATGTATATGTCTCAGTTTACGCAAAATACAGTACTTCGTTTAGGAACGTTAGAACTGGTAAGAGGTGATTACAGAAGATTTACTGAAACATTAGACATTACAAATGAAGATCCAGAGCTGGACGATACCATTTTTGAAAATGAAGCTGTAAACATTGAAGAGAATGACCAAAGATCACCAATTCCTTATGTATTGCCTCCAGGGGTTATCCGGGAAGAGTTAAACAATAACAATAACCTAATTCGTCAAAACGAACAATCCTTAGCGTTGCGGGTTTGTGGTTTAGAAAACAACGATGGTCGTGGTGTGTACAAGAATTTTAATGTGGATATGCGTCAATATGAAAACCTGGAGATGTTTATTCACGCAGAATCGCTGGAAAATCAGTCGCCACTCTCAGATGGTGATATGACAGCTTTTATCCGTTTAGGAAACGATTTAACACAGAACTTCTACGAAATTCAAATTCCGTTGAATCCTACCTCTTTTGGTGCCTCTTCTCCGGAACAGGTTTGGCCTATAGAAAACCGCTTGCGACTTCCGTTACAATTGCTTCAAGAGTTAAAAACACGTGTGTTGGGAGATCCAAATATAGACCCAACTGAAGTTACCTTTATCCCACAGTCCGAACTTGATGCAAGTACCATTGGGTCCGAAAATGAACTATTGTTAGGTATAAAAGGAAACCCAAGTTTTGGAAATGTGCGTATTATCATGTTAGGGTTAAAAAACGATTCTGGACAAGAAATTTGTGGAGAAGCTTGGTTTAACGAACTGCGTCTTTCAGAATTAAAAAATGAAGGAGGCTGGGCTGCAGTTGCTAGTATGGATGCCAACGTAGCAGATTTTGCAACCGTTAGCGCAACAGGGAGAAGAAGTACGATTGGTTTTGGTTCTATTGAACAAGGACCCAACCAGAGAAGTCGTGAAGATCTGCAACAGTATGATGTAGTTACAAACCTAAATCTGGGACAAATGTTGCCTCAAAACTGGGGTATACAATTGCCATTTAATTATGGTAGATCTGAAGAATTAATTACACCACAATACGATCCGGAATTTCAGGATATTGAACTAGACGCAAGGATAGACAATACCGAGAGTCAAGCCGAAAAAGATCAAATTAGAGAGCAATCTGTAGATTATACCAAGCGGCAGAGTGTCAATTTTATTGGGGTGCGAAAAGACCGAACCGGAGATAAAAAACCAAAGCCCTGGGATGTAGAAAACTTAACATTTTCAGCAACGTACAATCAAGAAGATCACCATGACTTCGAAATTGAAGATGCTTTGGAGCAAAACGTGCGGTTAGGAGCAACCTATAACTATTCATTTAACCAAAAAGCGTACGAGCCTTTCAAGAAAAATGACTCACTGTTTACTGGAAAATACTGGCAGTTTCTTAAAGATTTGAACGTAAATTATTTGCCAACCAGTTTAGCGGTAAGCTCTAATATTACCAGACAATATAATGAGCAAAAGTTTAGAGAATTAAACCTTATCCCGGGCAACATTGGCTTGCCAACATTGTACCAGCGTAACTTCTTGTTCGATTGGCAGTATACGGTTAATTATAACCTAACCAATTCGCTGCGGGCTAACTTTACAACATCCAATAACAGAATTGTAACAAACTATATTGACGACGAAGGTTTTGCAGACAATACTATAGGTGTTTGGGATGGCTTTTTCGATATTGGAGATCCTAATCAGCATTTCCAGTCACTTCAGGTAAATTACGATTTACCATTTGATAAGTTTCCTTTCCTGAAGTTTATTAGAGCTACCTATTCTTATACTGGAGATTTCCAATGGCAAGACGGTAGTGACCTTTTCAATAGCATTGAAATACCTTTGTCTGATGGTACGGTAGAAACATTCAACTTAGGAAATTCTATCCAGAATGCACAGACGCATAGAATTAACTCATCTTTAGACATGAACGCCTTCTATCGCTACGTAGGCCTTACAAAAATTAAAAAGTCGAGAGCTGCAAATAATACCGGAGGTGCTTCTGGTGGTCGTGGAAATACTAAAGGAGGTTCGGTTAAAGGCGGCGATTCAGGTGGAAAAAATGCGAGAGGCGGAGGTGAAGAAGAGCAGGCTGCGTCCAAAGGTGGTAATTCAAAAGGTGCAGTTGGAACTACTGCAGCTGGTGGTGTCGTGGCAGGGGGGGCAGGAAGTAGCTCTCTTGGTGCTGGAGCAAAGGCGGCAAATACACTTATTGGCTTAGCAACAAGCATCAAGAAGATTCAGTTTAACTACCAAGAGAATCAAGGTATTTTCTTGCCTGGTTATACGCCTTCCATTGGTTTTATTGGAACTCTAAAACCCTCGGCTGGTTTTACATTTGGTAGCCAGGCCGAAATTAGAGATAGAGCTGCTCGAATGGGCTGGCTAACGCTATATCCGGAATTCAATGAGCAGTATACCGAAGTTGAAAGCCGTCAATTAGATGCACAGATAAACTTAGAGCCTTTGGAGGATCTTAAAATAGACATTAACGGTAGTAGAATTTATTCTGAAAACTATGCCGAGAATTATATCATTGAAGATGATATATATAGGTCGTTAACGCCTAATACTTTCGGAAACTTTAATATTTCAACATTACTGATTAAAACAGCATTTAGCCAGAGTGATGAAAATTCATCGGTTGCGTTTGACGACTTCAGATCTAACCGTCTGGTAGTAGCGAGAGAGTTGGCGACAGAGTTTTATGGAACCTCAAGTTTCCCTGTAGATGAAGAAACAGGATATCCAGTTGGGTTTGGGCCTAATAGTCAGGAAGTATTGCTACCGTCCTTTATTTCAGCATATAGAGGTACTGATGTAGCCAGTGAAAAAAAGGGAATCTTAAGAGATATTCCACTTCCAAACTGGGATGTTAAGTATACAGGTTTAATGAACCTTGCCTGGTTTAAACAACGATTTAAGCGTTTTTCTTTACAACACGGTTACAGAGCTAGTTACACGGTGAATCAGTTTCAGACAAACCTGGATTACGATATTAACAACCCAACAGCAACAGATCAGGCGGGAGATTTTAAGAGCAGAATAATTTTAACGAACGTGAACCTTACCGAGCAATTCTCACCCCTTATTCGAGTGGACTTTGAAATGAAAAACTCTGTAAAAATACTGGCAGAGTACCGAAAGGACAGAGCGCTTTCTTTAAGTTTTGCCAACAATCTTTTAACTGAGATCCAAGGAAACGAGATTATTCTTGGGTTAGGATACCGTGTAAAGGACTTGCGTATTGCCACCAATTTTGGAGGTAAAAAGAAAATACTGAAGAGCGATCTTAACTTTAAGATAGATGTTTCCAGAAGAGACAACAAAACAATCATCAGATATTTAGATATTAACAATAACCAGACAACTGCCGGACAAACTATTTACGGTTTAAATTTCTTGACGGATTATGCGTTGAGTAAAAACCTAACCGCTTTGTTCTATTTCGATTATTCGTTTTCAGAATATGCTATTTCCACAGCATTCCCGCAGACAACAATTCGTTCTGGCTTTACACTGCGATATAATTTCGGAAATTAATCACCAACAACAAGAAGCATAAAATTTAAGAATATTATGAATGTACCTTCCAACCTAAAATATACTAAAGACCACGAATGGATTAGCATAGATGGCGATGTGGCCACTGTGGGCGTTACAGATTTCGCACAAGGAGAGCTGGGCGATATTGTCTATGTCGAAGTTGAAACACTAGATGAAACACTGGATAAAGATGAAGTATTTGGAACAGTTGAAGCTGTAAAAACCGTTTCAGACCTTTTCCTGCCTTTGTCTGGAGAAATAGTAGCATTTAACGACGCTCTGGAATCGGAGCCTGAGAAAGTAAATTCAGACCCTTACGGAGAAGGATGGATGGTAAAGATTAAAATTTCTAATCCAGATGAAATTGCAGACCTCCTAGACGATGCAGCCTACAAAGAACTTATTGGCGCCTAAAACGTTACTGTTACTAGCGTTATCTTATACGCTGTTAATTAGTATTGCTTTTTTAGTTCCAGGGCGCTCCATGCCCTCAACGGAACTGCCAATAGATAAATTTGTGCATGTAAGCATACACGCAGGGTTGTTGTTTATCTGGGCGTTGTACTTTTTCCGAAAACAAAAAAACACAATAGCTACTAAGACCTTTAGTTTAGTGGCTATTTTCTGTTTGCTTTATGGCATAATAATTGAAGCTTTACAAGAGGCATTTGTTGCGCTAAGACATTCAGACGTGCTTGATTTGGTGGCAAATGCTGTAGGACTTCTCTTAGGAGGCATTGTATTTTACAAGGTTATAGCGTATTTAAAAAATCAAAAATGATTTTTCCTTTTAAAGTACAGGATTATTTCTTTAAATTAGCAACAATTAAATACTTCGATTATGGAACAAAAGAAAAACCCAAAAGCAGACATGAAACAATGGAGTTCTGTCTTCTTGTTATTCGGTCTGGCATTTATGCTTTTTGTGGCTTGGCAAGCAATAGAATGGAAAACGTATGATAACGATAACCTGGCTTCAGACCAGTTAAACCTTGGAGATCAACTTGAAGAAGATATTCCAATTACACAACAGTTAACACCACCACCACCACCGCCTCCGCCACCACCAGCTCCAGAAGTTATTGAAGTGGTAGAAGATGATGAAGAAGTAGAAGAAACTATTATTGAGTCTACTGAAACAGATCAGGAAGAAGAAATTGTTGAGATTGAAGAAATTGAAGAAGTAGTAGAAGAAGTAATTGAAGATGTACCTTTTGCTATTATTGAAAATGTACCAGTCTACCCCGGATGTGAAAGTGCAGGAAACAACGATGCAAAGAAAAGATGTATGTCTGAAAAAATCCAAAAATTTGTTCAGAAAAAATTTGACACAGATTTAGCAAGTGATTTGGGACTAGACGGGAGACAGCGTATTTCTGTTCAGTTTAAGATAGACAACAAAGGAAACGTGGTTGATGTTCGTGCCAGAGCACCGCACCCTAAGCTGGAGTCTGAGGCAATTAGTGTAGTACAGTCGCTACCTAAAATGACCCCGGGAAAACAAAGAGGAAAAGCAGTAGGTGTGATTTATGCACTACCAATTTTGTTCCAGGTAGAAAATTAAAAAACTCCTTTTTTAAT
>TARA_R100000935_G_scaffold5241_1_pt1 | contig 18409 bp, 12 predicted proteins | sample TARA_R100000935 | Tara Oceans TARA_R100000935 (sample SAMEA2621502) | marine metagenome | biome: marine biome (ENVO:00000447); feature: surface water layer (ENVO:00002042); material: "saline water (ENVO:00002010), including plankton (ENVO:xxxxxxxx)" | depth 5 m | reverse complement strand
TCCTCCACCTGCGCGGTTCGATTGGTTGTTGGTAATGGTTGTTCCTGTTAAGTTTACATCACCTCCTGTAGATAAAATTCCTCCTCCGGAACCAGCGGCTCCATCAGCTACATTACTATCAATTAAGGTTGCAGCGTCTACATTTAGCGTTCCACCGTCGTTGTAAATTCCTCCACCACCGTTTTCGGCTAAAGCACCACTGGCAGTATTGTTTGTAATTGGTACTCCAACTACATCCATTATACCTCCTGCATTCCAGAGTCCACCACCTTCAGCAGCTGCTACGTTTCCGTTAACTGTTCCGCCGGTAATGTTGGCATTGGATGTTCCACCTAAGTGTAAACCTCCACCGTTACCTGGATTGGCCGGGTTTGTTCCAGCTAAAGCTACTCCAGTATCATTGTTGTTCAGTGTTACACCGATCATCGTAAGGTCACCAGCGGCGATTTCAATACCACCACCTGCTCTTACAGACTGGTTACCGGTAATGATAACTCCGTCAAGGGTAAACGTACCCCCTGTACTGTGAATTCCTCCCCCAGAACCTGCGAGTCCATCAGCTATATTATTTACAATGTTTGTTCCAGGAGCTACAGTTAAAGTACCACCGTTGTTAAAAACACCTCCACCACCATTCGTAGCATCATCACCTGAAGCTACATTCTGGTCTATAAAAGTGTCTATAAATAAGCCTCCTGGGGCTGGAGTTAAAATGTTCATAGTACCTCCATTGTTCCATAGTGCTCCACCTTCACTGGCAGCTGAATTCGCAAGTGCGATACCACTATAAGATACGGTTGCTCCATTACCTGTAACGTGAATTCCTCCACCATTTCCAGGGTTTGCAGTTCCAGCAGTTCCATCAACATCGTTATTGCTCATATTAACATTAATAATATCTGCAACACCATCAATTATTTCAATAGCACCACCGGCACGGTTCGCTGAATTACTTGTAAAAAATGCTCCGGTAATGCTTACAGTTCCTGCAGTACTTAAAATACCACCACCAGAACCAGAAGTTCCCGTTGCCATATTATTAAATATATCTGCAAAGCCAGTGAACAAATCACCTAGTGCAGTTAGCGTACCACCATCGTTATAAATACCTCCACCACCTTGCTCAGGGGCGTCACCGGTTGCAGTGTTGTTACTTATTTGACTAGCACCTGGAATCGTCATGGTACCCGTTCCATTCCAAAGTCCACCACCTTCTACAGCTGTGTTGTTTTGTGCAGTAACATTATTAAACGTAGTATCTCCACCTCCACTAATATGATATCCACCACCATTTCCAGGGGCAGTTCCTGCTCCTGTAGCTGTGTTATTTAGTAAGGTTAAATCTGTAAAAGTGTACAATTCTCCCGGGACAGAAAGAATTTCGATCCCTCCACCAGCACGGTTTGCTGTGTTATTTTGAAGCGTAACATTCGTTAACGTAAGCGTTCCTGGTGTTTCACTGAAAATACCTCCACCAGAACCTAAGGTTCCGTCTGCGGTATTCCCGTCGATTACAGCATTTAGTACAATAACGTCACCCCCATTGTTAAATATGGCACCTCCACCATTGTCTGCGGCATTACCGCTAGCTGTATTATTTATCATATTTGGATTATCAAGTGTCATAGTACTTCCCGCCTGATTCCAAACACCACCTCCTTCAGAGGCAGCTAGATTGTCTTGCATGTTTCCACCATTGATGTTTACTGTTGCCACTCCAGAAACGTGTAAGAATCCACCGTTTCCTGGATTTGGAGCTGCTCCGCCAGCATCATTGGCATTCATATCTATATCGTTGGTGGTAAGGGTACCGTCTATAATTTCGATACCACCCCCTGCACGATTTGCAGTATTGTTTGATACTGAAGTTCCAATACCTGAAACTGTCACATCTCCGGCATTACTCATAATACCTCCACCAGAACCTGATGTTCCAGTTGCCGTATTGCTTAAAATTGTTGTTCCGCCATCTACGTTAAGTGTTCCTCCATTATTGAAGATACCACCACCCCCTGTTGTTGGGGCTGCACCTTGTGCTTCGTTTCCTGTAATAGCTGTTCCGGTAACATTCATAACTCCGCCGCCATTCCAAAGTCCACCACCTTCAATTGCAGTGTTATTGGTAACCGAACCTCCAATAATTGTAACCATTGGTGTTCCAGAAACGTGCAGTCCTCCACCATTTCCTGGGTTAGCTGTTGCAATAAAGTTTCCATCCAACGTTAGTGCGTTGAAGGTATACGCAACTCCTCCATTGATTTCGATACCACCACCTGCGCGATTGGCCGAGTTTCCTGAAATAGAGACAGTATCAATGTTTAGGGTTCCTCCTAAAGTAAGGATTCCACCTCCTGAACCAAGTACTCCAGAGGCTGTGTTTCCACTTAGTGAAGTAGATCCATTTAGTGTGAGCATCGCTCCATTATTATAAATTCCACCACCACCATCTGTCGCAGCAGCTCCATTAAGAGCCGTATTTCCTGCAACTGTAGTATTCGTTATTGTAGCAGTTGTATTGGTTCCACTTGTACTATTATCAATTAAAATACCTCCTCCAATTGGAGCGGTATTGTTTGAAATGTTTCCTCCATTTAATGTCAAAGTTTCAGTTTCTGTAACCCAAAGACCACGACCAGCATTACCCGTATCAAGATCTACATTGGTTAATTGAACAGTATCTGTTGAAGCAGCACCTCCATTAATTATAAGGGAAGCTGCATACGCAACATCTAAAGTTGTTACATCTAAAAGGTCACCTTGATCACCAAGATTTACAGTTAGTGAAGCTGTTGGGTTTGGTATCACTGTGTCTTCAAATGTGGCACCGTTATCTATAATTTCTATTTGACCTGCATTGATACTATTTTGCAATGTAGCATTGTTGGCTACACCCATAGGAAGATTTAAAATAGTATTCGCTGCAGTACCCGCATTGATTGGTTCCAACCCAGTATAGGTAATTGTCGCACCATCTAAGTCTACGTTTCCATTATTTCCATCGGGGCCAGGAATATCATAATTTAATGTTTGCGTTGTAAAGGTTGCGCCTGTAACAGTCAAAGCATCCCCAGGAGCACCTGTTTGCCCTTGACCATTAAAGGTTATTGGGAAACCAAAGCTACCACCAGAGAAATCTGTTGTTGTACTATCGTTTCCATCGCCTCCATTTAAAGTCAACGTGGAAGTATCTGCCGTTGGTTGGCGGAGAACTTCAGCTCCATTTCTTTCAACTACTACATCAGTCCCATCCATTGATACGTAAAATATATCATCGCCAAAAGTACCCGGAACAATTGGATTTGGATCATACTGTACAGTAATTGTAACCATACAAGTGTTTTGTTGTCCATTACCATCGTTTGCTGTCCATGTTACAACAGTATCCCCTACTGGTAACTGTTCACCATCTAAAGTAGCTGTGCTATTTATGTTATTAGTCACTGCTGGAGTACCGCAGTTATCTGAAAATGCAGTTGGATCAAATTCGCTTCCCTGAACAGTATATATAGTCATTGCTGCATCTACATTTCGTGTTCCGTTAGATGCACAGGTTATAGCGGGAGCCATATTGTCTTCTACAGTAACCGTTGCTGTACAGGAATCTGAGTTTCCAGCAGCATCCATTACAGTTAACGTTACTGTATTTGCGCCAAGATTAGTGCAGTTGAAAATCGTAGGCGACACAGAATAACTTGTAATACCTGTATCATCGTTAGAGCCATTATCTACTTGATTAGGCGTAATTGTTACATTACCCGAACCATCCAACTGAACATTAATATTTTGGCAAATGGCGTTAGGTGGTGTGGTGTCTCCGCCCATTCCACCAGCACCTGCAATTTCAACAGGCCAATCCTCGGTTTCTCCATTAAATCCATTCTCACAAGGTCCAGTAACTGCTGCTGTACCATTCTTAGCAATAAATCTCATTCTTGTAACTCCATTTGTAGCAGTTACAGGTATAGTGGCCGTTGCGCTTGCACTTGTACCACCACCTTGAGGAAATGTAATCATTCCAGAACCTGAATTTACTAATTCACCTGCATCATCGAAATCTCCATCAATGTTAAGGTCGATATAAAAAGCAAATGTATAATCAACAGCACTGAAAGAATTTATTCCAACATTTATTTGATTATTAGAACCTGTTGGCATCAATACCTTAATGGGTGCTCGACCTGTTTCATCTGTATAACTGCCTGGTTGTGCACAGCAATTTTCACAATTTGGAAAATTCTCTGGTATACAGGTTTGCCCAATAAACACTGTACTGCCCGCAGTACCACTTGAAGTGCAATAGGTTTGCGCATTTGAAACCCATGAAATGACCACCAAGGCTATCATTAAAAATAGGTTTTGAGTAATTTTGTTTTTCATAATACGTTTTTTTGGTTACTATTCATTTAATAAATACAGTTAGGACATTACATAAAAAAAATATTACAATCCTAAAATAGAATCATAATACTTGAGTACAAAATAAGTTGTAATATAATGTTGTTACCATAATTTTAATTTGGTTATTCAGAATTCCCTAGTGAATAGGTAGAATTCTACTATTTGATAAATCTACGTAGGATAAACCGGGTATGGTTTCTTAAATTATGTTAAAATAGCTTAAAATGAACAAATTAACATATACTTAAGGTTTATGTAAAGATGAATAAGCATTACTCTATAAACTATAGGCTAGAAGCTTATGAGTTTACAAAGTGTGTAAATCTTATACACTAATGTTACTTGAGTTAACAAAATTTTAACTTAACTAACAATGAATTCCTTAACACAATTTGTTAAAAATCTGACCTACAGGAAGATAATTAACAATTTTATAAGGAATAAGATTACAAACGCTACAGTAGAGTGGAATTATTTTAAATAGGAGACTACATTATGCTCAATGCGCTCCTCAATAGCAGAGACATCTGCTTTCTGAAACTTTTCACCGGTAATATTTTCATAAAGCTCAATATACCGTTCTGAAACCGTTTCAATATAAGCATCACTCATAAATGGCACTTGTTGCCCTTCCAGGCCTTGGAAGCCATTCTGAATCAACCATTGGCGTACAAATTCTTTAGAGAGCTGTTTTTGTGCCTCGCCCTTTTGTTGACGCGCTTCGTAGCCTTCTGCATAAAAGTAACGGGAAGAGTCTGGCGTATGTATTTCGTCAATGAGCACAATCTTACCGTCTTTTGTTTTCCCGAATTCATATTTTGTATCTACCAAAATAAGACCGCGTTTTTCGGCTATTTCAGAACCTCTTTGATAGAGTTTACGGGTGTAATCTTCTAGTACCAAATAATCTTCTTCAGCAACAATACCACGTTTTAAAATGTCTTCTCTTGAAATATCTTCGTCGTGGTCGCCCATTTCGGCTTTGGTAGCGGGTGTAATAATAGGTTCTGGAAATTTATCGTTTTCCTGCATTCCGTCGGGCATTGCAACGCCACACAACATTCTTTTACCTGCTTTGTATTCACGGGCAGCGTGACCACTCATATACCCTCTAATTACCATTTCAACTTTAAAAGGCTCGCACGCTTCTCCAACAGCAACATTAGGATCTGGTGTGGCAGTTAGCCAGTTGGGCACTAGATCTTCGGTATCGCGCATCATCTTGGTGGCAATCTGATTTAAGATTTGTCCTTTATAAGGTATTCCCTTTGGCATCACCACATCGAACGCACTTAATCTATCGGTTGCGATCATCACCAACTGGTTGTTCTCTAATGTGTACACCTCCCGAACTTTCCCTTTGTAGACTGACTTCTGGCCAGGAAAATTAAAGTTGGTATCTATAATGGTATTACTCATAGTGAATGTAGGTATAGATGGTTGGATTAAGAATCTAAATTCTCAATACTTTTATAAGCAGCAATTACTTCTTTTACAAGGCGGTGACGGATCACGTCTTTATCGTCAAGAAATATCATTCCTACTCCTTTTACGTCTTTCAAAACTAATAACGCTTCTTTTAATCCTGAAATCACACGTCTTGGCAAATCTATTTGGCCGGGATCTCCTGTAATCACAAACTTAGCGTGTTTTCCCATACGGGTTAAAAACATTTTCATTTGTGCATGGGTCGTATTTTGGGCTTCGTCTAAAATCACAAAAGCATTATCCAGGGTTCTACCGCGCATAAATGCCATAGGAGCTATTTGTATCACTCCTTTTTCTATATAACTTTCCAGCTTTTCGTGAGGGATCATGTCCCGTAACGCATCGTACAACGGTTGCATATACGGATCCAATTTTTCTTTAAGGTCGCCCGGAAGAAACCCCAGGTTTTCTCCGGCCTCCACGGCAGGTCGTGTTAAGATAATACGCTTTACCTGCTTTTCTTTTAATGCCCGTACAGCTAACGCAACACAAGTATATGTTTTTCCTGTTCCTGCAGGACCTACCGCAAAAACCATGTCATTTTTGGTCGTTAGATCTACCAACTTACGCTGATTTGCAGTTTGTGCTTTTATTAATTTCCCGCTTACTCCGTGTACTAAAACTTCGCCACTACTCGCTGGAGTTTCATAATCTTCTTTACTACGGCTGGAGAGAACGCGCTCTATAGTGTTTTCGTCCATTTTGTTGTATTTTCCAAAATGGTCTAGAAGCATGGTTATTCTTCGGTCGAATTCCTCTAGCACCTCTTCATCACCGTAGGCTTTTAATTTGCTGCCACGCGCCACAAGTTTCAGTTTGGGGAAGTATTTTTTTAGGAGATCAATATTTGCATTCTGAAGCCCAAAGAAATCTCTGGGGCTTATCTCTGTCAATTCAATAATAAGTTCGTTCAAAAGCGCAGTTGTTTATAACATTATAAAGTATCTTCAAATATAGTTTTTACAATTATAAAAGTACTTTATTTTTGTGGGAGTAATTTCAACAACATATCAACAATTAGCCAAATGCCCATTATTACCCTCACGACAGATTTTGGAGAGAAAGACCACTTTGTGGGTGCGGTAAAAGGGGCTATTTATAGCGAATTATCCGACACAAAGATTGTTGATATCTCACACAGCATACCGCCTTTTCATAGCACAGAAGCGGCTTATATTATTCAAAATGCCTACAAGAGTTTTCCTCCGGGAACTATTCATATTATAGGGATAGACAGTGAGTTAAACCCAGAAAATCAGCATATAGCTGTTAAGCTGGACGGTCACTATTTTGTCTGTGCAAACAATGGAATTATTTCTATGTTAGCTTCAGAAATAAACCCTGAAAAGATTGTGGAAATAAATATTCACGATAGGATTATAAGTAATTTTCCCGTGCTGGATGTCTTTGTAAAGGTAGCCTGCCACCTGGCGCGCGGTGGAACACTTGAGGTTATTGGAAAGCCTATTTCTGAAATTAAAGAACTGGTGGGAATAAAACCTGTTATAAATGGGGAGAATACTCAAATAATTGGCAATGTAATTTATATAGATAACTACGGAAACGTGGTGAGTAATATTACCAGATCTGTATTTGACGATATTGGCAAGGGGCGCCCTTTTAAGATTACGGCAAGACGGGCACAGTTTAGCAAAGTTCATTCACAATACAGCGATGCTATTAACTTCGAAGTCCCTAAGGAGCGACGTGAAGAAGATGGTAAGAAGCTGGCCATCTGGAATTCCTCTGGCTATTTAGAATTAGCCATTTATAAAAGTAATCCTTCAACAGTAGGTAGTGCTTCATCACTATTTGGGTTGCAATTCAGGGATGCGGTAACAATTAATTTTGCCCCGTTAGCGCCGTAGAAAAATACGATTAATTATAAGAAATATGTTTACACGTATCGTAAAAATGGAATTTAAAAAGGAGGAAATCCCTTCATTTTTGGCTAATTTTGAAACTGTAAAGTTTAAGATCCGGAGTTTTCCCGGTTGTGAACATTTAAAGTTGTTACGTGACAAAAACGACCCAACGATCTTTTTTACCTACAGCAAATGGCAAACCGAAGCCGATCTGGAAACCTACCGAACCAGTGCTCTTTTTAAAGGTGTTTGGGCAACAACAAAACCAAAGTTTCGTTCTAAAGCCGCAGCATGGAGTGTAGATGAACTGGAATCGATAGCCGGTAGCGATTAGGACGCTTCGCTTGTAGTTTTAAAATTTAAACTAATTTGTGTTCAATTAGCACCTCTAAACTCTAAACTCTAAACTCTAAACTCTAAACTCTAAACTCTAAACTAAAATTTAAAGTGTACCCAATCTTAAAAAAAGAAATAACCAGTTTTTTTGCCAGCCCCATTGGGTATCTGGTCATTGGGTTATTTCTGGTGGTAAACGGGCTTTTTCTATGGGTTTTTAGTGGCGATTACAATATTCTGGATGCAGGCTTTGCAGATCTCAATCCGTTTTTTGAATTGGCACCCTGGATACTTTTATTTCTTATTCCAGCTGTGACCATGCGTGCTTTTAGCGACGAACTTAAACAAGGAACAATGGAACTGTTAGTGACCAAACCCATCTCTTTACGCTCCATCGTGTTAGGTAAATATTTTGGTGCCGTAGCATTAATTGTTTTAGCACTCCTTCCTACCCTACTCTATATTTTAACTATTTCCAGTTTAGGAAATCCTTCAGGGAACTGGGACGTTGGCTCCACACTGGGCTCGTACCTTGGATTGTTATTTTTAGTACTGGCGTATACTGCCATTGGCATTTTTGCTTCCACACTTTCTGAGAACCAGATTGTAGCTTTTATTATTGCCGTCTTTTTGTGCTTTGTTTTGTATTTTGGTTTTGAAGGTTTGGCGTCTATCAATTCATCATTAGATGTTTCCTATTTAGGATTAAAAGCGCATTTTACCTCAATTTCCCGGGGTGTGATAGATACCCGTGATGTAATTTACTTTCTGAGTGTGGCCGCACTGTTTATTTCCTTTACTGTACTTAAACTCAAGAAAAAATGAAGCAAGTTTTAATCCTATTTTTTATTGCTCTTATAGGCTTTTCATCTTTTGCTGAAGAAAAATTTTATCCTGCCACCGTAACATTTTACGATGGGGGTCAGTTTTCAGGGTTAGCCAAATTCAACAGAAAACAAGAAGTTGAGTTTAAAATTTCAGAAGAAGATGAGATTGAAGCATTAGACGGATACGTGATTAAAAGAATCATTTTTCATATTGAACCTTACAATGTCTTCGAATACATTTTTTATAAGAACAGATATAAATTACTTCAGAAAATTGCTGAAGGAAAAGTTTCAGCATACGCACAATTTGATGAGCCTATAAATGACCAGATCACACTCGATCAATACGAAAGAGCCACGTTAAACAATACTGAAGTAAGGACTGTATATAATAACACCACAGGAATGACAACGAACATTCAAGGGTTTACCCACCCTTTCGATAAGCGAGTTCGATTTTTCGTAAAACGTGACACAGACACAACCGTCGAAGACTTAAAATTAAATTTTAGAAAAGAGGCTCAGGAATGGTTTAAAGATTGTCCAGAACTTGCAGGATACATTAAAGAGAGAGAATGGAGGTACGAGGACATGAAAACCATTGTAGAGTTTTATAACGAATTTTGTACAGAAGAATAGTTTGAGCCAAACCCTAAAATATACCCTTATTGTTATACTCCTTTTTATAGGAGTAAATTTTCTGGCCAGTAAAGTCTACCAGCGCTTCGACCTTACTCAGGACCAGCGATACACCCTATCTGAAGCTGCTAAAGAAACGGTTGCCACTGTAAATTCACCCATAAAAATAGATGTTTTTTTAGAAGGAAATTTTCCGCCAGAATTTAAAAAGCTTAAACTTGAAACAGAGCAGTTACTGGAAGAGTTCCGAAGTTATAACCCGAATGTAAGTTATGAGTTCGTCAATCCAATGGAAAGTGACAACCCAGAAGCCTTACAGCAGGAGTTTGTAAGCCGTGGGATGAAGGGCGCGCAAGTGGAAGTTCGGGAAAATGGCAAGGTTTCTACCGAGGTTGTGTATCCTTGGGCACTTGCGTACTATCAGGAAAAAACGGTTAAAATTCCTTTACTAAAAAACACCCTTGGAGCTACCCCAGAAGAACGAGTAAACAATTCTATCCAAAACTTAGAATATGCTTTTGCTGATGGCTTTCACCAATTAATTAATGCCAAAAGTAAACGCATTGCGGTTTTAAAAGGCAATGGTGAACTAGACGATCGCTATGTGGCAGATTTATTTAGTACGCTTCGAGACACCTATTTTATTGCCCCTTTCACCTTAGATTCGGCTGCTGTGGCTCCCGTGAAAACACTGGAACAGCTCAACACTTTCGATTTAATTGTAGCTGCAAAACCTATTGAAAAATTTTCAGATGCGGAGCGCTATCTTTTAGACCAGTATACCATGCAAGGGGGTGCTTCTATTTGGCTCGTAGATGCTACTCAAATTGTACAGGACCCGGCCTCTGGGATTACTGCTGCCATCCCGCTGGACATTAATATGGGAGATTTTTTCTTCAAATACGGTGTGCGCATCAACCCTAACTTAGTGAAGGATGTGTATTGTGCGCCTATTGTTCTGGCCACAGGAGAAGACCGTGAGTCTCAGTATAACAAGTATCCCTGGTTATACAACCCGTTGTCTTCCAGTGCAAACGAACATCCTATTGTAAACAATATTGAGGCGGTGAAGTTTGAGTATGCAAGTGAGATAGAGTTGCTTCCAAACGACGTACAAAAAACAATTCTGTTAAGCTCCTCTCCTATTACGCAAGTGCAGGGAACTCCTGCTGAAATTGATATAGACAAGGAAATTCCAAATGCTTTACAAGTTATAAATGAAGGACCAGATCCTGCTGCATTTCCCTCCGGAGAAACTCCCTTGGCGGTATTGCTGGAAGGGCAGTTTACTTCTGTTTTTACAAATAGAATTAAACCGTTTCAAGCTTCTATTGACATTACCACTTCTTCTCCAACCAAAATGCTGGTGATTAGTGATGGAGACGTGATTAAAAACCAGTTGGACAACGGTAGACCTTTAGAATTAGGCTTTGATAAATGGACAAATTCTTTCTACGGAAATAAAGAGTTTTTACTCAATGCAGTGAATTATATGCTGGACGATAGCGGACTTATAAACATACGCACGAAAGAAATTGCTGTTCCTTTCTTAGACCCGCAAAAAACACTCGCCGAACGTACCCAATGGCAAGTGATTAACATCTTGCTACCACTGGGATTGTTAGCGCTCTTCGGATTTCTTTACGGCTACTTCAGGAAAAGAAAATACACACGCTAACTGTTAATAAGTTAGTTTTACAAACCGTCGTTTTTAGGATATATTTGTACTTCGACTACGCTTAGTACGCGGACGTACTTTTATCGCTTCGCTCACTTTTATAGTAGCCGTTATGTATTAGATTAATAGTTCAGAAAATAACCTTACATGAAATTTATAGTTTCCAGCTCCTATTTACTCAAGCAATTACAAGTGCTTGGTGGCATAATTAATAGTAATAATACGCTTCCTATTTTAGATAATTTCCTGTTTGATCTGGATGGAAATTCGTTGACCGTTTCAGCTTCAGACTTAGAGACTACCGTTTCTTCAAAGTTAGATGTGGAAAGCAACGAGAGCGGAAGCGTTTGTATTCCTGCACGTTTGTTGCTGGATACGTTGAAGACATTTCCAGAGCAGCCACTTACGTTTACTATTGAAGAAAACAACACTGTCGAGATTAGCAGTAACCACGGTAAGTATGCATTAGCCTATGCTGCCGGGGAAGAGTTTCCAACCGCTGTGGAGCTGAAGGATCCTTCAGAAACTAAGATACAGGGAGATATTCTGGCAACAGCTATCAGCAAAACAATTTTTGCAAGTGGAAATGATGACCTACGCCCCGTAATGAGCGGTGTATTCTTCCAGTTTTCTACTGAAGGGCTTACCTTCGTTGCTACAGATGCCCATAAGCTGGTAAAATATACCCGGGAAGATGTTGCAGCTTCGCAAACTGCTGAATTTATTATGCCGAAGAAACCACTCAATTTATTAAAGAGTATTCTGGCTGGTAGCGAAGAAGAAGTGACTATTGAGTATAACGATAGTAATGCAAAATTTAGTTTTGAAAACACTACAATGATCTGCCGTTTGATAGATGGGAAATACCCCAACTACGAAGCAGTAATCCCAAAAGAAAACCCAAACAAATTAAGCATAGACCGCAACCAGTTTCTAAACAGCGTGCGTCGTGTGAGTATTTTTAGTAATAAAACTACACATCAGATCCGGTTAAAAATTGCTGGTGCCGAGCTGAATATTTCAGCAGAAGATATTGATTACAGTAATAAAGCTGAAGAACGCTTGACCTGTGACTACCAGGGCGACGATATGCAAATTGGCTTCAACTCACGTTTCCTTACCGAAATGCTGAACAATCTAACCAGTGACGACGTTTCTCTTGAAATGAGTCTTCCCAACCGGGCGGGTATTTTAACTCCTGTAGATGGTCTGGACGAAGGAGAACACGTTACTATGTTAGTGATGCCGGTGATGCTGAATAACTAGGCTTCGACTCCGCTCAGCCTGCGTTAACGCATTTATTTAAAATACTAAACCCGCTGTGAGCTACTATCACAGCGGGTTTTTTATTGAGTTGCCAGGAATTCCTTTTGGCATTTAATTCCTAATTCAAGAAATAAACCGTATCGTACTAAAGTAACTTGGTTCCTCTCCTTTACTAGCTTTCACTGCATTTATAATAGGCATGACAAAAGAGATGATGCCTACCCAAATAAGAGATAAAATACCCAGGCCGAACAAAAAGATCCCTGGAATACTAATAAGTCCAATTAACAACATAGTAAGCTGAAGGTTGATAATGCTTTTTCCGTGTTCATCCATCCCAGCTATTTCGTCTTTTTTAACAAGCCAGAGTATCAAGGGCACTATAAAACCGCCAAAGCCAGTGACATACGTTAAAAATTGAGAGAGATGCGTGAAGACCAATAGGTTGTTATCGGTTTTCTTTCCTGTTTGTGTGACGCTAATTACTTGCATTTTGATTGATTTAAAGGGTTATTAAAAGGACTTGATGATAAACGTTGTGATTAAGAACGCAGCAATAGAAACACCTACAAATATCAATAATGGGATGAGTAGGTTTTTAAGTCCGTTGTCTGGTTTTTTATTTTCTTCTTCCATGGTTGTATAGCTATAGGTATGCAAAATTAATAAATTGTTACACTTCAACTCGGCTTAGTGCACCGTCAATCTTATAAAAGAGTTTATCCTGAGCCTTTCGAGGGGTTCAATGTACTGCGTTTTTAATGTAGTTGAAAATAAGTGCACTTCAGAACATTTCAGTAAAATAAAAGTGATGACATATGTAAAGTGTATCGATATACTAGTGAATCACTGTAAAACTCCTTTATCATGAAAAATATCAAACCAATGGTTGTTATCGCCCTAGTACTAACCCTGATTGCATGCTCCAAAAAAGATGATGACGGTGGATCTACAAGTGCAGAAGCTACCTATAGCGCCACTATTAACGGTGGTGCTTTTACTAATTATACGTCAACCTTAGGGCATTATTCGCCAGACTTTAATGGAAATGGCTTAACCCTTGCAATTGTAGACCAGAATACCAATACCATTCGTGTTTTTTTAAACAAAACCGGAGGGTATAGCAATGGCGTTATTAAAACCATAGGTAATGTGGATACTGATGGATTTATGACTGGTGTCGTTATACGAAGCGAAGAAACCCAACAAATCTATAATTCTACCGAAGGAACTATAACAATCACCAACAGCTTTATAGATTCAGATACCGACCAAAATGGGATTTCAGGAACTATTATGGTTACAGCTACAACAAATACAGGCACTGAAGTAACCATTTCAGGTACATTTGAAAATTTTTTATATTAAAAATACTGCACTTACAGTAGTAAAATTCAATATAAGAGCTCACGTGTATAGTGAGCTTTTATAGTTTTGAAGATAGAACAACCCCACCAAAGTTTGAAACATTGCCAAAGTAAATAGTACCTTTGCAGCAATGAATTATAACGATACTATTGTCGCATTAGCAACGCCTTCAGGAGCTGGGGCTATTGCAGTTATTCGACTTTCTGGTGAAGAGGCACTTGAGATTGCTTCAGGGATTTTTTCTTCTGTTTCCGGCAAGGTATTGAAGAAGCAGAAAACCCATACTATTCATTTGGGGCATATAAAAGATGGAGGTCGAACCCTGGATGAAGTATTAATTTCAGTTTTTAAGAACCCCAATAGTTATACGGGTGAAGATGTTGTGGAAATTTCATGTCACGGAAGTGCTTTTATACAACAGGAAATCATCCAATTGTGTCTTCGAAAAGGGTGTCGCATGGCACAGGCCGGAGAGTTTACATTACGTGCATTTTTAAATGCTAAGATGGATTTAAGTCAGGCCGAAGCAGTAGCAGATCTTATAGCCAGTGATTCTGAAGCTTCACACCAATTAGCAATCCAACAAATGCGAGGTGGTTTCAATAACGAGATAAAGCGCCTTAGAGAAGAATTGCTCAACTTTGCTTCCTTGATAGAACTGGAACTGGATTTTGCTGAAGAAGACGTAGCCTTTGCCAATAGAGACGATTTTCAACAACTCATTACAAAAATAACTCAGGTACTGAAACGCCTTATAGATAGTTTTGCTACTGGAAACGTACTTAAAAACGGTATCCCAGTTGCTATAGTAGGCGAACCCAACGTGGGAAAATCTACCCTTTTAAATGCGCTCTTAAACGAGGAGCGCGCCATAGTAAGCGATATTGCAGGAACCACACGTGATACTATTGAAGATGAAATTGTAATAGGCGGAGTTGGTTTTCGGTTCATTGACACTGCAGGTATCCGGGAAACAACAGACACGATTGAAGGCTTAGGTATAAAAAAGACCTTTGAGAAAATGGAACAGGCACAAGTGGTTGTATATTTATTTGATGCACAGGAATTCAAGGTTTCAGGGTCCAAGTTTCAGATTGAAATTGAAAAGATTAAGAATAAGTATCCTCAAAAGCCCTTGGTTGTGGTGGCTAATAAAATAGATAGGCTTTCAGAAAATGAAAGAACTAACTTTATTGAAACCCTCACACCTCACGTCTCACACCTTACTCCTATTTCGGCTAAAACAGGAAATGGTGTTGAAGAACTAAAAACCACCTTACTCGACTTTGTAAATACAGGAGCCCTTCGGAATAATGAAACCATCGTGACCAATACACGGCACTATGATTCACTGTTAAAAGCGCTCGAGGAAATTCAAAAAGTACAAGCTGGGATTAATAGCAACCTGAGTGGTGATTTGCTGGCAATAGACATTAGACAAGCCTTGTACCACTTTGGAGAGATTACTGGTGAAATTTCCAATGACGAATTATTGGGGAATATTTTTGCCAATTTCTGTATCGGAAAGTAATACTAAAAGACTTTAGTGACGCAATTACTAGCATTAAAATTCTGTTAATCCCATCATACAGTACTAAAATTTTGTAATTTAGCATCAATGAAAGAGTTTTTCCATAAAATCTTATCCATTTCGGTGGCCTTTGTAGTGCTATTCTCTACGATGTCATTTACTGTGGATATGCACTATTGTGGAGATTCTCTGGTTGATTTTTCTTTTATCCAAAAAGCAAAAAGTTGCGGGATGGATTCCGATAGCTATCGGAAGCAACAACCCGTTAAAAGTTGTGAGAACCCAACAATGTCATCAAAATCTTGTTGTACTGACCAACAAATTGTAAAGGCAGGCAAAGACGACCTTAAAATATCTTTTGACACTCTTTCATTCGAGCAGCAAACGTTCATCGCTGCTTTTACGTACTCTTATATAAATCTATTTGAAGGAACGGAATCTGAAGAACTTCCTTTTGTAGATTACCCACCCCCGTTTATTAAACGGGATGTGCAAGTTATGCACCAGACTTTCTTAATTTGATATATTAGATTTTTAGAATGAAGCCCAACAACTATGTTGTCGTGGGCTATTCCGATAGTTATCGGAACGTGTTTGCCTTTTTCTGCAACACGCAACTCCAAATATCTAATAGTCAAATGCTATGCTGAATAAGAGTATTAAATTTCTCATAGAAAACAAACTTGTTGCCGTGCTACTGCTCGCCCTATTTGTGGGTTGGGGCGTGGTCAACGCACCCTTTAATTGGGAAACGTCCCGATGGCTATCGGGATTACCTACAGACCCAGTTGCCGTTGATGCCATACCTGATATTGGTGAGAACCAACAAATTGTTTTCACCAAGTGGCAAGGTCGCTCGCCACAGGATATTGAAGACCAAATTACATATCCGCTTACCACTTCACTTCTGGGTATACCAGGTGTGAAAACCATCCGTAGTTCGTCTATGTTTGGGTTTTCGAGCATCTACATCATTTTTGAAGAAGACATTGAGTTCTACTGGTCGCGCAGTCGCATTCTTGAAAAACTGAACTCACTTCCTGCAAATCTTTTGCCCGATGGTGTCAATCCATCACTTGGACCAGATGCCACAGGTCTCGGACAGATTTTTTGGTACACATTGGAAGGTCGTGACAAAGAAGGCAATGTAACCGGCGGTTGGGATTTACAGGAATTGCGTAGCATACAGGATTACTATGTAAAATACGGTTTATCATCTGCAAGCGGTGTTTCTGAAGTGGCTTCCATAGGTGGCTATGTTCAGGAATATCAAGTGGATATCGACCCAGAAAAAATGCGCCAATATAATGTGAGTATGGGCGATGTGGTCAAGGCCGTAAAGCAGAGCAATCAGGACATAGGAGCACAAACACTCGAAATAAATCAAGCGGAATATCTCGTACGCGGATTGGGCTACGTAAAGTCTATCGCAGATATCGAAAATGCGGTAGTAGATTCAGAAAACTTTACTTCCATACGTATCAAAGACGTGGCTAACGTTCATTTGGGGCCTGCTGCCAGACGTGGTATTCTCGACAAGGAAGGTGCCGAAGTTGTTGGTGGTGTCGTAGTGGCTCGCTATGGTGCAAATCCGTTGGAAGTTATCAATAATGTCAAGGCTCAAATTGCCGAAATAAGTTCTGGACTTCCCACAAAAACACTGTCAGATGGTCGCACTTCGCAAGTAACCATCGTGCCGTTTTACGACCGTACTGAACTCATTCAAGAAACGTTAGGCACGCTTAACGAAGCGCTGACTTTAGAAATTTTGATTACCATTTTGGTCATTATCATAATGGTCTTTAATCTGCGTGCATCCCTCCTTATTTCAGGATTGTTACCCGTGGCGGTTTTGATGGTTTTTATCACGATGAAGCTCTTTAATGTTGATGCCAATATCGTCGCCCTTTCAGGTATTGCCATTGCCATAGGAACGATGGTGGACGTAGGTGTGATACTCGCCGAAAATATGATTAGGCACTTGGAAGATGAAAAGCTTCGACTTAATGAAAATGGTAAGGAATACACCACAAACGAAATCATCTACAACGCAACCGCCGAAGTTTCTGGTGCTATATTAACAGCTGTACTAACGACCATTATCAGTTTCCTACCCGTATTCACAATGATTGGTGCCGAAGGAAAACTATTCCGTCCGCTTGCCTTTACCAAAACAATGGCACTCACAGCATCGCTTATCATTGCACTATTTCTCATTCCACCCATTGCGGCATTCCTTTTCCGTAAGACGAATTTGCGGGAACGTACACAGTACGCCATCAATGGTTTACTCGTTTTGTTAGGAATACTCGCCATCGTTTACGGCTTTTGGCTGGGGCTTATTCTTATCGCTTTTGCTGCAACATCATTTTTAAGGATGCGTGGTACGCTTTCGCGAAAGCGTAAAAACCTGCTTGACATTATCATTTCATCTGTTGCCATCGTAGTTTTATTAGCAGAATACTGGCGACCATTGGGCTTCGACCGAAGCATTCTGATGAACCTAATATTTGTTTCCATTATCTGTTTTGGATTGCTCGGTGTGTTCTCAATTTTCAGGATTTATTACGAGCGTATTTTGCGATGGGCACTTCAGAACCGATATCTGTTCTTAATCATTCCTGCTACGGTGCTCACGTTGGGTATCATCATTATGCGCAATACGGGCAAAGAGTTTATGCCAGCGCTGAATGAAGGTTCATTCCTGTTGATGCCCACATCCTTACCACACGCTGGTGTTGAAGAAAACAAGCGTGTATTGCAACAGCTCGATATGGCGGTGGCAAGCATCCCAGAAATTGAAACGGTAGTGGGAAAAGCGGGAAGAACCGAAAGCGCACTCGACCCAGCACCACTTTCGATGTATGAAAATGTCATTCAGTATAAATCTGAATATATGTGGAATGCATCTGGTGAGCGACAACGCTACAAGGTCAATGACGATGGATTGTTTGTACTGAAGAATGACAAATTCATTATCAATCCGAATAATGAAATAGATGATAATGTCAAC
>TARA_R100000935_G_scaffold48943_2_pt1 | contig 18568 bp, 17 predicted proteins | sample TARA_R100000935 | Tara Oceans TARA_R100000935 (sample SAMEA2621502) | marine metagenome | biome: marine biome (ENVO:00000447); feature: surface water layer (ENVO:00002042); material: "saline water (ENVO:00002010), including plankton (ENVO:xxxxxxxx)" | depth 5 m | reverse complement strand
GGCGGGCCATGAGGGGGAAGAGCAGGTGCGGGGCGGCGAGCGCCGCCCCGCAGCCGCTCATTCGGCGGCGACGGCGTGAAAGCCCGGCTCGGCCGCGTCCGGCTCGTCTGACGCGTCCTCATCCTCGTCGTCGGTCAGGAAGGCCGGCAGCGCCTCGGGTTCGGCGGTCTCCTCGGCCTCGACGAGCGTCTGGGCGTCAGCCGTTCGCAGCGGCTCAGGCAACCAGCCCGATCCGGACAGGAGCCGTTCGGCTTCCTTGGCCATGTCGCCCTTCTTGAGATGCTCGATGAGCTGGGCTTCGCGTTCGCCCTTGCCTTCGCGCACGGCTTCCAGGATCCGGGTTTTGGTCACTCGGCCCAGATAGGTCTCGGCGGTCGGCGTCCAGCCCGCCGCGACCATGTCGAGATTGACGGCGCGGGCGAGCGCATCGGCGTGGGCCATGCGTTCGCCCTGGTTCCAGGACTGGTGGACGGCGTTGACGCTGAGCCCGACGCAGTGGGCGAACAGGGCTTGCCGGCTGTCGGCGTCAAACCCGACCAGGGTCCGCCAAAGCGCGCCGGGCTCCTTGGGAAGCTGCTCGGCCCAGCGCGCGTGACGTTCGGCGATCGCCTTGGCGGAGGCCGTCTCGTTCAGATCCGGGACTTGATGGCCGAAGGTCGAATGCTTGACCTCCAACTCCAGGCAGGTGGCGGTGCTGAAACGATAGAAGGCCTTCAGCGCCAGGGCGTGGAGCACGGCGAGATAGGCGGTGTCCGGATCCGCTCCGACGGCATCGCGCAGCGCCAGCGTCCGGTGCGCAGTGAGTTCGGTCATCAGCCGCTCGGGAAGCGGCTTGATCGCGTCCTCCTCCTCGCCCGCCTCGGGAGAGGGCGGCGCGGCCCCGCCCAAGGTGATCACAGCGCGCTGCACGCCGCCTGCGGGAGCGGAGGGGGCTGCGCCGCCCTCGTGCTCGCCGTCCACGGGCTCGGGTTCGGCCAAGGCCTCGTCTTCGGGACGCACGTAGCCGCGTTCGATCTTCAGCTCGCCCGAGCCATCAAGGCTGACAAAGGCGCCGGCGCGGGCGACATCATCGGAATCGAACACCGGCGGACGGTTGTCGAAGGCTTCGAGCGCGGCCTCGATCTCGCCGAGGCGCTGATCGACCTCGTCGGGAAGCTCGTCGACCTCCGCATAGGTCTCTTCGAGAGCCGCATATTCCTGGCGCAGGGCGTCATAGGCGGCCCGTTCCTCATCGCTCAGCGGGCTGGTCGAGGCGAGGCGGCGCAGTCCGTGGGTGTGGCCGTGGGCGAATCCGATATCGACGCTGACCCATTTCCAGCCCTCGGCGGCGATTGTCTCGGCCGCGGCGGCGAGCTTGTCAGCCACCAGCCGGTCGAGCAGGGCGGGATCCTGGAACCAGCCGCCGTCATCGGCTTGGAACAGGTCGCGCGAGACGACGCCGCCGGCCGCTTCATAGGCTTCGGGGCCGATGAACTGCGCACGCCTGTCGGCGGCGCGGACCGCCCCTTCGGTGAGCATCCGCCGGATCTGATAGGCTTCCTTGTAGGGATTGCGGGCGAGCGCTTCCCAGACCTGTTCCTGATGGGCGTGATCGTTCGTCACCGTGAACGCCATCAGCTGGTCGAGGGTCAGCTCGTCCTCGGCATAGAGGGAGAGCAGTTTTTCGCAGACGGCGGCGAGCTTCAGGCGCTGACGCACGAGCGCCGGGGTGACGAAGAAGCGCGCGGCGATCGCCTCCTCCCCCTGGCCCTGGTCGCGCAGGGTCTGGAAGGCGCGGAACTGGTCGAGCGGATGCAGCGGCTCGCGCTGGCTGTTTTCGGCCAGCGAGTCCTCCTCGGCCGAGATGTCGTCGCCCTCGCGCACCACACAGGGAACCGGAGCGGTGCGGGCAAGGCGCTTTTGCTTCACCAGCCGCTCGAGCGCGCGATAGCGGCGCCCGCCGGCGGGCACTTCAAACATGCCGGTCTCATGGCCGTCGCCATCGAGCACGGGGCGGACGTTGAGGCTCTGGAGCAGGGTGCGCCGGGCGATGTCCTCGGCCAGATCCTCGATCGAGACGCCGGCCTTGGTCCGGCGCACGTTGGACTGGCTCAGCACCAGCTTGTTGAAGGGAATGTCCCGCGACGGGGACAGGACGATCTTCTGGGCAGCTTGGGTCATGGAAGGGTCTCCGTGACGGGCGGCCAAGAGCCTCTCTCTCGACCCTGACCCGTCACGAAACCTGTCTCGGCCCTCTGCCTCTCTCGACCGTCCGGCCGCCGAAGCGAGCGCGGTCTCACGCCGCCGCCCGGTCCTCCTCCTCCAATGCGTCCGCCGCGCCGGGCGCGAAGGCCAGCAGATAGTCCGCGGCCTTGGACGCGGCGCTCGCGGCCCGGACGATGGCCCGGTTGTCCTCGCGCAGCACTTCGAGCCAGGCGCCGATGTAGTCGGCATGGCGCACGGTCGGCGTGATGCCGAGGCTGGCGCAGCAGAAGGCCGAGGTCATCTCGGCCACCAGCTCCTCGCGGGCATAGGCCTTAGAGCCGAACCCTCCGCTCAGGTCGCGCGCCAGACGGCTGGGGTGACCCGACCAGTGACCGAGTTCGTGCAAGGCCGTCCGGTGCCAGTTGATCGGCTCGAAATAGGCCTCGGGGCGAGGGATCTGGATGTAATCCGGGCCCAGGGCATAGAAGGCCTTGTCGCCGCCCAGGCGCAGATCGGCGCCGCTGGCCCGCAGCAGGGCCTCGGCCTCGGGAAGGATCAGCCCTTCCGGCACCGGCGGCGGCGGGGCCGAGAGCTCTTCAGGCAGGCCCTCGCACTGGGCGATGTTGAAGACGGTGAAGCGCTTGAGGAACGGGATGGCGGCCGCCTCGTCGCCGGTTTCATGCGCGCGCCGGCGCTCGTCGTCGGGAATGAAGCGATCGGCGTTGACGACGGTGGTCCCGTGTTCGCCCTTGCGCACATTGCCGCCGAGGCTGAGCGCCTGACGGAAGGTGAGCCAGCCTTGCGTCGCATAGCCGTGCTGGACGACCGCGCCCCACAGGATCAGGACGTTGATTCCCGAATAGCCGCGGCCCGTTGCGGCGTTCCTGGGCATGGCGAGCGGCGCGGCCACGGCGCTGGACCCCCAGGGCTGGACCCAGGGGAGGCGGCCGGCCTCCAGCTCGCCGATGATCCGGCTGGTGATTTCGTCATAGATGTTGGCCCGATCGGCCCGGGCGCGGCTCCTGGAAGCTGAGCGTGTCATCGCATGTCTCCGCGACGGGCCGGCCGGAGCTCCTCTCTCGACCTTCAAAACCCGTCACGGCGACAGCCGCGGCCCTCTCCCTCTCGCAATCGGCGGAGCCTTTCGTCTTCCGCCAGCCTGGCCGGCGCCGGCGCAAAAGGGGGGCGTTGCGGGGCTCCCCCCCGCAGAAGGGGTCGGCCGAGACTTCAGGCTCGGCCGCAGGGGAAGGCTTTCCCCTCCCGGACCTCACGTGAACCGGCGCGATCTATCGGCTAGCGTCGTCTGGGGGGAATCGACGTTGCAACCCAAGAGGAGCAAGCGAGGGCGTCAGGAGCGGCTATGCGCGGCAACATCACGATCGATCCGCTGGCCTGCGCCACGGCGGTGGCGAACCCGCAGATCCGAGAGGTGCGCAGCCTGAAATCGGGGCAGATTCTGGAGGCGCGCCGCTTCATCGAAAGCGTGCGCTACGACCGTCTCGTGCAGGTGCGCAGTCAGATCAAGCAAGCCATGGACGCCGGCAGCCCGCGCGTCGCCTGCGCGATCTGCGGAACGGCGGTCTACATCGTCTCCAGCCCCGACAAGGCGTTCTTCTTCCGCATCGGATCGAGGACGGTTCCTGCCCGGCCCAGACCCGCGACGGCCTGAGCGAAGACGATATTCGGACCATGAAGTACAAGGGCGCTCAGGAAAACGAGGCGCACCGCCGCCTCAAGGCCCTGATCGAAGGCTCGCTGCTCGCAGATCCCCGTTTCCAGGACGTTCTGGCGGAGAAGGTCTGGCGCGGTCAGCGCGATCCCACCTCGCTCTGGCGGCCGGATATCCAAGCGAGGCTGGATGGTCTGCGGATCGCATTTGAAGCGCAGCTCACCACGACGTTTCTCGACGTCGTTATCGGACGCAAGACGTTCTACCGCGCCGAAGGCGGACTGCTCGTCTGGGTGCTGCCGCACTTCGATCCGGCCTATCGGCAACTGACGATCGACGACCTGTTGTTCAACAACAACGCCAATGTCCTCGTCGTCGACCGGGAGAGCGCAGAAGCCTCGGAAGCGGCAGGGCGGTTGATGCTGCGCTGCGCGTTCCGGCGGCCGGTGATGGAGGCGGGCGGACTCGGATCGGTGTGGGAGAGCGAGCTGGTCGCCTGGGACGACCTCACGATCGATCTGGAGGGTCAGCGCGTCTTCGCCTTCGATAGCGAAGGCGAGGAGCGCCGGCTCATCCGGGAGCGGAACCAGGCGCTCGCCGCCGCACGCGAGGCGGCGGATCAACGACTACGCGACAGCCTGCTCGCCATCGCCACCGGGCGCGCCGCCGACGGCGACTGGAAGGCGCGTTCGGCGGTCTGGCAGGCGCTGAAGGCGCAGTATGAAGCGCGCGATCTGGTGCTGCCCGGCGAGTATGAGATCGATCAGCGGTTTCGCAATATCGCATGCGGCGTCGCCAGCGCCCTGGCTGGCCGGCCGGTCGGTTATGGCTTCGACAAGCTGATCCAGGTGGCGCATCACCTGGCCGATAACTTTCCCGAGGCGTTGGTCTCTTTCGGCCATGCCTTGCGATCGGCCAGCCATCAGGGCGTGCTGAAGGATCAGGAACGGCAGGGCCGTTGGACTCGCAAGGCGGCCGGGCATCGCGACGGGGTGCGCACAGGCGATCCGGCTTACGACATCTTGGAGGAGATGCGGGCGCTCTTGCGCTTCGTCTTCCCGAGCTTGTCCGCTGCGCTCACCTGAGTGTCAGTTTCCGCCCTCTGGCGCGTGAAGCGCGCGGAGGAGGTCTCCAATGGGGCGGCCGCGGACCCGGCAGACGGCGATGACGCGATCGTAGACGACGACCCGGCCGCTGCGGCCGCGCCGGGCTTCGCAGGTCACGGGCTGTCCCATGGCCACCTGCCCCAGCAGCGCCTTGGACCGGCGTCCGTCCGGCGCGTTAAGTTCGGGCGCGTCGAAGTCGGCCAGGCGCACCTCGATCCAGGTGTCGGGGCCGCCGGAGCGGCCGACGCACAGGCCATCGCCATCGCCGACGTAGCGGGCTGTGCCGCTGAATTGCTCGGCAGCTCGCGAGGGGAGGCGGCCTTCACACGGGTCCGCGCGCGCCGGGGTCGTCGTCAGAGACAGGATGAGGGCCCCAAACGCCAGGAACGGCAAGCCGAGGATGCGGCGTCCCACGGTCATCATGGCTCCTCACGCGGAATTTTCAGGCCATAGTCGGCCTCCAGCATATCGACGATGCGGACGAGCGCGCGGTGGATGCTCAGCTCGTTGGCGCCGAACTTATAGTGGCCGGTGATCGGCGCTTCAGGCTCGAGGTCATCGACCCGGGCCTTGCGCTTCTCTTCCTGGCATTGCGGATGTAGGTGACCAGGTAGCGGAACGACCGGCCCTCGCCCTCCCAGGCGCCCCAGGCGCTGTAGTTCTGGATGTTGGCATAGTAGCATTCGGAGCCGATGATCGCCTCCATCCGCACCAGGATGGTCGCGGATCGGACCGACCTTGGCGCGGGTGCGCTGGACATAGCGATAGCCCTCGATCGCCTGTTGGACCTCCTCGAGTTGAGACGCGAACCAGTCGTGCTCGGCGCCGGCCTTGCGCTTGTGCTCGGCCACGAAATCGGCCGGGACATCCTCTGGAGCCAAGGCCGCCAAGGCGTTGAAGGCATCGACCTCATCGGAGACGAAGCTGAAGATGTCTTCCCAGGGTTCGTGGAACTCTCGGGCCTCTTTGAGGATCGCGGCCTTGTGCTCAAGCGCCGCTCCGAAGTCGAGGTCTTCGAGTGTGCGGTAGGCCGTGGTTTCCGCATCGATCGTGTAGTTCTGCAGGCGACGGTAGATTACTTACTTGAGTTCTCCGGAAGGTGAAGGCAGAAGCGGTTCTTTCGGTCCTGGTGTTCAATATCATCCACGCCGTTAACGCCTTCGGGTCTGAAAAGATGATCGGCAGGAACTGAGCGACTTCTTCAGCTCTTCTATTTTTCGCGCGCTGCGACTTGTTCACGAGTTTCTGCACAGCCTGGGGACCTCCCCGCAGAAGGGTTCGGATGAGACGCCAGCCTCGTGCGTAGGGGAAGGCTTTCCCCTCCCAGGCCCGCCTGAACCTAGTTTCGGCCTTCCGGCACGCCGACAGAGCGAAGGAGCTCTCCGATCGGGCGACCGCGCACCCGGCAGACGGCGATCACGCGATCGAAAGCGATGACCCGGCCGCTCCGGCTGCGCTGCGCCTCGCCCGTCACGGCTTGGCCTAACGCGAGGTGTTCGAGGAGAGCCTTGGCCCGGCGACCATCGGGAGCCTGGAGTTCGGGCGCGTCCATCACCGGGTCTACGCCACCCGAGACCAAGCCCGCCGGGATCTGTTCCTCCCCCTTACCGTCGAAAGTAGCGAGCGTCCCGGATTGGCTTCGCTCGCGCAGGTTTCTGCCGAAGGCGACCGTGAGCGCATTGGCAAGCCCAGAAGTGCTTGTTCCAAGATGTCACGTCGGCGATCGGTTAGCATCTATACCGGCCGAGAATTGTTGTAGCCTTGGTCTGGCTTGAGCGCGGGTTGCGCGACCTGAGAGTACATCAGAGTGCTGCTGCGGATTGTGAGTACGGGCGAGGCGAAGTCTTTTCGAGATCTACCCGCAGGCCCCAATGCCGAGTTCGCTGCTTGTGTCGTTCAGCATAACCGTCGTTCAGACCAATCGATCTGCGCCCGGCGCTGTCGCGGCGGCGGACCACGCTTGTCGCAGCCGGACCTCGGTGCTCACCTGGTCTCGGCAGTGCGGTCGAGCTCGAGCCGGACGACATCGGGATGTTCCATGGGAAGCAGGTGGGTGGCGCTCTTCACCTGGTCCATGGAAATCCTGCCAGCGGCGCACAACTCTGTCTCAGCCGTTACGATCGAGGCGCAGGTCGATCCGTGCTCGGCCCAGAGAATGCGCACCGGAGGCCCCGAAGCGAGGAGGGCGGACCAAGAGTCATGTCCGTGCGAGACGAAGTTGCTCACCTCCCACTCGGGCGAGCAGGCGAGCTCAACGCCGCCCTCCGGTCGCTCGCGGAACGCGTCGGCCACGTAATCCTCAAGCTGCGCGTCGCTTAGCGACTTGAACACTCCTCGCCCCCGGTAGGTCTCGAGCGCCTCTTGCCGAGACGCGAACGTGGTGCGCCGTCGCCGCGCGCCATCCGCCAGCGGCGAGTTGATGGGCCCCTTGCGCGCCTGCTCGGCGGATTCGCGGGACAGGATCACGGGTTCGAAGAGCACCAGAGCCCGGACCCGATCGGGCGCCATGTGGGCGGCCAGCAGGCTTGCCGTTCCTCCCATCGAATGTCCCGCAAGCACGACGGTGCGGGAGTCGACGGCTTCGACGAGTGCGAGCAGATCCTCGGCGATGTCGGTCCAAGTTGAGCGCCCCGCCGCATGCGTCGGAAGCGTGCTGCGGCCGTGTCCGCGCAAATCCACCGCCAGGATCCGGTGGCGGACCGCCAGTGGAGCAAGGATGCTGCGGTACGTGCGGGCGTTGAACCCATTGGCGTGGGAGAAGACGATGTCGACTGGACGGTTCGGGTCGCCGAAGTCGAGGGCACCCATGGCCCCGCCCCGCCTGCGGAGGTCGATCAGTCGCTCGCTCGGTTGTCGAACTTGAGTTGTCACGCTTTTATTCCCGACGTGCCCGCGGGCAGGGCGCCAAGCCCAGTCGCCGCGCCTTTGATGTTCCAGACGCAATCGCCACCTGGCCCGAGAGCCGCAACGCCCGAGGATCCGACCGGCTCGGACTTGCCGTCGGTGAGGAAGTCGATGGCGGCCTCGTCCGAGGGCGGGACCTTGGCCAGGAACCGCTGCCCTGCGGGACCGCGGCCGACGACGACCCCAAACTTTGGCCGCCCGTCGCGTTCGTAGAGGACGGTGTAGGTCTCGATCGTCCCTGGACCGATGTAGGTCTCGTCGAGCTCAGGGACCGGCTCCCGGGCGGCGTCGGCCTCGGACTGGAAGTCGAAGTCGGAACGCACGACGTCAAGGGGGAAGGGCTCGCGGGAGAGGACGATCGTGTGGTTGTTGGTGGCGTAGCCGCCATTCGCGAACAGCAGCCCCTTGCGGCCGCTTTCGCGAAGTTTCAGCACCATTCCGACCACCGCGTGGCTCATGTAGTTGCCGACCGGGCCGCCGCCGAAGGTCAGGCCGCCGAACACCGTGGCCGGCTTCTCCACCGCCCAGCCGATCACCCGCCGGGCCATTTTTGGCACGCAAGGAAAGCAGCTGTAGAGTTCGACGAAGTCGAGGTCTGACGCCGAGACGCCGTTCAGCGCCATGGCCCGGTTCAGCGAGACGGCCATGCTGACCGAACGGTCGTAGCGGTCGCGCCTCAGGTAGTCGCCGGGCTCATGGGCGGCCGCGCCGGCGCCGACGAAGACCAGCCGGTCCTCGGGTATGCCCGCCTCGCGGGCGGCGGCCAGGCTGGTGACGATGAAGCCGGCCCCCTGGTTCACCGAGGAATTAGCCACCATCAGCTTGTTGTACGGGAAGGCGATCGGCCGGTTGTCCGCCGAGGGGGTGACGATGGCCTCCGGGGGCGTCAGCTTGCGGATCCAGGCGCCGGGGTTCTCGGCGGCGACCTGGGAGAAGCGCGACCAGATCTCGCCGCTCTCCGCCTGGGCTTCCGCGAAGGTCTGACCGTAAGCGGCGCGGCCGGCGTTCTCGTAGAGCGGGTAGACGTCGACAGGCGCGGTCAGGCCGTAGCGTTGGCGGAAGGAGGGCGGGCCGGCGCGGCCGGTGGCCCGGCGCAGCGGGTTGTGGGCGGAGGGATCATCGCCCGCCTTGAGGGCCGCGAGCTGGGCGGCCGTGCGCAGGGCCTCGCCGCCGGCTATGGCGGCCACCTGGATCTCGCCCCCGGCGATCCGCCGGGCGGCTTCGTTGAGCATCAGGATCGGCGTGTCGCCGCCGGGGTAGGTGCTCTTGTAGCAGAGCTTGGGGGTGACCCCGAGCCTGGCCGCGAGCGGGCCCGAGAGGTCGCCCAGCTCGCGGAAGGAGAGCTGGTCGACGACGGCGAGCGAGTCCAGCCGGGAGATCCACCCTGTCCCGGCGTCGCGATCGGCCTCGCGCAGGGCGGCCTCCATCAGGCCGATGGGGTCCAAACCCTCGCGCGGGTCCTTGGGCCGGTCGTTGACCTGGCCCACCCCCACGATCACCGGGGTGCGCGCGGCGTCGTCACTCATCTTTCGTCCCTCAACTCGAAAACTGCGGCCTCAGCGGCTCTGCCAGACGGGCGCGCGCTTTTCGGCGAAGGCGCGGGGCCCCTCGCGTCCGTCCTCGGAGCGCAGCAGGGCGCCGATCTCGGCGCGCGTCTGCGTCCAGGCGGCGTCCTCGGAGGCGATCCTGCCGTGCTGGACGCCCAGCGCGATCCGCTTGGAGGCCTGCACCGCCAGAGGCGCATTGGCGGTGATCCGAGCCGCCAGCTTCAGCGCCGCATCGAGCACCTGCGCCTGCGGCACGACGGCGTTGACTAGCCCTAGCTCCAGCGCCCGCTGGGCCGAGATCGGCTCGCCGGTCAGCATCATCTCCATAGCGATCTTGCGCGGCAGCTGCTGGGCCAGGCGGAAGGCGCCGCCCGCAGCCGCCAGGATGCCGCGCTTGACCTCCGGCAGCCCGAAGCTGGCCGTCTCGGAGGCCACGGCCAGGTCGCTGGCCAAGGTCAGCTCGGTGCCGCCGCCCAGCGCCGTCCCGTTCACCGCCGCGATGGTCGGCTTGGAGATATGGTGCTCGACGTAGCCGGCGAACCCCCAGGCCTGCTCGCGCTCGCCGACGGCGAAGGGCTCGCGGTTGGCCAGGGCCTTGAGGTCGGCGCCGGCGCAGAACGACTGGTCGCCCGCGCCGGTGATGATCACCGCCCAGACGTCCGGGTTGCGGTCGGCCTCCTCCAGCGCCTCGCCGACGCCGACGGTGACCGCGCGGTTCACGGCGTTGCGCGCCTCCGGCCGGTTGAGGGTGACGATCATCACCCGCTCCCGCCGCTCGACGAGGACGGCCTCGCTCATGCGCTCACCGCCTCGCCGGCGCCCGTTTCAGCGCAGGCCTTGGCGGCCGCGTAGTCGGCCTTGCCGTTGCTGGCGCGCAGCGAGCGGCTGGCGACGAACACCCGTTTGGGAGTCTTGTAGCCGGCCAGCGTCTTGCGCACGTGCGCCTTCAGTCCGGCCTCGTCGAGCGTCTGCCCGGGCGCCAGCTCGACGACGGCGGTGACGGACTGGCCCCACTTCTCGTCCGGCAGACCGACGACCAGGGCGTCCTCGATGCTGGGATGGGTCTTGAGGGCTTCCTCGACCTCCTCGGGGAAGACCTTCTCGCCGGCGGTGTTGATGCAGGCGTTGCCGCGGCCCAGCAGGGTCAGAGTGCCGTCGGCCTCGACGATGCACCAGTCGCCGGGGATGGAGTATCGGACCCCGTCGATCACGCGGAAGGTGCGGGCGGTCTTCTCGTCGTCCTTGTAGTAGCCGATGGGGTTCGGCGGGCCGAGGGCCACCAGGCCGCGCACCCCCGAGCCCGGCTCGACCGGCTGGTCGTTCTCGTCGAACACCCGGCAGCGCTCGCCGATCATGAACTTGGCGGTCTTCACCTCGCCCATCTTGGTCATGATCGAACTGCCCATGCCCAGCGCCTCGGAGGAGGAGAAGGCGTCGCTGAGCATGGCCTGGGGCATGTGCTCGAGGAGGCCGCGCTTGACCTCCAGGCTCCACATCACGCCGGACGAGACGACCATGGCGACCGAGGAGACGTCCCAGCGGCCGGGATTGGCGTTCAGCGCGTTAAGGATCGGCCGGGCGAAGCTGTCGCCGACGACGGTCAGCGACTGCGGCTTGTGGCGTTCGATGGCGTCCAGCATCTCGACGGGATCGAACGTCTCTCCCGCTAATGTCACCAGAGAACCGCCCGCAAGGTGCGTTCCGATCGCCGTGAGCAGCCCCGTCCCGTGCATCAACGGGGGCGCAATCAGCGCCCGGCCTCCGGGGCCGATCTTACGGGTGTGCTCACGGAGCGCCTCCAGGGTCTCAGGCACCGGCCCAAGCTTACGCGCCGAACTGAGCGTCACCTCCCGGAGGTCGTGGTGGGGCCACATCACGCCTTTGGGCATGCCTGTGGTGCCGCCGGTGTAGATGAAGAGCAGATCCTGTCCCGAGCGTTCAAGCTGCAGCGCGGAACCGTCACCGTTGTCCGCGAGGGCGTGGAACGGCTCAGCGAACGGCGCGGTCCCCCCCCCCTCCGACACTTCGACCCAGGTCTTTACCTTGGGCAGCCGGTCCCGGACCTGCGTGACGGCGTCGCGGAACTCGGAGGCGTAGACCACCGTCTGTGCGTCGGAGTTGTCGAAAATGTACCAGACCTCGTCCGGCGTGTAGCGGTAGTTGACGTTGACGTGGGTCAGTCGCGCTTTGAAAGCCGCTGAGAGCGTAATCATGTATTCTGGACGGTTACGCATGTACACGGCGACCTTGTCGCCGGGCGCCGCCCCGCGGGCGATCAGGGCGCGCGCGAGGTTGTTGGAGAGCCGGCTCGCCTCGTGCCAAGGAACCGTCCGCTCGCCATGGATGAAGGCGGGTGCGTCCGGTGGCAGCACCGGTTCGATGGCGTCGAGGATGTCTCCGAAATTCCAACCCACGCGTCTCTCTCCCTAGCCTTCTTCGTTCTTCGGGGCTGAGCGCCCTCTAGCTGGTGCGAACCTCGCGGAACGGGATGTCCCGGTCCACCTCCGGCTCCTTGGGCAGGCCCAGGACCCGCTCGCCGATGATGTTGCGTTGGATCTGGTCGGTGCCGCCGCCGATCGAGGTGAAGTAGGCGTTCAGCGTCAGGAAGTTGGCGTCCTCCGCCCGGGGATGGTCCGGGCCCTCGAGCACGCTGCCGGCGCCCAGGATCAGGGTCCGGACGCGCGCCTCCTCGTGCAGGATGCGGCTCATCGCGAGCTTGCCGAGGCTCATCAGCGCGGAGGTCGTGCCCTGCTTGAGGTCGGCCTTGGCCCGGGCGGTGTTGAGGGCGTTGAGCTTCTTCAGGGCGATGACCCTGGCGATTTCCTGGCGGATCAGCGGGTCGGAGAGCACGCCGGCCTCGCGGGCCAGGGCGATCAGCGGCTCGCCGGGGCCTTCCGAGACGCCGCTGCGCGGACCTCTGGCGCCTTCACCCATCGCGGAACGCTCGTAGGCGAGCGCGGTCTGCAGCACGCCCCAGCCCTGGCCGAGCTCGCCCAGCAGGTTCTCGGCCGGGCAGACGGCGTCGGTGAAGAACACCTCGTTGAACTGGCTCTCGCCGGTGATCTGCCTCAGCGGGCGGACCTCGACGCCGGGCTGCTCCATCGGCAGAAAGAAGAAGCTGATGCCGCGGTGCTTGGGCACGTCCCAGTCGGTGCGGGCGATCAGCATGCCGTAGTCGGCGGCGGCGGCGTAGCTGGTCCAGACCTTCTGGCCATTGACCACGAAGTGGTCGTCCTGGCGGTCGGCGCGGGTGCGGACGCCGGCCAGGTCCGAGCCGGCGCCGGGCTCGGAGTAGAGCAGGCACATGCCGACGTCGCCGCGCAGCAGCGGGACGATCAGCTTCTCCTTGAGCGCCTGCGTGCCCCGCGCGAGCAGGGTGTTGGCCCACAGGTTGGTGCGGTCCTGGCCGGTGCCGGGCGCGCCGACGGCGGCGAACTCGCGCTCGACGACGCGGGCCTGGGCGTCGCTCAGGCCCCGGCCCATCCATTCGGTCGGCCAGCGGGGGACGGCCCAGCGAGCCTCGATCACCTTGGCGACCCAGGCCTTGCGCTCGGCCTCGCTCTGCAGCGGGCCGGTCCAGTTGGCGGCCAGCCAGGCGCGGACCTCCTCACGCAGGCTGTCGTCGGTGACCGGTAGGGCGGCGTCGTCAGCCATGGGCGGCCTCCAGTTCGGCGACGTAGCGCTCGCGGTGAAAGGCCGGGGCGCCGAACAGCTGGGCGTCGGCCCGGGCCCGGCGCAGGTAGAGGTGGGCCGGGTGGTTCCAGGTGAAGGCGATGCCGCCGTGCATCTGGATGGCGTCGGCGCAGATCTTCACGAACGCATCGGCGCAGGCGAAGGCGGCGAGCTCCACCGCGGACTTGGCGTCCGGCGCGCCGGCGGCGAGCTGGGCGGCGGCGTGGCGGGCGGCGGACGTGGCGCTCTCGGACTCCACGAGGAGGTCGGCGGCCATGTGCTTGATGGCCTGGTAGCTGCCGATCGACCGTCCGAACTGGATGCGGTTTTTGGCGTAGTCGACGGTGAACTCCAATACCCGTCGGCCACCGCCGGCCTGTTCACCGGCCAGCGCGACGCGGGCGAGGCCCAGCGCCTCCTCGACGGCGTTCCAGCCGGCATGCTGCTTCCCGACGAGCCTGGCCGGTGCGGCTTCGAAGCTGATCTGCGCCAGCCGCAGCGTGTGGTCGAACACGGGCAGGGGCTTCACCGCCACGCCGCCGGCCGTCGGATCGACCTCGAACACCGAGATCCCGTCAGCCTCCACTGCGGCGACCAGCAGCACGTCGGCGATTTGGCCGTGGGTGACGAAGCTCGCTTGACCCTCCAGACCCCAGGCCTCGCCGTCGGCGCGCGCCCGCACAGCGACGCCGTCCGGCGTCCAGGTTCCGGCGGAGCCGGTCAAGGCGGCGGTAGCGATGCGTGAGCCGTCAGCGATCCCGGGCAGCAGGCGCGCATTGGCCTCCGCATCCCCAAGCGCCTGAAGCAAGCCCGCCGCCAGCACGCCGCTGGTGAGCAGAGGGGAGCAGAGGAGGGCGGCGCCGACCGCTTCCATCACCAGCTCGAGTTCCAGGGGGCCTGCGCCCGCGCCGCCGTACTCCGGGTCGACGAGCAGGCCGACGGCGCCGATCTCCGCCAGCGCCTTCCAGACGTCGGGATCGTAGCCGGCGTCGGTCTCCATGACGCGGCGCACGTCGGCTTCCGTACTGCGCTCGGCCAGCAGGCGCAGCATGGAGCCCTGGAACGCCAGGCGCTCTTCGATCGGGAGGCTGACCATGGTTGCTCCGACGTGACCTCGTTCGAGTTTCGGACGGTGATCGTCAGAAAGACCTACACTTTGTCACCACGCAAGGCTAAAAGTGAGGAATGACCGATGTCGCCACTTCGATCGCTGCGCGAGGCCGCCCGCGCGATCCGTCGATCGAATCGCGTGTGTTCGATGCGGCCATGGCTCAGTATGCGGAGGCGGGCTGGTCGGGGTTCAACTTCGAATCAGTTGCGCGCAAAGCCTGCGTGGGGAAGGCGTCGCTCTACAGGCGCTGGCCGACGCGCGGTGAACTTCTGAGGCATACGCTGCAAGCGCGGTGGCTGACCGTCTCCAGCATCGACACCGGAAATATCCGCGGGGACTTGGAAGAGCTGGCCCGAATGATCGCCCGCACGCTCACCGGCCCGTACAGCGAGGCCCATGCGCGAATTAGCTTAGACTCCGCGCGACACCCGGAGATGCTGGATTTTCTGCGTCCCTATTCGGACGACACAATCCGACACGGCCGCGCCATTGTGCGGCGTGCCATTGCGCGTGGGGAGATCACGCCAGCAACAAATCCCGGCCTGATGATGGACATGGTCGTGGGGGCGGTGACCAACCACATCCGGACGACGCCTGCACGGCTCCGCGGAGTGATGATGGCCAAGATGCAGGATTTCGTATCCGAGCTTGTGGAGGCGGTTCTTCACGGTGTCCGAGCCACAGATATGACAGAGAATGACAAAAAGGACCGGGGGGTGAGTGCGTGAGCCAAGTCAGGGCGCCCATCGTGGCGGAGGTGGACGCGGTGGTCGTCGGGGCCGGGTTCGGCGGCCTCTACATGGTCCACCGCCTGCGCGAACTGGGGCTGAGCATCCAGGGCTTCGATGCGGCCGGCGGCGTCGGCGGCACCTGGTACTGGAACCGTTACCCGGGCGCGCGCTGCGACATTCCGAGCCTGTTCTACTCCTACACCTGGTCGGCCGAGGTGCAGCAGGAGTGGCGCTGGAGCGAGAAGTACGCCGCCCAGCCCGAGATCCTGGCCTACGCCGAATTCGTCGCCGAGAAGTACGACCTGAAGCGCGCCTTCGCCTTCGAGACCAAGGTGAAGTCGGCGGTCTGGGACGAGGCGACCGGCCGCTGGACGGTCACCACCGACCGGGGTGACCGCGTGAGGGCCCGGTTCTGCATCATGGCGACGGGCTGCCTCTCCATGCCCCGTGCGCCCGACCTGCCCGGCCAGGGCACCTTCCAGGGCAGCACCTTCCACACCGGCAAGTGGCCGCACGAGCCCGTCAGCTTCGCGGGGCAGACGGTGGCGGTGATCGGCACCGGCTCGTCGGCCATCCAGTCGATCACCGAGATCGCCAAGGACGCCGGTCATGTCTACGTCCTCCAACGTACGCCCAACTTCAGCGTGCCGGCCCGCAACGGACCGCTGCGGGACAAGGAATACGCCGCCTTCTGGGAGCAGTACCCGGCGTATCGGCAGATGGTGCTGGAGGGCACGGCCGGGATCGCCGGCGGCAGCCCGTTCCGCAGCCTCACCACCGAGCAGCAGCGGGCCAGGTTCGAGGAGCTATGGAACATCGGCGGGGCCGGCTACCTGGGCGCTCTGGCGGACCTGTTGACCAACCCCATCGCCAACGACGCGGCGGCCAACTTCGTGCGCGAGAAGATCCGCGAGACCGTGAAGGACCCAGAGGTCGCCGAGGCGCTGCTGCCCGACGACCACCCCATCGGCGCCAAGCGGATCTGCGTCGACACCGGCTACTACGAGGTCTTCAACCAGGACAACGTCACCCTGGTGAACCTCAGGAAGGCGCCAATCGAGGCGATTACGCCAGCTGGCGTGCGGACCACGGCGCAGGAGTACTCGGTCGACGCCATCGTCTATGCCACCGGCTTCGATGCCATGACCGGCGCGCTGCTGAACATCGACATCCGGGGCCGGGGCGGGGTCAGCCTGGCCGAAGCCTGGGGCGACGGGCCGAAGACCTACCTCGGCCTCCAGGTGGCAGGCTTCCCCAACTTCTTCACCGTCGCCGGTCCGGGCAGCCCCTCGGTGCTGTCCAACATGATTAGCAGCTGTGAGCAGCACGTGGACTGGATCAGCGACTGTCTGGCCTGGCTGGACGCGAACGGCGTGGAGGTCATCGAGGCCGACCCGCAGGCCCAGGAGGACTGGGTGCGCAAGGTCAACGAGGCCGCCGACAAGACCCTCTTCCCGAAGGCTAACAGCTGGTACATCGGCGCCAACATCCCCGGAAAGCCGCGGGTCTTCATGCCCTACGTCGGCGGCCACTACCGGCAGATCTGCAACCAGGTGGCGGCCGAGGGTTACCGCGGCTTCCGTCACTCAGCGTCGACGGTCGGCGCCACACAAGCCAAGGCGCGGGCATGACCGCAGTCGCCCCTGCGGCCAGCCAAGCCGATGTTCGTCGGCCGAGACAAACTCCAACCTTGCAGACAGGAACCCCATAATGCCCCTGCACAGCCGCATCTGCGATATATTGAACATCGAGTATCCGATCGTGCTGGCTGGGATGGGCGGCGCCAGCGTTCGGCGCCTTGCGGCTGCGGTTTCGAATGCAGGCGGGGCTAGGGGTGCTGGGCGCAGCGGCCTGTTCGCGCGAGCAGCTGCGCGAGTGGATCCGGGAAGTGAAAACCCTGACGGACAAGCCATTCGAGGTTGACACGCTTCTGCCGGCCTCAATCCGGCGCGATCCGACGGACGCGGCCGGGACTGGAAAGCCCTCACGTTCGGAGTTGATCGGCGAGTACCAGGCCTTCGCCGACGAGTTCATGCGTCAGGAGGGGCTGACGAAGGTCCTCCGGCCTCGCCGCGGATCCAACGCAGACGCCCAAGGCGGCCCGATGTTCTTCTCGAAGGATTTCTTTGAGGAGCAGATGGAGGTGGTCGTCGAGGAGAAGGTGCCGGTCTACGCTGCCGGGCTCGGCAATCCGGGTCCCTGGATGGAGCGGATGCGTGAGAACGGAACCAAGGTGATGTCGGTCATCGGTTCGGTCAAGCACGCCCTTCAGGTGGCGGCCGCGGGTGTCGACGTCGTGGTCGCGCAGGGACATGACGGCGGCGGCCACAACTCGCCGATGGAACAACGGCGCTGATCCCTCAGGTCGTCGACGCCATGGGCGGCCGTGTTCCGGTCCTGGGCGCGGGCGGCATCGCTGACGGGCGGGGCGTTGCGGCCGCCATAATGCTGGGCGCCGAGGGCGCTTGGGTCGGGACCGCGTTCATGGCCACGGATGAGGCCGGCATCCAGCAGTTCCAGAAGGAGGTTCTGGTGGAGTCCGGGGACGCGGACACGGTTGGCGCCTATGTGCTCGAACTGGGCGTTGCGGTCGGGATGGCTCGCGCCTTCAGCGGCCTTGCGGTTGGCCTGGCGCGAGAAGCCGAGCTGGGTCAGCAGCTTGCGCACGCTGTTGGGGCTGATCGCATGGACCATGTCGGCAAGCGCCGAGGCCAGCTTGTCCAGGCTCTTCGACACCCACAGCAGCAGGCGCTCCGGATCGCCCCGCGTCGCCGGCTCGACAAGACGCATCAGATCGGCCAGCAGCGTCGGATCGCGCTCGCTCAACGGCTTCGGGCCGCCCCCCTCCCGGCGCACCCGGCCGCGCGGCGGAGGCTCGGCATCGAGGTCTCTGACCCCGCGCCCGATCGTCGAGCGCGCCAGCCCCGTGATCGCCGAGACCGCGGCCAACCCGCCCCGGCCCGCAGCCCGCGTCTCGCTCGCGGCGAACACCCGCCGCCCCCGCTCGTCCCGCTTCGAGCCGTCAGCCTCCCACCGCCGCCGTATCCCGAGCCCGTCGATCATCCCGTCCCGGCTAGCCCGCGTCGCCCCTCACCGGAATCCCCTCCACCTGAGTCACACCGCCGCACCCACCACATCGGCAGCATGAGATTCAGTTATCGATGCGGATGTCCTAAGCGGCTACCAGTGGCGGACATTTGCCGCAAGGCCGGGATCAGCCAGGCGACCTATTTTAACTGGAAGAAGAAATACGACGGCCTGCTGCCGACCGAGATGAAGCGGCTAAAGCAGCTGGAAGACAAGAACACCAGGCTGCGAAAGCTGGTGACGGATCTCTCTCTGGACCGGGAGATGCTGCAGCATGTGATCCGCCGACCCAAAGGGCCGCGAAGCACAAGCTCTGAGGCCTGCTCGTAGGCGGGAGCTGGTGTACGAGTGTGAATCGGCGTGGAAAACTGATCCCCATCTCGGGGAGATCGGTGTCGAAAAATGACCCCCTGTTCCTGAGGCTTTGATGGCCAGATCGGCGGCTTGTTCAGCTGCGGATCGAGACGGGGATGTTGGTAGTGGAGACGGTGGCGAAGATCCGGCGCGAGCATTTCCGGCGGGGTAAGGGTGTGAAGACGATCGCGCGGGAGTTGGGG
>TARA_R100000935_G_scaffold58901_1_pt1 | contig 18592 bp, 22 predicted proteins | sample TARA_R100000935 | Tara Oceans TARA_R100000935 (sample SAMEA2621502) | marine metagenome | biome: marine biome (ENVO:00000447); feature: surface water layer (ENVO:00002042); material: "saline water (ENVO:00002010), including plankton (ENVO:xxxxxxxx)" | depth 5 m | reverse complement strand
TTATATTCTTAAAATGGTAAAAACCCAGATTTTGGACTTGATCCCACATTTTCCACCTCCTATTTTTCTGGCTCCCCAGCCGGCCAAGAGTGCCCTGAATATTTTTTTCATTATACTTTTATTTTAATTCAATAGAATTGATCTGCTCAATAGACTGTTGTATAAATCTGCTGCTTACTAATATCTTTATGTTATGCCACAAGGATGTCTTTATAATATAAAAGTAGAAAAAACCATTTTTGAAATTATCAGCATCGATTAATAAATTGATTCGTACCAATAAGAGTATGTTTTCTGGGTAATCCTTGGATTTATAAGAAGTGTCAATTGATATTATTGGTAAGAGCAGGCTAGAATTAAGGTGGTGTTAAACCTAAAAGTAGTTGGGGGACTGGATTAACTCGCAAGCAATGCTTTGCTCCTTGAGCCTTTAGAGGTGGTTGTGCAAGAAAGCCAGGGTCGCAAAGGAAATAGGGGATTGAATACAGGAGTAGTAAATAGAACTGGATTCTTTCCTGCGCTTCGCTTCGGAAAGTGCCTTGGGTCTGGCTGTACAAGGAAAACCAGGGTCGCTCCGCGCCCTTTTTTTTCGTTTTGCTCCAAAGTCAATGCGAGCATTGCTTTTGCGCAAAACAAGAAAACCAGCTATTTCTAGCTGGTTTTCTTTGTAGCGGGAACTGGACTCGAACCAGTGACCTTCGGGTTATGAGTATTTTACCATAGTACCACAAATAAACATAAATATACTGAAAATCAATTAATTATATTTTTAAAAATAAGCTTTAATATCAAATAATAGCGTTTAAAATCAACAAATGTTGTACCTATGTTGTACCTATTTTTATTACTTTTATATTCTCAAGTAATTATTATGGCAACAGTTAAAGCAGTACTCCGCAGAAAAAATAATCCTGAAGGGCAATTTCCAATTGCCATTAGAATCACTAAAGACAGAAAAAGTTCTTATTTAGGAACTGGTCAGTATATTGAAGAGAAGTATTGGGATGAGAAAAATAGATGCGTGAGAAAATCCCATCCTAATGCAAGCATTATCAATAATTTTATAATTACAAAAGTTGCTGAGGCAAATAAAAAAGCTCTTGAAGCCGAAAGCAGTACAGATTATCAAACTGTCAATTCAATTAAGAAAAAAATCAGACAAAACAAAAAGGTTGATTTTTTCAAGGTTGCAAATATGCACCTGACAAACCTTAAAAATAGAGGAAACCATCATCAATACGATACCGAGGTTGGTCGGCTAAGCAAATTCAAAACGTTTCTTAAAAAAAAGGAACTGTCTTTTAACGAGCTAAATGTCCCACTTCTCAAAAACTTTGAAGCCTATCTACTTCACGATAATAAGCGTTCTCCAAGAACGGTTGTAAATTATCTCATTTTAATACGGACTATTTATAATCTAGCCATATCAGAGTCTTTAGTTGATAGGGGCAGATATCCTTTTGGAAAAGGAAAAGTCCAAATTAAAATTCCTGAGACTCAAAAAATCGGGTTTAATATAGAGGAAATCCAGAAATTGGAGAATGCAACTGATTTAACTGATGCTCAACAAAAAGCTGTACACGTTTGGCTTATTAGTTTTTATTTCGCTGGCATAAGGGTTGGTGATGTCTTAAGGTTGAAATGGTCTGACTTTAATGATGGTAGGTTGATGTATCGGATGAACAAAAACAGTAAACTAGTCACCTTAAAAATACCTGACAAGGCTAATGCTATTCTTAAAATGTATCAACAAAATTATTCACTTAAGAACGACTTGATTTTTGATTATCTTAAAGGTACTGATTTAGATGATTCTCAAATGGTTTCTGTTAGAACCCAGACCATAACACGAAACTTAAACAGACACTTGAAAAAAGTTGCTGCTAAACTGAACATCAATAAAAAAATGAGTATGCATATCGCAAGACATAGTTTTGGAAATATTTCAGGGGATAAAATCCCAATTCAAATGCTCCAAAAACTTTATAGGCATTCCTCTGTAACTACCACAATAAACTATCAAGCTAATTTTATTAATAAAGATGCAGATGATGCTTTGGATAGTGTGATAAACTTTTAATTCTAAATAGTCTATAGTTACTTAAAGCATCCTTTTAGCAATATTTCCCAATTGCTTCAACTTACTATCCAATTGTTCTGTCCATTGTTGCCCGTAACTAAGCCGCATACAATTGTGGAATTGGTCTTGTAGCGTAAACATTCTGCCTGGAGCAATACTTATTTTATGTTCCATAGCCTTTTCATAAAGTATGGCGGTATCAATTTTAGGGTCTAGTTCCACCCAGAGCATAAAACCTCCCTGCGGATTACTGACTTTCGTGTTTTCAGGAAAATAAGCTGCAATGGCACGCTTAAAGTATAAACTGTTAGTAGCCAATGTCCTTCTCATTTTCTTTAAATGGTTTTCGTACCTTCCATTTTCCAAAAAATGAGCGATAGTTTCTTGAGTGATGGTTGTTGAAGATACTGAGTGCAACAGTTTTAAATGATTGATCTGGGCAAGATATTTCCCCGGTGCAACCCACCCCACCCTGTAACCGGGAGCTAAGGTTTTGGAAACCGAACCACACCATAATACATTTCCTGTCGTATCAAAAGCTTTGCAAGGTTTCGGCCTGCTATCCCCAAAATAAACATCGCCGTATAGGTCATTTTCAATAATTGGAACATCGTCAGCTGCAAGCATAGAAACAAGTTCCTTTTTATGGGCTTCGGGCATACAGCTTCCCGATGGGTTACTAAAATTACTGACGATCAAACAAACCTTTATTTTAGGGACAACCTTCTTTAATGCTTGCAAATCCATACCTGTTACGGGATGTGTGGGCATCTCCAAGACGTGTAGACCTAAACTTTTGGCCAATTGTAGGATGCCGAAATAGATAGGACTCTCGACAGCAATAGTATCCCCTCGTTTGGTCAATGCCATCAAGCAAAAAGAAATGGCGTTCATTGACCCAGCCGTGGTAACGAAATCTTCTTCACTAAAATCACCTCCCCAAGTAAATGACCATCTAGCAATATACTTTCTTAATTTTCTGTTACCTTGAATTTCCTCATAATCAGTTCCTCCCCCACCTAAATTGCGCATAGAATGGATCAAAGATTTATTAAGTTTTGCGATTGGAACCAACTGATGGTCCGGTACGCCCAGGGACAATCGTGTTATTGAAGTATCAGTAAGGGAGCGGTATACTTTTGTAATTAATTGTTCTGCTTCTTCCTGAACAGTAGAAGCAGATGGATTGCTCGTTTCAGGAGTCTTCAATTGCCGCTCGGTAAGATTGCTTACATAAAACCCTGAACGTGGAACAGACTCTATCAAACCCCATTTTTCGAGTTCCAGAAAGGCTTGTGTAGCGGTGTTCATACTCACACCATATTCCTCTTTTATGGTTCTTAAAGAAGGTAGTTTGTCCCCAGATGACAAAACCTTATTCTTTATTTGCTTTTCCAATGCCTTGGCTATTCGAACATATAATAAATCTTTTCCCATTAGTTATTAAAAATCTGTACCCTACAAATATAACAAAAATGTATCTGTACCCATTAATTATTTTTATCGAAATTTGTTGATAAATAGTTTTTTAATCAGATGACAAGCCAAAATACACATATCAAAATAGCTCAAAGTCTAGCAGAATTTGAAGGTATTCTTTCCTTACAGGAACAGAACCATATTGAGAACATTCCAATTTTAGAAAAGGAGATCAATGGATTTGTTACCCTAAAACAGGATTTTGGGGTTTTGAAAAAAATGTCTTCTAAGGCACCGCAATACATCGCAATCAATGGAGACAATGTAGTTGGATATGTATTGACATTAGTTCGTTCGTTAAAATCGGAATTCCCACTGTTAAAACCAATGTTTCAAGAGTTCAAGGATATTACCTATAAATCCTTTGCATTGGAAAACTACAGCTATGTTATATCAGGTCAAGTCTGTATTGATAAAGACAGTAGGGGTTTGGGACTTCTTTCTCAAATGTACCAACAAATGCAAGTTGATTTAAGTACAGTGTATAGCCTTTGTTTAACAGAGATAGCAGTAACAAACAAACGTTCCTTAAAGGCTCACGAAAAAATTGGATTTCGTATTCTGCATACTTATTTCGATGGTATACAGGATTGGCATATCGTAGTCTGGGATTGGGAACAAAACAGGGTATAAAATTTAATATCGACAACTATGGAAAAGAAACCTCTATTGGCATATATAGCTCTAGCTGTTGTTTGTATTGTCTGGGGAACAACCTACTTTGCTATGCGAATAGGAGTGGCTACATTTCCTCCGTTCCTATTTTCAGGAATCCGCCATACCATAGCAGGCATTTTAATGCTCATAGCGCTTAAACTCTCGGGCAGATTAAGCAAGCTGTCAAAATCGGATGTTAAAAGGCAAGCTGTTCCAGGAGTCCTTATGGTAGCTCTGGGAAATGGTGTTATTGGATGGAGCGAAAAATACATTCCTAGTGGCTTGGCTGCACTCATTGTTTCTATTATGCCCGTTTATGTAGTAGCGCTAAACTATCTCAGCGGTGCAGACCGTCAATTTCCAAATGCAAAGATTATCATAGGATTACTACTGGGAAGTATAGGGATTGTATTGATATTCAAGGACAATATACAAGATGTAACCAACACAGATTACCTTATTGGGATGTTAGTGGCTTTTGGAGCTTGTCTTGCTTGGGCAACGGGAGCTATTTATGCCAAACACAGACCACCTAAAAGCAATATAATCACCAATGCAGCGGTTCAACTGATTCTTGGAGGTTTGGCTCTTTTACTTATGTGTCCAGTTTTTGATGATTTAACCCGTTTAGGGATGGTGTCCAGTGAGAGCATTTGGTCCTTATTATATCTAATCGTTTTCGGGTCTATACTGGCGTATAGTTGCTTTGTCTATGCACTCGAAAAACTTCCTTTAGGACTATCCTCCATTTATGCCTACTTCAATCCCTTTATTGCATTGTTGCTAGGGTTTTTATTCTTGAATGAAAAAATGACACCTATTACTATACTAGCCTTAACAGCTGCTCTAGGAGGTGTTTATTTTATTAATAAAGGGTATAAAGTCCCTAAAATTACAACGGAAATAAAAAAAATGAAAATTTCTGATAAATAAATTAAAAGCAATGGATTATACAAAATTAAATTGGCAGAAGTCGGCACTTTTAATCATAGATATGCAAAAGGATTTTACCCTTTTGGATGGGGCCTCACCTATTGAAGGCACTCTGGAAGTGGTTCCCTATATTTCAGAAATTGCCGATACTTTCCGCAGGCATAATCGCCCCATTATCCATATCATCAGACTTTACAAAGAAGATGGTAGTAATGTGGATCTATGCAGACGTGCTTTAATTGAAAACGGCAAAGAAATTGTCAAACCTTATTCAGAAGGTGCTCAAATAATTCCTACACTACTCCCTGCAAACAGTATAGAACCAAACCACAGTAAGCTCCTTTCCGGAGAGATCTTAAAAATAGCACCCCTTGATTATGTGATGTACAAACCCAGATGGGGTGCATTCTATCAAACGGGACTGGAATCTTTTCTTCATAAAAAGGGAATCGATTCATTGTTGATAATTGGATGCAATTTTCCTAACTGTCCCAGAACAACTATTTATCAGGCCAGTGAGCGGGATTTTAAAATAGGGATTATCTCTACAGCCCTATCAGGACTATATGAAAAAGGTATCACAGAAGTACAAAATATAGGCGTAGAAATCATTAAAAGGCACCAATTGGAAAAACTGATATGTAACATTGCATTAGTCGATTACCGCCCAGAGTGGCAGTCTTATTTTGAGCAATTCAACAAGGCTTGGCTCACAAAATATTATACTGTTGAGCCTTTGGATGAATATGTACTAACACATCCAGAAGAGGCCATATTAAATGATGGAGGCTGCATTTTGTTTGCTCAATATAAAGGCAAAATTATAGGAACGGTTGCATTAAAACATATAGGTGATGGCGTAATGGAACTGACCAAAATGGCAGTAGACCAATCTTACCAAGGGCTCGGAGCTGGAAAAATCTTATGTCAGGGCGCTATTGATAAAGCGAGGCTATTGAAAGCAATGAAGTTGATTCTATACTCTCAGAGAAAGTTAACATCAGCATTGAATATATACCAAAAACACGGCTTCAAAGAAATACCATTGGAAGACGGTAAATACATAAGAGCCGACGTAATGATGGAGCTAATTTTATAAAATACAATACTTATGAATACTATAAAAATAGAGACCACCAAAAACAAGGAAAATGGATGGGAAAGGTTCAATTTTAAATCGTTTCAATTTGGGGAAACTCCCACAGACCATTTTTTTCTAGCTGAATTTAAAAACGGAAGTTGGACTAACCCAAGAATAGAACCTTTTCATTCCTTGAATATTAGTCCATTTGCCCTATGCTTTCACTATGGACAAACGGTGTTTGAAGGGATGAAGGCTTTTAGGCAAGACGATGGAAAAGTTCACATATTTCGTCCTAAAAAACACCACAAAAGATTTAACCGTTCCTTGGAGCGAATGTGTATGCCTGAGATAGAGGAAGAATTATTCTTGAATGCACTAGAGAAACTAATCCAATTGGAACAACATTGGATTCCCAAAGAAGAAGGGGTTAGCTTGTACATCCGTCCCTTTGTCATTGCAACTGAGCCTCGTTTAGGGGTTAAGATTGCGGATGAATATACGTTCTTCATTACCTGTACTCCTATAGGTTTATACTATCCCAAACCAGTTCGGGTGAAAGTTGAAACAGATTATGTTAGGGCTGCAGAAGGTGGTGCTGGCTATGCAAAATGTGGAGGGAATTACGGGGCTGCGTTCTTTGCTGCCAAAAAGGCAAATGAACAAGGTTTTGATCAAGTAATTTGGACAGATGCCAAAACCCACGAATTTATAGAAGAGTCGGGAACGATGAATCTGATGCTTTTTATGGATAACAAATTGGTCACTCCCAAGCTTAGCTCTTCTATCCTAGATGGCGTAACACGCAGTTCTATCCTTCAAATAGCTAAGGATTTAGGCATATCTGTGGAAGAAAGACCAGTGAGTTGGAGGGAACTTAAAAAACAACTGGAATCAGGAAGTCGGGTTGAACTCTTTGGGGTTGGAACTGCAGCTGTAATCTCGCCTATCTCCTGTGTGCAAATTCAAGAAGTTGACTACTTCCCTTATATTGAAAACGATGCTGTTATGTACCGCTTAAAAAAGGAATTGGACAACCTAAGAAGAGGAAGAACCTCAGATACCTACCATTGGAATCATTTTATTTAAAATCACAATTATGTCAAAGATAAACCGAGAAAAATATCCGATTGGAAACTATGAAGAACCATCTTCCATTACAAAAGAAATGCGCTCAGATTACATCTCCATAATTGCTTCGTTCCCAGAAAAAATAATGAATGAAGTAGCATCATTAACGGATGAAAAATTGAATACCCCTTATAGAGAGGGTGGCTGGACAATCAAGCAAGTAGTACATCACCTTGCGGATAGTAATATGAGCTGTTTTTCACGAATCAAGTATGCCCTTACCGAAGAAAGCCCCGTAATAAAACCTTTTGAAGAAGACGTTTGGGCAACACTTTTGGACGCTCATAATTTCCCGATTGAACCCTCTTTGAAAATACTGGAGGGTGTTCACGAACGCTGGGCAGCACTATTGGATAGTTTGAACGAAAAAGACTGGAAAAGGGACTTTTTTCATCCACAGCTTCGGAAGAATCTAAAAATAGAGGAAGCAATGGCAAAATACACTTGGCATTGTAATCACCATTTAGCCCATATTACTCACACCAAACAAAAAATGGGATGGTTAGAACACATAATTGATTAAAATGGACATTGATTTAAAAACAGAACTTTTTGGGAATTTTAAAAATTCCAAATTGATGCAGCTTTTTGGTGCTGAAATATCAAATATGAAAGACGACTATTTTGAAATTAGAGTCCCTCAGAAAGACTTTATGATGCGTTCGGCCGGAATGTTTAATGGAGCAACTATGGCTACCTTGGTAGATGTGTCCTCTTATGCAAGTGCCTTAACAAAGTCAAAAACGCACTATTATGCTACAGTAGAACTGAAAATCAATTATTTAAGTCCAGCTATTGGAGACAATCTAATTGCAAAAGCTGAAGTCGTCAAAAGAGGTAAAGTACTAACAGTTGTACGCTCTGATATTTATGTAGCAAAAAAAGATAGCGAAACCCTTGTAGCAACATCTCTGGTAACGCTGATGCAACTTGAAAATGAAAATTACAGCAATCAAATCCATTAACAAATAATATAAATGGAAATATCAAAATTTACAACCGAATGGCTCAATGCCTGGAACAGTCACAACTTGGATGCCATAATGGAGCATTACAGCGAGGACATTGATTTTATTTCGCCTATTATTAAACAAATGGGCATCAAGGATGAAGGCAACATATGTAGCAAAAACGAATTAAAGGAATATTTTTCAAACGCACTACAAAAATACCCCTCCTTAAATTTTGAGTTTTACCACGAGCTACAGGGCGTTCATTCAGTTGTCTTATTTTACAAAAGTGTCAATGATTCTCTTTCGGCAGAATATATGGAGTTTGATAAAGAAGAAAGAATCTGTAAAGTAAGAGCGCATTATAAGTTTTAAACCCTAATATCATTTAAAATGAAAAGTAGTTATCTAGAAAGTATCAAAAAGCAATTTCTCTACTACAAAATGTTGGGAGAAAAGGCTATGGAGCAATTGGGAGAAGAGCAATTGTTCTGGCAGTACAACCAAGAAGACAACAGCATTGCTATCCTAGTAAATCATATGGTAGGCAATATGTTGTCTAGGTTTACCGATTTTTTAACCACAGACGGTGAAAAAGCTTGGCGGAATCGGGATGCGGAATTTGAAAATCCATTTTCTTCAAAGAATGAATTAATGGCCTATTGGGACAAAGGATGGGCTTGTTTAATAGATACTTTAAGCAAGTTGACAGAATCTGATCTGGAAACCATAATCTATATACGAAATGATGGACATACCGTCATTGAAGCGATGAACAGGCAGCTAGCTCACTATGCATATCACATTGGACAATTGGTGTTTATTGCTAAAATGTTGAAAAACGAAGAATGGAAAACACTTTCCATAGCAAGAAATAAGTCCAATGATTACAACCATCGTAAATTCTTAAACGAAAAGGACAAACGACATTACACCGATGATTTATAAGTAAAAACAATAGTTTATGATAGTAAATAAAGACAATACAAGGCAGTATCAATGGGGAAATAATTGCAATGCTTGGGAGCTTTTTCAATCTAAGAAAGCCATTATAAAAGAAGAAATAATGCCTCCACTAACAGAAGAACAACTGCACTTGCATAAAAAAACAGAACAGTTCTTCTATATATTGGAAGGTGAAGCCACTTTTATAGTGGACGGAAAAAAAGGGGTGGTGTCGCAAAATGAAGGAATAAAAATCAAAATAGGCCAGCCTCATAAAATCTGTAATGATGCCTCTAGAATACTCCGCTTTTTGGTAATATCATTTCCGGGCAATGTAAACGACAGAATTAATCTAGACCAATAAATCCTATGAACACAATACCCGTTCTAGAGTATATCCATAAAATGATTAATGGAAGTCTGGATGAAAATGACCGCACATTTATGATTTATCCAACCGCTATTTCTAAAACACTAGGTTTCAGGATAGCTGAAGTTGATAAAGGGACAGCAATCATTGAAGTAGATACCGACCCTTTAAAACACGGCAACCAACAGGGCACTATACACGGAGGATATCTATGTGAATTAGCAGATGCAGCAATTGGAACGGCACATTCTACTTTAATAAATGAAGGTGAGAGTTTCACTTCTATAGAGCTTAAAACAAATTTTTTTCGTCCTGTCTGGAAAGAATCATTAAGAGCGGTTGCCAAACCAATTCAAAGTGGAAAAACAATAAGTTGTTATATATGCGAAATCTATAAAAGCAATGGAAAACTAGCAGCTTCAGTAACAAGTACAGTGATGACACTTCGTGGGGAAAAAGCTAAAGGGAGGTAGAAGGGTTAACCATTGTAATTTTTAAGAATTTCAGTTATTCGGTTTCTTCTATTATCCTCCTGTATATAGCCCCATTTAACCTCCAACAAGTACAGAGGGTTACGCTAAATTTAATTGAAACAAAGTTTATCCGTGACAAATGAAATACAACATATACTTGATGAATGTAAGTTAGCTCTTGATGAAGTTAATGAGAAAAACCTGAATGATTTTTCAAATGTTGAAAAAGGGATTAAAATATCCCGAAAATATTTACAGCAACTAAGGGTTGTACTACGTAAAAGAAATTTCATCAATAAAGAAAATGAAATATTATTTTTCAAAAAGCAAAAACCCTTCATCTATGGACAACTTAAGTTTTATGCTAAACTTTACAAGTATTTAATGCAAAAGCCAAGAGGCACGGATAAATCGAAACGTTCGTACTTAGACGCTGAAATCAAGAAACTACAAGAATATTACTACTACAACAGCGAGTTCATTAAATATTACAGACAGAATGCCACCTTTTTGGATGAGTTTTATTTTTTGCGTGGTAATGATAACATAGGGTTACTATCCGATACGTCTCATTTTTATACGGATGCTGAATTCTCAACGAGCCACGACAACGCCGTCGCAAAAATTTTGGCATATGATTTACTACTGAATCATTACACTAATGAACTAAATGACTTGAAAAAATCAACAAGAAAAATTTCCAGCAATGAAAAATTATTGGAAAGCCTGAATCTCACGTGGACCTCAAATAAAATTGATTTAATCGAACTTGTTTATGCGCTAATAGCATCTGGAGCAGTAAAGGGAGATATCAAAGATTTGGCTACCGCTTTTGAAAAGGTTCTTGATATTGACTTAGGAAATTACTATCGTAGTTTTCTCGAAATACGTGGACGTAAAGAGGATTTCGCTAGATTTTTGGACTTATTGAAAACAAGCCTCATCAAAAAAATTGAGGAAGCAGATGACTAATACAACAGTGATGATCTTTACAGAAAAAGCACCCAAGTTGAACCCAACTTGGGTGTTCGCTTTAGTAATAAATTTTAAAGGATTCTAGATTGTATTTTCTGTTTTCAACTTATCAAAGTTAACCAAACAACACTAAAAATCAATATGTTAAAATCGCACCCAACTTGGGTGCAACTTGTGAATAAAACCCAATAAACCTATTCAAATTTGTAGAACGAAAATCAAATTAGGTCAGGGACTATCAAATTAGTTGACAGCGATACGATAGTCCCTTCCATTAAAACCGTTCTATTATGCCAACAGCAATTATTACTACAGACGATCTTCGAGAATTCAAAATGGAATTGCTCGATGACATTAAAAACCTTCTTGCCAAACAAGCTTCCGGGAATATCAAGAAATACCTTAAATCTTCGGAAGTAATGGACTTGCTCCAGGTAAGTCCGGGCACATTACAAAACCTCCGTATCAACGGGACACTTCCCTATACAAAAGTAGGCGGAATCATTTATTACGATGCAGCAGAAATCCAGAATGTAATGGATGCAAACCGTGTCCAGCACGGGCTAAATTTATAGGTTATGAACTATATAAAGCTACTTAATGCGGCTTTTGAAAAGTTTTTTTTTGACGATCGCCTAAACCCTACCCATATCAGCCTGTATATGGCATTGTTCCAGGAATGGAACAGCAGCCGTTTTGCCGATGAATTTTACGTGAACCGACGTGACCTTATGCGAGTGGCAAAAATAGGTTCAAAATCTACCTACCACAGATGTGTGACGGAGTTGGATACTTGGAGCTACCTCTCCTATTTTCCCTCCAATAATCCATACAAAGGCAGTAAAATCAAGATGTCCATTATCGGGACAAGTGATGAACCGGTTACGGGACAGTACAATCCCATATTGGAACAACTTGCGGAACAGTACCATCCCATACGTGAACCAGTAGTGTACCGGCACCGTCCCATTAATGGACAAGCATTGGTATCTACTATAAACAATACCAAACAAGCAAATAATAATAAACAGCCAAAGGGCAGGCAGGCCGTCATTAATTTTTTTAAAGAAAAAGGTTTTGCTGCTGATGAAGGAAAAAAATTCTATGCCCATTACGAAGCCAGCGGTTGGAAAACGAGTAACGGAAAAACGATTCGTGATTGGCAGGCATTGGCCATTAACTGGATGGAAAGAACCGAGTTGTTTGACCAGGAAAAGAAACCAAACAAAAAGCAAGAGTCCCAAATCAAGGACAACTTGCGAACTACTAAAAACAAGGATTATGGACAACCCCTCTAAAATAACCGAAGGTGGCGTGGAATATTCGCTTGGGAAGTTTGACGGTAAAAGCGTGCTGTATGATTTCCCTAAAATCTTGATTTACTTGAATGCTAAAGGCAAACTACTTTTCGGGGAAAAATTCAGGATTTATGATGAGGATAAGGATATTCTACTCAAGCTTTGTTCTTATTTCATCAAGGACAAAGAAAATTGCAAGACCTATGGCATTGATATCGATAAAGGGATTCTACTTTCTGGTCCCGTAGGCTGTGGCAAGACCAGCTTGATGAAATTGTTACGCCATATCGTTCCCTTGCAACGTCCATATGAGATGATTCCTTGCAGGAACGTGACCTTTAGCTTTAATCATCTTGGTTTTAAAACCATTGAAGAATATGGCAACACCAAATTTTTCTGCTTTGACGATTTGGGCATTGAACCCCCTGGACGGTTTTATGGCAAGGATCTGAACGTAATGGGCGAAGTGCTGTTATCCCGCTATGAACTCTACCAACAAACCAAACATAAAATTAAAACCCACGCCACCACCAATCTAAATGCTGAAGAATTGGAAGATCGTTATGGAAACCGTGTCCGTAGCCGAATGCGAGAACTATTTAATTTGATTGCTTTTGATAAAAAAAGCAATGACAAACGGGTATGATAGGTTCGGGAAACATATTGTATTCCAAAGGGAAAAACGATGAATGCCATACCCCAGCGTATGGTGTATGCCCAATTTTAGAATACATCCCCAAAGGCAAAACCATTTGGTGTCCTTTTGATACTAAAGAGAGTTGGTTTGTCAAACTTATATCTCTTCAAAATCCAGTGGTATATTCCCATATTTCAAAAGGGGAGAATTTTTATACCTACGAACCTAAGCATTGGGATATTCTTATCTCTAATCCACCCTTTACCAATAAGCGTTTGATTTTTGAACGTGCCCTTCACTTCAAAAAACCTTTTGCTTTATTAATGACCAATACCTGGCTCAATGATGCCGCTCCGAAGCAACTCTTTAAGAACAAGGATTTACAGTTGTTGATGTTTGACAAGCGTATGAAGTTCGACAACCGTAACAAAATTACCTTTAGCAGCAGTTATTTTTGTTGGAATTTTTTACCGAAGCAGATTGTTATGAAAAGACTGAATAATAACTCGCTAAAATCCCAACAGGGGTTATGGTAACGCAGAAGAGCTGGAAGAACGCTATGGCAAACGGGTACGTAGCCGGATGCGTGAACTTTTTAATTTGATTGTTTTTGATAAAAGGGTTGGGGATAAGAGGAAGCAGAATTCCAGTTAGAGCACCGTATTTCTTGATTTTTTCATGTCTACCATATTATTATTCGCCCATTGGACTAAGTTCTGTATTAACGGCAAAAGACTTTGACCTCTTTCGGTAAGGTTATACTCAACTTTAGGGGGTATTTCAGGGTAAATTTTTCGATTTATTAAATCATCGGCCTCTAATTTTTTTAAAGTTACGGTTAGCATTTTTTGAGAAATGGTTCCGATGATTTTATGTATTTCATTAAATCGTAAAGTATGTGTATCTCCTAAAACCAATAGTACCAATGTAGACCATTTATCTCCAAATCTGTCCAATACATTTCTAACGGGACAATTTTCAGAATCCAAATATTTTTCCAAATTATTTTCATTCATAACACATTCATTTTCAATAATAATTACTATAAGGTAAGTGACTTACACTTTTTTCAGCTCTTGTATAGCGAACAATAACCTTTTACCTTTGACTTACCAAAAGTAAGTAAAAAACCAATATTTACATTATTTTAAAAAAATAAAGAAGATGAAAAAAACATTAATCACAGGAGCAACAGGTGGATTGGGAAGTAACGTTGTCAATTTCTTAAAAGAAAAAACAGGTGTTGAAAATATAGCTGTTCTGGTAAGAGATGAAAATAGCGCATTATCCAAACAATATGCCAATGAAGGCATTGAAGTAAGAATTGGCGATTATAATAATTTAGAAAGTTTAGAGAACGCTTTTACTGGGATACAAACATTGTATTTTGTTTCAGGAAGTGATGTAAAAAATCGCTTACAACAACACAAAAACGTGATTGATACGGCTAAAAAATCCGGAATCAATCACATTTTGTATACCAGTACCGTAAGAAAAAATGAAAGTGATTCTGCGCCATTGGCATCTGTTGTGGGTTCTCATAAGCAGACCGAAGATTGGATTAAAGCATCAGAAATTACCTATACAATTTTAAGGCATAACCTATATGCCGAAGTAATTAATATGTTTATTGGAGATAAAGACCAACTATTACAAACCAAAGCAGTTTACTTACCCACAGGAAATGGATTGACCGCTTTTGTTCCAAGAAAAGATTTTGCCGAAGCCGAAGCAACTATTCTTTCAAATCCTACGAATTATCAAAACAACACATTAGAGTTTAATGGAAGTGAAAAAATCAGCTTTTCGGAAATAGCGAAAAAGATTTCTGAGATAGTGAAAGAGCCAATAGCATATATTTCTCCAGAAATAACCGAGTTTGAAGCTAAAATGAATGAAATTGGGCTACCAAAACCTATTATCGAATTACTCAGCACATTCAGTTTAGGCATTGCAGATGAGGAATTTGACCAAGAGTCGAATGATTTGGAAACTGTTTTAGGAAGAAGAACAATTTCGATATCTGAGTATTTAAAATCAACTTACAAATAAGTTAGATCCAACTCAACAGCAAAAAAACGCAATCAAAAATATAGCGGTTTGGGTGTAAACTTGAACCGTTTTTGTGTTTAATCAAGTTTATTGTTAACTGAATATTTTTTAATCAGCTACTTTTCATATTCAACCCATTAGAGGTAATGCAGACTCAATAATCTAAAGAGATTTTAGCTCAAAAAAGGACTTAAAATTGTATTATGAAAATAGCTTACAAAAAGCCCCTTTTTCCGCAATTTGTATCACAACTTCAGACTTTTGTATAAGTAACAGAATAGTTTAACTCCCCACCTTTGTATCATCATTTAGCAACATAAAAATTAAATAATGAAAAATACAACAGAGACAAAACAAGTATTCCAATCTTTTACATTTAAAAACGGAATCGAAACCAAAAACAGGATTGCTATGGCACCTATGACAACTTGGGCAAGCAATGATGATTATACCATATCAGACGATGAAATAAAGCATTATGAAGCTCGAAGTGGAAACGTTGGATTGGTAATAACAGGCTGCACCAGAGTAATGGCAAATGGAATTGGCTTTAACAATGAATACGCCTCATATGATGATTCGTTTTTACCGAGTCTTAAGAAACTGGCCATGGCTGCAAAAAAAGGTGGAGCACCTGCAATACTTCAAATTTATCACGCTGGAAATAAAGCGGTTTTGGACCTTATTCCTGATGGTATTCCTGTTAGTGCAAGTCCCGTAGCGCTAGCACCTTCGATGTTTTATGCAGGAGGAACCGTATCACGTGAACTTACACATGAAGAAATTTTAGAAATGATAAAGGCTTTTGGTGAAACTACGCACAGAGCTATACAGGCAGGTTTTGACGGAATCGAGTTGCATGGAGCTCACGGATTTCTAATGCAAAATTTCTTTTCACCGTATTACAATCAACGTACCGACTACTGGGGAGGAACTTCCAAAAAACGCATGAACTTTGCTTTAGAAATAATCAAAGAAATTCAGGATGTAATAAAAAAATATGCAGAAAAACCTTTTATGATAGGTTTTAGAATCTCACCAGAAGAGCCTGAAAGTTATAGAGTGAAAGATACCTTCCCATTGATAGATAAACTAATCGCCTCTGGAATTGATTACTTGCACGTTTCTCTTGCTGATCTTCTTTCACAAAAGTCGATAGACGATGAAAATGGAGATGCTACTCTTTTAAAATCAATACTCGATCACGTTAAACACAGAATTCCAGTGGTTGCTGCGGGAGGCATCAAACAGTTGAGTGATGCACAGGAAGCGCTAGAATTGGGCTTATCATTGGTAGCTGTTGGACACGGGCTTATCATCAATCCGAATTGGGTGGAGCTAGTATCCAATGAAGAAAAAGCGGACGAAGTTTTAAGTATGTCTAAGGCTGATGAGCTTGCTGTACCTAAAAAACTACAGGAATTCATAAAGGTAGCAACGGGATTTTTTCAGGTGACGGACTAGCACTCCTATTTTAAAAATCAAAATAAATCAATTTGCAAAAATGTAGCCTACTTCGTATCGATTATTTGTATATGATTAATGGATACATTAGGTTATATTTCACGGAAAATTCATTAAATTATTAAAGGTTAAAAATTTTTGGTGATTTTATTAAAAAAAGAATAGTATTAAAATAAATTAAGTAAGAATAGGGCTTATGAAACATTATAAAACAATAAGTGAACTCTGTAAATCAAATGGATTTCCACCGCCAGAAAACCCGCTGTTGGGCATATTAACTTTTGAGGAGTCAGAAAAATGTACTTTTATAGAGCGCGAATTTACGATGGGGTTTTATACCATTGCCTTAACGAAATTAAAATCAGGGACATTTCAATATGGTAGAACCAAGTACGATCACGACAATGGGTCTTTGGCATTTCTAAAACCACACCAGAAAGTATTGATGAATAATGTAGAAACAAGTGAAAAAGGATTTCTACTCTATATTCACGAAGATTTTCTAATAAACCATAGCCTTCATTCAGAAATAAGTAATTATGGGTATTTTGATTACGAAGTGAATGAAGCTTTGCACCTCTCTCCAAAAGAAGAAGATATTCTTTGGGATTTATTCAACAAGATACAGGTGGAATATTACAATAATCAAGACGAATACAGCAAAGATATTGTGCTTACTCATATAGATTCTTTTTTAAAATATGCCCAGCGATTTTACAAACGACAATTCTTGAACAGGTCTGTTTTATCAGGCTCTTTAATAACAAAATTTACCGACATACTGAAACACTATTTTGAAAATGGAGGTCTGCAAAAAAACGGATTACCTTCTGTAAAATATATGGCTGCAAAGTTATCCCTGTCGCCAAAATACTTAAGCGATTTATTAAAGCAAGAAACAGGTAAAACAGCATTGGAACATATTCATATTGCATTAGTTGTCGAAGCAAAAAATATTTTGATGGGAACCGACAAAACCGTTGCCGAAACTGCTTATCAATTAGGTTTTGAAAATCCACCCTACTTTTCAAGACTTTTTAAAAAAGAAGTAGGCGTTACACCTACGGAATATAGAGAACAGTTTTTGAATTAGGTGTAGAATGTGCCAAGCAAAAGCACTACCGCTAATGAAGATCTGAGTTGAAAAACAAACTTTTTTAGTTCAATTTAGACACAAATCTCGCGCCATAAGGTAAACCACTTTTGTAATTGCAAATGCTTACTTCAATAGTTTATTGGCTACTGCTATAAGCGCCATCTTCTTACTCTTCCCTATGACCACGAAGAATCCTTAAAAAAATTGAGTTTTGACGATTCCTGATTAAAAGACTTATCTAGGGCGAAATTTATAAGTGTATTTATAAACTTCAATTAAAACCTCTTTTAAACATTTAAAAATTTCAATTCCTAGGTCTTTCATAATTAATATACTTTTTCACTTATACAATGCAGCAATACCGAGGACATAGCTCGAAAAATTTCTAGTTTTTGAAAGTACTTGTTTTCATCTTCATTACTCAAAAAACCTAACTCCAAAAGCACGGCAGGACAATAATCAACAGTTTCCCGCAACACCTGAAAATTCGCAAACTTCACACCCCTACTTTCAAACCCAAACTGCTTTTTAATTTGGTTCTGCAATTGATAGGCAAACCAAGTAGAATCTTTTGAATACTGTGATATATCGTTAGCCACAAACACTTCAATCCCTCTTGCAGTAGGATTATCCGAATGGTTACAATGCAAGGAAATAAACACATCGGCATTTAGCGCCTTGGCCAGTTTAGTCCTATCCGATAATGAAATAAGCGTGTCGCTATAACGGGTCAAGTAAATATCCAATGGCGTTTCTGACTTCTCGTTAAGCCTTAAAATTTCCAAGGCAATATCCAATACCACATCCTTTTCTTTAATACCATTTATGCCGATGGCACCGGAATCTTTTCCTCCGTGTCCCACATCGATCACGATTCTTTTTTGAGCTGCCGTTTCCTGTCCAAAAATGATGCACATTTTCAGAAGCAAAATCACAAAACTGACGTTTTTGAGCACTTTTTTCATTTTCAA
>TARA_R100000935_G_scaffold1906_3_pt1 | contig 18728 bp, 26 predicted proteins | sample TARA_R100000935 | Tara Oceans TARA_R100000935 (sample SAMEA2621502) | marine metagenome | biome: marine biome (ENVO:00000447); feature: surface water layer (ENVO:00002042); material: "saline water (ENVO:00002010), including plankton (ENVO:xxxxxxxx)" | depth 5 m | reverse complement strand
AGACGGCACGGACCGACACCGCATAGGTGCCAGCGTCCCAACCCGCGGTGGTCGCAGCGGTTTCGGCGAACAAATGCCCAGGCCCGAGCGGTGCCGCTTCAAGATCGATCGAAGACGGACCACGGATAATCGCTGTCAACGTCCACTCGGGTGCCGGATATGCATCGACATGCACCTCGGCCTTAATGCTTAAGCCGGCCGTGACTGAGCTGGGAAACTGATGGAGCAAACCTAACTACCTATTGTTGATCCGCCCTGATCCACGAGGTCGTGTGCGGCGCGTTTTACCTCGCCTAGTCTTGCGAGCCTTTGGCTTCGCTTCCTCTGGCGGTTCCCCCACGGCCGTTTCATCCTCCGCAACATGATCGTCGTCGGGTTTGAGCCGGCGCAGACGCACCAAGATATTCGGGTTCAAGATTTTCAACGCGGCATAGGCATAGACCCGACAATCGAGCGCCTCGTTTCGGTCGCGGGTTTTCTTCCACTCGCGGATTGGGAAGCCCCGTACGAACCGGGTCACCAACCGCTCGGCCGTCAGCTGGTGAAACCACTCCGGATCCCGATCGACAGGCCAGTGGCAATAGCCCTGCCCAGGCGTGTCTTGCTTTGCCCGGCGCATCACAATCAGCTTGGCGTCATTGACCCCGATCGTGAACAAGGTCACCGGCCGCGCGCGCTTGCCCGACTTGGACTTCTTCGGCGCGGACGCGATCGGATTGTCCCACCCCTTGCCCCCCTTGATGGCAAAGATATTGCGCCGCTGCTTCCCGCGTAGCTGCTCATAGGCTGCTTGAGTAAGGCCACCGGAACCACCGGTATCGACACAGGCCGAGGCAATCCGCATCTGCGCCCCGGATTCGTGCTCGAAGGTTTGATCGAGATAGTCAAAAAGCTGGTTCCAGACTTCGGGTTTAAGCGGATCGCCCCAGAAGACTTGATGATCGAGGCTCCAACTTTCCTCGCCCAACCCCCAGCCGACGCGCTCAAGCTCGAGACGATCCTCCTGCATGTCGACACCGCAGGTCTGGACGCCGACTTCCATCGGAACCTTCGATGGGAACGGCTCGGCCCGCGCGATCAGCTGCTCGACCTCGAGCGTCTCGGCCTCTTCCTCCCAGGCTTCCGCAAGCGTGACGTTAACAAAGGTCTGCAGATCCCCGGCCGCTTTCTTGTCCAGGAACGACTGCACGATCATCTTCAATTTCACAAAGCAGGAGTAGAGCCCGTTTAGATGATAGGACGCATGCCCCCGAAACGGCTTTTTTGCCTTCCACCCATGCCCCAGCCGCTCGGCGTTTCGAATGGCAAAGTACCGATCGGTGTCCGACCAAACGCAGCCATTCGCCCGGCACTCGTAGTAGGCGCTCTCGGGCATGTGCTCGCCGTCCGCGCTCTTTTCCCATTTGACGTTTGACCACTCGATCGTCTGCACGGCATCGCAGTGCGGACAGGCCACATGGAACTGACGCTGGTCCCCCTGCTCGTAGGCATGATCAATCCACGAAATCTCGCGGATTGTCGGCGTCGAGATCTCTACCAACTTGCGCTGATCATCAAATGTGTTGGCACGCTCCCAAAGCAGACCCACGGGATGGCCCTCGGCCGTGCGATCGTAGCCGTCGGTTTCGTCGCAAACGATGAACGGCGCAGACCGGCCGCGCTGCGTCTTGGGCGATCCAGACCAGGCAAACATGATGAAGCCGCCCGGGTAGGACTTCATCCGCGTGTTGTTCACCCCCTTGCGCGCACGAGGCGTGGCGATCCGCGTCTCAAGGTCTGGGTTGGCTTCGACCAGCGGGTTAAACTTCGTCGTCAGCCATGTCTGCAAATCGCCTTCCGACGGCTGCATCATCAGCTGAGACACCGGGTCATGCACGATCTTGAAACCCTGAGCACACAGTGCCAGCTGCGTCTTGCCAACCTGCGCGCCCCATTTGAGCGTGATCCGGTGACACGATGGGTCGGCCGTCATGTCCAATGGCTCGCGCTGATACGGCGCGTTGTCGAAACTGATCAGACCCGGGATCGCGTTACCGACGGGAATTTGAACAGACTGCTCCGCCCACTCGGACGGTTTCAGGTCTGGGGGCGGTGCCAAGCCTGCGAGAAACGAGGTGGCCACCATCAATGCGGCGCTACCAAATGGCCAGGACATCAGTCAGCTCCCACCAGCGAAGTCGGATCAGTGGTCGACAGCTTGCGCAGAGCCGCACCGATCTCTTCCTTCGCGATGAGCTTAATCGAAGCCTCTTTCTTTTCTGATTTCGCGCGCGCCGCGATCCGAGTGGGCGCGTTGTTCAAAAGATTGGCGCGCACCTCGGCGATCACCAAGTCCAGTGCTTCCTTCATCTGCTCGGCATCCACTAGGGCACCGCGCATCTTCGCCGCTTCCATTTCTGCCATGTCAGCTTGCGACTTGGTCAGCCGCGCCTTTTCGGTATGGTAGTCAGCCTTCTCCGGATCACCGTCGGCACCACGTGGTGCGATCCGTACCTGCAGGTACCCGACATAGCCTTGGACCGCAGCCGCAAGCTCATAGCGGCCGTGCTCCGCTTTCGGGATCACGCCCTCCTTCGACAGCTGCTGGACCCGGCGTTCGGTCAGCTTCAGCAGTTTCGCAATCACGCTGACCGGATATGTTGGATTGCCCGAGCTGCTCATTCAACATCCGAGCAATCCAGTGCGGGCAGCCAACCTACGCGCCTTGTCACTTGCCAGCCTCCCCACGTTTGCCGCGCAGATCATCAAAGCGATCGGACGTGCCCTCCAAGACAGCCTGTCCCCCGGTGAAATCCTGCCAGCGTTTCACGATCACATCCGCGAACCGTGGATCCAGCTCCATCAGCCGCGCGATACGGCCGATCTTCTGCGCCGCAATCATCGTGCTCCCCGAACCGCCGAAAGGATCCAGGACCAGATCACCGCGCCGGCTGCTGTTCTTCAGGTACTGCATCACCAACCCGACCGGTTTCATCGTCGGGTGCTCGGTGTTGCGGCTCGGCTTTTCGTGGCGCAGCACCGACGACACCAGCTCCTCGACCTGAAGGTCATAACCTGAGACGCGCAGATGCCCGGATCCCGTATCGATCAACAGCGACCCGTCCTCTTTGACGACGAACGGCAAATCTTCTGCATCGATGACCGTTGTCTGCTTACGCCCGCCAAACCACCGATGCGGCGCGCCAGGCTTCCAACCGTATAGGATCGGCTCGTGCCGCCACTGATAATCCGAGCGGCCCAGGACAAGGCTCGGCTTTACCCAGACAAGACACCCCGACAGCTTGAAACCAGCGGAGCTGAAAGCTGTACGAAACGGCAGCCCCTCGGTGTCGGCATGGGCCACATAGAGCGCACCGCCTGGCTTGATGGCCGCGAACGCAGAAACGAAGGCGTCGGTCAAGAAGGCAAGGAACGCATCCGCGCCCATGTTGTCGTTCTCAATCTTGCCGGCTGTGCCCTCGTAGTTCACGTTGTAGGGGGGATCAGTCCAGCACATATCGACCAGCCCGTCACCGATCAGCCGCTCGATGTCGGACATGACCGTCGAGTCCCCACACATGACCCGGTGATCACCGCAGATCCAAACATCACCGCGCCGGGAAACGAAGTCCCCCCCGATCGGCGGCACCTCGTCGTCTTCGGTTTTTCCTTCCTCTTCCAGGCCGTCAAGATCGACAAAAAGCTCGTCTAATTCGGATTGATCAAAGCCCACAACCCCGAGGTCAAATCCCAGATCGCGCAGCTCACCGAGCTCCAGCTTCAGCAGCTCATCATCCCATCCGGCGTTCAGCGCCAGCTTGTTGTCGGCGATGATATAGGCGCGCCGCTGCTCGTCTGACAGGCCGGTAATTCTGAGGCACGGAACCTGCGGCATCCCTATTTCTAGGGCTGCAAGCACCCGACCGTGGCCGGCGATGATGGTGCCGTCCTCACCGACCAACACCGGGTTGGTGAACCCGAACGCACGGATCGATGCCGCGATCTGGCTGACCTGCTCAGGGCTATGCGTCCGCGAGTTTCGGTCGTAGGGCGTCAGGTCACCAGGCGGCAACATCTCGACGTCGGTGTAAGAAATCAGATCAGACAAGCGCTGCTCCTAAAACGAAACGAAATGGAAAAAATGGTGCACTCACAAATTGCTTTTTGCGACCATGCCCACCCACTGACCCTCCCGCCCGAGGAAGGACCCGCTTTTTTCTGTATATTTTTCATTAAGATAGGCCTGCCTTGATGGATGCCGTGATACCGCTGGCCAGAGCAGTCTTGATCAAGTCCTTGGCCGCATCTGTCGCCCCTGACTGCAGGAGCTGAGACAAGCGTTCACCCACCGTCGACGACGCGCTTAAGCTCTCCGGCGCGGCTTTAAGCACTGCGAGCCCCATCGGCGATAGAACCGCACGAGATATTCCGTATTCGCTAGGCTCATCCCCACGAATATAGCCGGTGTCGTAAAGCCACTCGATCGTACTTCTTGCGACCTCGAACTCGTGCGATTTGGCACCCTTTCCATTCACTATCGTACCGAATTCATCAGTTTCGAAATGGCCAGAAAGGTTGCGGGCATCGATCGCGCCCTTGATGGGAAACGACCGATACAGGCCAGCAAAAATTTCAGCTGTGTAGCCGTCAAACAACTCAATATTCTTCATTTTCATGCACGTATCTCCTGTCTAAAGCGGATCGCTTCCATCTCTGCATTTTCGTCAATTAGCGGCCCGCAGCTGCTCCCGCAGCACGGCATAATCGCCGATCAACACCGGCAGCACCGAACCCTCGGGCAGCGCCTCAAGCTCATCAGCGGCCTGCGCTTGGACCGTACGCGGGTAGTCCTTCACGGTCGGCATCACGCTAGAACTTTCCCTTCCGCAAGCGTGTAACGACAGACCGACGATCAGTAGCAACGGCAGCGCCTGCATCCTGCATTCTCCTCATGGTTTTGATGTTTTCCAGCGATTGACGCTCTTTAGCGTCAACTTTGCCCTCGCGCTCTCTGAGCTCGCCCCAGCCTTTCAGCCCAGCCAAGATGGCAAGCCCAAGCATGAGGTAGCGTCCCCATGCCGATCGCATGAACCGGTGCGCTAGCAAGCCGATCATCGCGCCAGGCTCCGGTTTTCACGGGCATCCAACAGCCGGCGACGCCGCGTAGAATACCCAAGAGCGCGCAGTGCGAACCATGCCGTCACGCATAGCCCGCACAGCAGTAGCGCAGGCCAGTGTTCGGAAACCATCGCACTCACCTGTCCCATCACCCCGGATGCGGCCTGCGCCGCTTCACCTGCCTGTTTTGCTTGCGTGGCAATGCCGGCAACTCCGCCCAAGCCGACTAGGTCTCCCACGCGCGCTGTCATCTGGGCATCCTGCGCCGTGCCACTTTCACGATCGATCTCTTCCTGCGTCACGAAACGCTCGGGTCGTGGTGTCGCCTTCGCCATTTGGAGCCAGTCGTCGGCATTTACCACGCCATCAGACGGCAGATCGTTATCGGCTTGGAAAGCGAGGGTTGCAGCACGGGTGAGCCGACCAAAATCTTTGTCAGCACGTCCCAGGTGATATCCTCGATCGGATAGTTCGACCTGCCAAACGCCGACATCAACAGACCTGTCACCAAAGCGTAGGATCGGGCGGTTAGACTGCAGCACTTCGACGCCACCCAGCATCAGAGTGATACGCTGGCGCATGAAATCACCGACTGATCGAGCCCCGCGAAGATCGTCTCGCCAAGGTAGCCGCGCAACGTCCCATTTTCCCCGCTGCTGCACCCCAAGCGTTGTCTGGACCTCGGCATGTGTGAGTACCGTTTGTGGAGTAACAGGGATGCCGTACTCGACACATAGATCAGCGACCAGTTTGCAAAAGGCGTTGAACTGCGCCTCATTGAGTGGCGAGGGTCCGGCATCAAAGGGATGCTCCACAGCGCCACGCATGCCGCACATAGCAACACCGATCGATCCTGTGTTCAGCCTCAGAGTATGGGCCGCATAGTCGCCATCAGACGTGACGATGTTGTCCTCGACAGCCTCTGCCCCAGCAACGACTGTGCCGTCGTACTCGACCAGCCTGTGGTAGTGCGCCTTGTCTTCAGCAGAGGCGCGCCCTGCCCCGGCAGTCCAGTGCGCGATGACGCGCTTCATTCGTCCGCCACTCACGGTACGTCCCTTTCATTGGGTTGGAATGCAGGTCGCATCATGCTGACCCTTCCTGCACCGCAACGATCTCTCGAACCCGATAGGTTGAAAGCTCGACGCGATCTGCGATTTCGTTGATTGCCATGCCTTCATTCAACATCCGCATGATCTCGCGATCGCGATGCTTGCGATGGATGAAGCGGCAGTTACTTGGCTGCAGGATCATACCTGAGAAGGCGTAGACCATCTTGCAGGCATCCTGCCATCCAAGCAGCTCGACCAGCTTATGATCGAGTGAAATCTGCTTCGGTATGTAGACGCAAACACGCCAGGAACGTGAACCTGACACCGGCAGCTTGCCAATGAATTCGAGCGCCCTTTCGCGCCCGATTACTTCCGCAATTTCCTGCACCGACTCTGGCAGGCGTGCAACGACCTCACGCCCCATCTGACGCCTCCACCAACTTTGAAATTTCGGAGCAAAGAGAAGTCAGGTCATCTTCGTTGAAGGCATAGCCCGCATCAAAGACGCAAAGGAATTTCCACATCACGTCGTTTGCGCTTTTTGCCTCGCGGGCTTGGGCATGGCGGATCACGCAAAAGATGCTGGCCATCAGATCCGTGTTCGCGTCCTCAGCCGTTAAAGAGCAAGCCAGGCGGTCCAGCCCAGCGCGGTAGTGGTACAGATCAGCGAACGACAGGCGGTCAAGCGCAGATGCGTCCAAGGTTAGGATTGGTGCGATGTTTGAGCTCATGCGTCAGACCTCCACCACTTCGATGCCTTGAGCACCGGCGACAGCCCGACGTACCTCGTAGTCACGGGTGGGCATGCCCTTTGCGTCCTCGTAGACCTGCAGCCCGGTCTCCTGATCGACATAGCCAAAATCTACCGTGATCCGCATTTGCCGCCCCTTCCGAGAAAGCAACGGTCCGTCTCGCCCAAACAGTGGAACGACCACCTGGCGCTTTAGGTCGGATATCTGCCCAGCGCGCTGGAGAAGGCAAAGCTGCGCCCAGCGCGCGGCCTCTTTCTTGGAATCGAAGCTTATCCCATCCACCACGGTGCGCTGGGCCCCGTACTTCTGGCTCTTTGGCTGGGATTGCGTCGCTCGCAGATCGGCGGCGGTCATACGTTCAACCACGCTTGGCCCCCTTCCGCTGAGCCATCAACTGGGTAGCCGCGAATTTCAGAGCCCGCGCAACATTGGCCGCCACAGGATCCGTAACGCCGAGCCCGAACTGGACCTGATAGGCTCCTTGAATTTCATCGATGGAATGAAAACGTTTCCGGTATGGGATATCCCTACACGGCCCAGGCCGCTGCGAGTGGATGACGCAATCCCCCGCGATCAGATCTACGGTCACAGTGACGCCATCGAACGTGGTGCCATTACTTGACGGATCGTTGTGGACGGCGCTCATACGTTGATCCCCACTGCCCGGCACTCTTCGGCGGTAACTAGCCCCTCGGTACACAGCTGACGTGCCATCGCTGCCGAACAATGCCGAGCGTTCTCCGCCTTGGTACGGATCCAGCTAGCCCAGCGTTTTTTGACAGCATCTGCGTTGGCCGTGTTTTTTGTCGCGGCCTTGCCAAGGAACTGAACCCACCCCTGACGGGTGAGCCAATTCTGCGAATACGACACGTAGCGAAGCTCGTTACCCTTCTGCTCTCGGGCATAGGCCTTCGCACCCGAAAGAATGGCAGCCGGATCAACTCCTGCGGCAATCGCCTTCTTCAGCGCAGCCTCAGTTTCGACAGGATCACCGGGACGTGGATGTGCTTGGAGGAACTCTTCCAAGAAATCTGAAGAAAACCCGATCGTCTGCGGGTCGGCTTTCGACGCGCAAGGTTCCTTTACAGGTTCTCTTACTGGTTCTTCTATATACGACTCCACCCCAGTGGAGACGGACCCCTCTAAAAGTGGAGACGGAACTGCGCCAAAAGTGGAGACGGCTCCGGCTCCACTGAGTGGAGACGGCTCTTGGGCCTCACACAGCTCAAAACCGAGGACATATCTGGTGGGCTTTTGACGGTTGGTGCGCGGGTCACGTTCCTGCTTTCTGCGGATCAGTCCCTTACGCTCGAGCTCGCCCAGCGCCTTGTTCAGACCACCATTCGACAGGCCTGTGTGATCGCGCAAATAGGTCTGCTTTGGAAAGCACCCCATGCTGGCGTTGTGACAATCGCATAGGTGAAACAGCACCCTAAACTCGCCATGCGTCATGTCGTTGGGCGGCACCGTTGCCAACCAGTGGGTAGCAGCGTGGCTCATAGCAATACCTCACACCAGTGCGCCCAGGGCAGGCTCACGCCCAGCGCACCCATGCAAACGATCCGATGAGCAGACCGAATGCATTGAATTGAAAGTGATAATTGATTTACTGCAGCACCCACGAATCTGCTGCTGTGCAGCATGTTGGGCAGTAACCGTCCCGCCATAAGTCCGGCGATAAGTCCGATGCAGGGCAAAAAAATATGCGGAGCGCCCATGTCAGCAGGCCTCCGCAAATAGCATCTGAAAAGCGATCTGGCCGTGCTCACGCATTGCCACGGCAACGTGGCCGCCATTGGCCCCAAATTGCCCTTTCCACCAGTTTCTGGCGGTTCTTTCGGACACACCAAACACACTCGTGACGTGGCCGATGTTGCGGTAGTTGGCGACGATGTATGCCTGCCAGCGCGCTGGGAATTCGCGGTGCACCTGATAGGCATCGTACCCTGCGCGGGACCCGGAGGAAGGTCCGCTCGTCTGCGAACCCTCTACCGTGACAGTGTCACCGTATGGAGAACCATTTACATAAATTACGATCGGGGAACCGGCAGGCAACGCATTCATGTCTTAAAACACACATCGAAGGTAACATCCGAAAACGAATCAACGGGGGGGAGACTATGGATATCGATTTTCAAATCATCAGAGACGCGATTAAACTTGCGGAAGACACGAGCATCTCGGCACAGAGTGCAGCTGAAGCGCTGGGGGAATTCAGGGAACTCTCCAACAAGCTGCAAGACATCCCAGCCCCGGATATCAAACTGGCTACAAGCGAAATGCTGATGCAGGTGGCAAGCATCCAGGTCGCGAATGCTACTTTGATTCAGCGCTTGTCGATGATCGAAGCTGCGCTTGCGGCTTCGCAGTCCAAGAAGTCTGATTTTGACCGCTATGAACTTTGGAGTACGCCAGCTGGCAGCATTATGTATCGGCTTAAGGAAGGCCACGACATGGGCGAGCCTGAGCATTTCATTTGTCCGAACTGCATAGCGAACAAGCGAAAGTCGTATCTGCAGGGGAACAACACTAAGATCTGTAGCGGCTGCGAGACACTTTTTACCGTTGAGCCGCTTAAAAACCCCTCGGCGATGCACAGGGTGGTAAACTAAGAATGAGCGCCTCATGCCGCGTCCTCCTCAATCTGCAAGAAGGAGAACATCGAGCGTGGGGGCTCTTCCAAAGACGCATCAAACGCCATTTGGCAAAGTGCGTCGTACCAAGCCGCAGGCAAGACGCCAGCCTGCATGTGAGAATGTACGGTGGTGTGGGTCTTCCTCAGAGCACGAGCGACCACTCTGTACCCCCCCAATGCAGCTATAAACGGTTTAGGATTTTCATACATACCACATGGATTAATCCGATTTTTGCGGATTTTCAACATCCGTCATTCAGGAAATTCAATATTTGCGGATTTAGGCTATCGAGGAACTATGGATATTGAACAAAAAGAGCGTCTAGCCAGACTCGGTGATATCTCGCCGGAGGCGGTACACACACGCCTTCTAGCCGCGAGAAATTCAATTAACATGAAGCAACAAGACGTTGCCGCAGCAGTCGGTTTGAAAAAGACCACCTTTAACTCTCAAGAAGTTCGAGGCGCACCGAGTGCGACGACAATGCGCTATTATCACCGGCAGCACCGCATCGACTTCAACTTCATTCTTCACGGTGACTTTGCTCAACTACCTCAGGACGTGCAGGAGCGCCTTTTCGCGCAATTACTCGCCGGAGCTCAGTAACCGGATCAAAAACCCAGTTTAGATCTACCCCGAGACGGCGTAGCGGCTTTGCTATAAAGGCGTAGATCCTCAAGTCGATTCTCCAATGTTCACGTTTTATTCTCAAGCAACGGTTACAGGCTGTAAACCAGCCACATCCTAAATATCCATTTATTTCGGATTTAAGTTTGACTAATACGCATTTTTCGGATTATTTCACCTCCAGTATCAATGGAGGAAACCATGAGCGATCACAGCAAACAGACGCCATCAGCTTTCGACTTATTCAATGCGATAGATGGCCAAAGAGGCTACCAGACACTTCAGGCACCCAGCCATAGAGCTGGTGAGACCGGGGTTATCGTACATGATGGCCAGCATTCGCCGAACCTCCCTAAATTTTCTCCAAGCTCCAGCGAGCTTGAGTTCACAGCTGAGTTTCATCCCGTATTTCCTATGTTTTTGCGGGATGGATTGGATGTCGGTGTTGGAAGCACCGGCATCCTGCCCGCGGACAAGTCGTGCAAACAGACTTGCCCGCGGGTAATCCGATTTCCTCTGGCGGTTCCCCCGCCTGCCCGGCTAGCCGAAGCGATGTCGGTCGCGGCTCACCCCGAGCGCGCCCATGACCGCCCCCTACTGCGCTGCCTTGCATGGTCGACGCTGATGGCGGCTCGCGGCCACAGGGTGAACCAGACACGCTTAGCGCAGTTGCAACGTGGAATGGCACTATGAGCACCCGAAAGCTGACAGAGCAGCAACTGGCGGCGCTGATAGATGCCCACCGATCATTGAACTATGGCGGACTTATCGAGATGCCATCACGCAACCCGCTCGACATCGTGTGGACGGCAATGGATCCCACTTACAAAAAGCGCCACGCCGACAGCACAGTACAGCAACTGGTGCGAGTTAGGTTGCTGCAGATGTCTGGCGAGGAACCTGATCGCCGGGCACAACTCACGGAACCAGGACTGATGGAACTGGATATCGAAGGCGCGTGCGAATGAACGTCCGCATTCACCCACCTGCCCGTCGGCCAGCCGTTACGCATAAGCTCGTGTGGCGAACAGAGACCGCTGAGCACAGTTTTCATATCACGGTCGGTCTAGATCCAGAGACAGCAAAACCGATCGAGGTGTTCTATGCTGACGGCCAGCGGCACGGATCCCAATTGCAACATTCGATCCAAGACGCGTGCGTGCTAATCAGCCTTTTGCTACAATTTGGCCTGAACCCATCAGCTATCGCCAAAAGCCTTTCGACAACGCCTGTTTTTGGCATTGAGCAGCCTTCATCAATAATAGGCGTAATAGCTAACCATATTCTGAACGAAAGGATCGATAGGATGACAACCTCACCCACCGATGGTCCTGCAAACACCACTGCAGACGACACAGGCACAGCTGAGACACCTACGCTATCCAGCGGGTCGCTCAAACCGGGAGAACCATCCCCTTTCCCAGAGGTAGGCGACGAGGTGGCATTTACTCGGTCCCCTTCGCACGAGTGGGAAACGGGATATGTCATGTCGCGCGAATTTGGGAGTCGGTGCATTGAAGTCGTTGATGTGAATGCGAAGCCCCTGCGACTGCGACCCGGCCAGTACCGGAGTGCAGCACGGTGAACGCACACGTCAAACCGACTTCGGGCACTACCATCTTGTCTCCTGCCCGCGTCGCTCTCTATGTGTCGACGTTGGAACAGAAGCTCGGCCGCCAAATCGGCAAGGCAACGATTTTGCCGGGCGGAGGGATCGAGGTGGAGATTGCAGGCCATGACAAATCGTCGAACCCAGCTGACCTTGTGGACATGACTGAATGAAGGGACGCGACCTCCCCTCCTACATCCACCGACGCAAGCGGGACGGTAAGCTGTTTTTCCGAAAGCGCTACGGCGCGAAGATCGTGGAGATCCCGCTCCAGACCCAGTTCCCCGCGGGCGACCCTGTCCCCTTTGCTCTGCACCAGGAACGTGAGCGCATGCTGAACGCCCCCATACCGGTGGCTGAGGGTAAGACAGTCACTCACGTGATCGAGCGCTACGAGCGGTCTGACGACTTTGCGAACCTTGCGCCGCGAACGAAGGCTGACTACCGGCAGCACCTAGACTTTCTTCAGGACAAGATCGGACACTTGCAGCCCAAGGCAATCGAACGTCACCACGTCATCAAATGGCGGGATACATGGGCCAAGAAAAGCCCGCACAAAGCCAACTATCGCCTCCGCGTCCTGAAAATTGTCATGGAGCGCGCGATCGACTTCGGGCTGCTGCCAACGGGTGGCAACCGGGCAAAGGGCGTGTCCGAGGTGAAGTATGAGAAGAAAGAGCGCTTGCCGTGGCCGACCGTGATGATCGAAGCAGCCAGGGAACATGCCGAGCCTCGCACCCGGCTGCTGTTTGAGCTCTTGTTAGGCACGGGCCAGCGCATCGGCGATGTGCTCAAGATGAAGTGGTCAGACTTCGACGGAGAGGCGATCAGCGTCCGCCAGGGCAAGACCAAGGCCAATTTATGGATCCCAGCGCCACAGATGCTCCTGCAGGCCCTAGGGAGCGCCCAGCGCAGCTCGGTGTTCATTCTGACGAACCAGGCGCAGACAGGCCCTTGGTCGTACCGAGGTGCGGCCGACGGCATGATGAAGCTGAGACGCCAAATCGGTGCTGAAGCTTACGACATCCACTCCCTGCGCTACACTGCGACAGCCGAACTAGCCCGAGTTGGCTTAGACGACGACTTGATCATGGCCATCACGGGGCACAAGACCCACCGTATGGTGCAGCTCTATGCAGGCGCTGAACGGCAGAAGCTTAGGGCACGAGCGGCCAATGTTGCACGGCAGGCGAAGTCCTAAGCATCTGAGCGAAGTTAGACGGTACAGATCATTCAGAGAACACCAACAGAACTCAGTTGCGTCGCCCAGCCCACCAGAGCATGTTCATTCGGTATGAACACCGGAGCGCTCAAACCTGATGACAACTGCAGAGATCCTTACCCTTCTTGAACGCTTCCAGACATCAATCGTCGGCATCATCGGATTTGCTGGGGTCATTCTGACGCTGATTGCTAGCTCTGTCAGTTCAACACGAGAGCACCGGCGTCAAGTTGCAACCAGACGCACCGCACTGCGGCGCATACTGGCGGCGGAGCTTAGGAACTATGCACGGGCGCTCAGAAAGAATCTTGAGCAAAAAAAGCCAACCGAAGAATCCATATCCGTGGGCCGAATACGCCGGTTACTTTCAGATCATTTATCAGCCGATCTTGGTCTACTTGAGGTGCATGAGATCGATATCGTAGTGAATGCCTTAGTTAGCCTACATGGGATGGAGCATCTTCTGTCAAATATTTCATCTCATATAACTGACAACCGATTTTTGTTGCCCCACGAAAAATGGGAAGATCTGCGGATAGTATGCTCGACAACCGCTGATGCTCTGGACTACGCGGTTCAAGCTCTAGAATTTTCAATCAAAGGGAAATTCTGAATTTGGGCAGCACTTCTCGGCGTCCACTGCATCGAGATTCAAACAACAGAAAAGCGCCCAGTGGGATCCGACACGCAAAGCTGATCATAATTTTCGAACCGCGAAAGTTGTGCGCTCTCTACCTAAAGAAGAATCCTTGACGTGCATGAACGAACGGAAGACCCTGTATCCCTTGTTCAACATATCTATCGAACCGGGTATACAAGCGTGTCCGATGTGAAGGGTGTGCGAAATAGAGGACTTACAATAATGAATTTTCGCACCTTAGCTTTAGCCGTGATGCTCGCAGGCCTAAGCAGCACATCAATAGCGGATACAAATCTAGCCAAAACAATACCCGGCCAGTCTACCGTGGAAAGTACTGCGCCGGTAGACTTTTGGTCCCAAATTCTGAACGCTCGCGACGGCGCAGTCGTATATTCGGCAGCTTGCTGCAAAGTATGTCGTAAAGGAAAAGCCTGCGGAGACAGTTGCATCAGCCGGTCATACACATGCCGCAAGGGAGACGGGTGCGCGTGCGACGGGTAAAATAGGGGCTAGAATCGCGATATGGTTAGTTGAATATCCTTAAATAACACCGACAAGAAATATCAGAAGCTGTATCAGCATCTGGTAATTCCTTCAAATCAAACGCTAACCACCATAAGCGATAGAACAGGTCTCTAAATTTGATCGCCCCGACGATCTGCCATACGAAAAATAATATCTTGAGATAATAGGTGCTGAATGACAAAAACTCAATCTGATCCAAGCTATAGTTGGCCCGCAGAAGACAGATTGGGACGCGAAAAAGATGCAGAAATATTGCTGCGATTTATCTCAGGGAAACTAGACCAGCGCGAAAAGGCGGGCCTAAGCAGGTCATATGTTTTAAATCTCGATTCCCAGTGGGGAAGCGGAAAAACATTCTTTTTGAAAAACCTTAAACATAAAATATCCTCAAATGGCCACGTTGCGGTATATGTCGACGCATGGAAAGATGACCACTCAAACGATCCGTTCCTTGCAGTAGTAACTGGGATAGAACAGGAAATTGAGAATTTCATTACTGGAAATAGTCGGCTATCTAGTATCATTGATGCTATACAACCAGTAAGCCACAGCGCGATTAGAATATTGGGAAGTGGCGTGAAGAGCGGGGCACTTCACTTTTTGAAGAAAAAAGTTGGTCAAGAAGCAGTTGAAGCTTTTGCCGAACTAGTAGCAGGCGAATCTGATCAAGACTTAAGTGGCGTAAATAGCGAAGCAATCTTAGACGCTACGAATTCTTCCATAGATGTTGCTGGTGAAGCTATACTAGCGGGGTTCAAGACTTCAAAAACCGCCCGAGCCTCATTTAGAGAAAATTTGGAGGATTTGATAGAGAAATTAAACGGTCTTAGCGCTACAGAGTTACCAGTCTTTGTACTGATCGACGAACTAGATCGATGCCGGCCAAGCTATGCAGTGGAATTGCTTGAAGAAGTAAAACATCTATTCGATGTAGAAAACTTGGTTTTCATCTTGGCCACGGATACAGAACAATTAGCTCACGCAGTCAGTGGACTCTATGGCCCAAGCTTCGACGGGCGCAGATATCTTTCCCGGTTCATTGACCGCACCTATAGCTTTAAAGAGACCGACATCCCCACATTTGTTAAACATTGCTTTGAAATAAACGGACTTTCTAATGGTGAATTCACTATTCCAGAGGAAATAGGGATTTATAATTTTCTAAGCAAAGCCTTTGAGCGCGCGGGTTCATCTTTGAGATACATCGAGCAAATCATGGATTACATATCAACCTTCGCTGCCACGTGGAAAACTAAAGACTTTAGAATAAATGCAATATTACTCTTCGATCTTGCAGTACGATCCCACCCTGAAAGCAAAAAAGGTGAGGATGGTAGATACATCGCACTAGGTACTACCTATCCGGTACCAAGATACGCGGCTAGGGGTGCTATAAATACAACCACATCCTTGGGTATAGAAGAGATGGTTAGAGATATTAAGCACAGCTCCGCTAGCGTATCCAGCTCAAGAGAGCCACAGAATGCCTTCGAGCGTTGGGCTCAGAGAACTGCTATCGAAGAGTATAGAGCAATGAAGCTACTGGATGACAGTATCTCTCCAGACGAGTTCAAAGGCATTGCATGTGAATACCCCAATATGTTCCACGAATTACTAAGCGTACACGATACGATCGAGAAACAGTAATTTTGCAAAGTTCAATTGGCGATCAAATCGCATAAGCTACCTTAGAAAGAGAGATATAATAAAATCTCTCAAAATAAGCGTCAAATTATATTACGATCTGCCACGCTCCGGTTGAAATACCGGGACCTTAATAAACTGAATTTCACTTTCATCAATCCATACGGTACCTACTATTTCCCCAACGCTGCTAATCGCGGCGGGGAAACCAACAAAAAACATTGACGCAGGGGTGACGTCATCGAGCACGTCGAGTTCACCATCTGTCTCAAACCGACTGCCCTCGGGAAACTTTACTTCTAGTTTAAATTTGTGCTTCCCTACGCCTATTCCGTAAAGCGTCAACCATAGAGAAAGCGGAAATTGAGATGGTATACTTCCTGGCACGAAACCGCCATCGTAAGCCCCAATCACTAAAAGCTTTCCATTATCTTCACGACGAATATCATCACAAATGATACCATAAGCAGTGATGTTCACATCTCACCCCTCAGCAAAAGCGTAATCTGAAACACCCGATACGGCGGGCGCTTTTTTCACAGGATTTGGTACGAACTTCGCTTGTGTTTGCCTCGAGCCCGACGATGTAGAGTTGCCAATCTGTTTATACAGAGTAGTGTGCGGCATACTTTGCGATTTGGGGTTTTCTGAGTGCACCGAAACCGTATTATCGCCAGTTTCCATCAAATCCTCTAGCGCAATCTTAAAGTCAAAATCCAGCGCCCAAAGTATCTCTCCAAATGTACGCGGCGTCATATTTTGATTTCCGCGCAACCATCGTGATACGACAGACTTGTCGACCCCTAGACGTTTTGCAATGTCCGTTTTTGTCATTCGATGTGATTGCATTCTCTTGCTCACCGCCAACAACAAAGCTTTGTTCACACGATCAACGGCACCGGCACCGGCCATTCCTTTCGGATCGGGGTCAAACTCAAAGTAACTCATTTAATTTCTCCCCCCTTAAGTTAGGGTTATCTATGCTAAGCTCAGCTCTAAACTGCGTGGCCGCGTCAAGAAGCTCTTGGTCTCGTTCAGCGGTGCAATGAGATTTCAGCTCTATCTCACTAACAATATAGGCTCCTTTGGTCGGGAACCAACCAACAAAACGTAAGTCTGGAGTACGAAACCGCCATATACCCTCTTTCGGCGGTGTCATAATATGAGGGAGCGGCGGAGTCATCTCATCCCCAGCGCAAAAATCCCTTGCCATGAGCATCATCTGTTCCTTTGGAGATACTGAGCCCGCAAAAAATCCATCAGTGCGCGCCTTTGGCAGTATTGTTTTTGCCCACGCAGCGGCTGCGGGTGACAAATATAGTGTTCGACACTCTTGCTGCCTCCGCCATAGAGGTGGGTTGACCCGGATGAGTAAGCCGGCCTTGGCGGCCGAAATTAGCCCAGCTGGGAATCTGCTATCTGTTGTCATATAATGCAACCGCCAGATTTACAATGCGTAATAGAACATTTCAAAATCGCCTTCAGATTGCAATCATCAACCTTAAGCTACTCGATGTTTACATCGTTACCGCTATCTTTAGATCCAACGAAGATACCATAGAACAAAAAAGAATGTGCGGCAAAGCGTGTGGCTAGCCAATCAGGCAACTAATCTGTCATTGCTTAAGTCTTTGAAAATAAATGGAGGCGAGTAGGAGAATCGAACTCCTGTACACGGATTTGCAATCCGCTGCGTAACCACTCCGCCAACTCGCCTCGGCCGCCTTGGTGGCGGCGATCATTCGGACCGTGGGCCCGAATGCGTTTGGCGCTTATCCCGATTTTTGTGGGAAATGTCTAGCCCAGTTTAGAGCAAAACGGCGGGAAAAATATCTCCCGCCGTCCAAGGGTCAGTTAAACCGAGATGACCGGCTTATCGCCTTCTTCCGGTGCGTCGATTTGCAAGTGGTGATCCTCAAGGATCAGAATGTTTTCCACACCGACAATCGCGCTTTTGGTCTTGTAGCCGATGACGTCCTCGATCTCCATTTCGGGGTTCCGCGCCATCAAGATGGTCTCTTCGGAGGAGAAGTTGGTCAGGCCACGTGCGAACTCGTTGCCCTGCTCGTCATAGACGTGCAGCACGTCCCCTTTCGAAAACTCGCCTTGGATCGACACCAGGTCATCACGTTGCAAGCCGCGCTCCTTGGCGGTGATCGCACGGACAGCATCGTCGGATACAACAAGTGTACCGGCGACCTGCAAACGGTTGCTGAGCCAGATCATCAAAGGCGAAGCACCCCTCCCCGAGGCCAGACAGCGCGTATGGCGGCGTTCGCGGTTCAGAACGGACGAAATCGGACGTTCGATGATGCCGTCGGCGATGATCGTCTCGACCCCGGCGTTTTGCGCCATATTGGCCGCCAGCATTTTGGTCAACATGCCGCCGCTGCCCAATTCGCTGATGCTCTTGGTGGATTCGAGGTGCTCGGACACGTCCTCGATTTCTTCGATGAACTGCGCGCCGGGTTCCGACGGATCGCGGTCATACAGGCCTTCGACGCTGGTCAGAATGATCAGGTGATCCGCTTCGACCATCTGGGCGACCTTGGCCGAGAGACGGTCGTTGTCCCCCACTTTCAGATCGCGCGTGGCGATAGAGTCGTTTTCGTTGATGATGGGAAGGATCTGGTTTTCAAACAGCCGCAGCATGGTGTTCTTGATGTTCAAAAAGCGGCGGCGTTCTTCCATGTCTTCGACGGTCACCAGCATCTGTGCCACGTCAAAGTTATATTCATTCGCAACCTGACGATAGGCATTCATCAGCAGCGGCTGGCCACAGGCGGCAGCGGCTTGCTTGTCCAGAATACCGGCTTCCTCGGGGCGTTTGCCGATCATGTTCAGGCCAAGCGCGACCGACCCTGAAGAGGTCAGGATGATCTCGTAGCCCTGGTCCTGAAGGTCCCCCAAATCCGCCATGAGTC
>TARA_R100000935_G_scaffold7079_3_pt1 | contig 18783 bp, 16 predicted proteins | sample TARA_R100000935 | Tara Oceans TARA_R100000935 (sample SAMEA2621502) | marine metagenome | biome: marine biome (ENVO:00000447); feature: surface water layer (ENVO:00002042); material: "saline water (ENVO:00002010), including plankton (ENVO:xxxxxxxx)" | depth 5 m | reverse complement strand
TCCGATGGTGTACGTTCTACAGATGAAGCCTTCAATTTTTTTGATGTTTCTGTAAAAGCACTGTGGAAAATTACACCACGTGACAAAGTGAGTTATCATTTTCTTGCCATAGACAATACATTGCAATTTACCGAGCGCTTTATAGGTTCACAAAATTCTTCGGTATTAGAGAGCGAACTGGAGCAACAAAGCACTACAAATGGATTTTCATGGCAGCGTACTTGGGGCGGAAAACTTCCTATTACTTCAAAAGTAGTACTGTATCAAAGTAATTACAGCCGGAGTGAGTTTACAAATAATGTAGACCTTGCCTTATTGGCTTCCAACCAGAACAAAGTCACTGAAAAAGGGCTGAAAGCAGATATTTCCTATAAAGTGAATGAACAAATTACGTTCACTGGCGGCTACCAATATACCGATACTGAAATCGTGGATGCTGCAACTAACAGCAACAGTTCAACTATAGAAACGCAGGAAAACAGCTTATTTTCAAATGCTTTTTTTGCAGGTAGTAATCTTCGTTTTTTTAATGGAGCAACCACTGTTTCTTCTGGACTTCGGTTTACAGAATATACTTCTATTTCAGAAAACTTTATAGAGCCTCGCTTTCATATTGACCAAAAATTGAATGACAAATGGCGTGCTACTCTATCTGGTGAACTAAAGCACCAGACTGTATATCAAACCGTAAACATTCGTGACAATTTATTAGGAGTCGAAACCCGTGATTGGTTGTTAGCAGACTCGGAAGACAACAAAATTCTGAACAGCAAACAATTGGGAGTAGGCTTAAATTACGCTCAGGACAACTGGATTATAGCGACAGAATTCTTCCTGAAAAATGTAGAAAATATTAATACTGCAAATCTCGGCTTTAGAAATCAGTTGCAAGAGTCCAGTTTTCATGGAGAATACAATGTAAAAGGAGTCGAAATTTCTGGCAACAAAAAATTAAAGGATGCTAACCTCTGGCTTAGCTACACTTATCAGGACAACACCTATACTTTTCCTGAAGTGCAACCTGAAACCTTCAGAAACAATCTGGATAGCACTCACTCTATCACCTTAGCAGGAAGTTATGATTATAAGGACTTTAGTTTTTCATTAGGAAATACGTTTAAGTCCGGATTGCCTTATACCTCGCCATTAGCCACTAATTCTGTCTCAACCGAAGCTGGAGTTTCAACAATACATTTTAACAGTCCAAACAATGAAACACTCCCGAGTTATTTCAGGAGTGATTTTTCAGCGTCGTATAACGTAAAACTGGACGCTACTTTTAGCGGGAAAATAAATCTCGCAGTGCTTAATATTTTCAACAGAAGCAACTCCCTGAACAGGTATTATATTCTGGAAGATGTGGAAGGTGTTCCCTCCATTCGTAGAGTAGATGAATTCTCTCTTGGGCTAACGCCTAATATTTCGTTGCAGTTGTTATTTTAACTACATCTTATCCGGCACCTGTATTCCGAGTAGAGAAAATGCAGTTTTAATCACCTTCCCAACAGCATCACACAGCGAAACTCTAAAAGCGATTTCAGAAGTATCTTCAGCTCCAAAAATAGGGACGTTCTGGTAAAACGAATTAAATTCTTTTACTAAGTCGTACGTATAATTTGCCACCAATGCAGGACTGTAATTACCAGCTGCCAATTGAATGACCTCTGGAAACTGTTGCAAGATCTTTAGAAGTTCCTTTTCTTTTGGTTGTAATGTAATGTTGAGTGCCGTTGAAGTCTCTTGTTCTATTTCAGCCTTGCGAAGAATAGACTGAATCCGCGCATAGGTATATTGAATAAACGGCCCCGTATTTCCTTGAAAATCGACACTTTCTTCCGGATTGAAGAGGATTCGTTTTTTAGGGTCTACTTTCAGGATATAATATTTTAGAGCCCCTAAACCAATGGTTTTGTACAACTCCGCTTTCTCTTCTGCTGAAAAATCGTCAATCTTGCCCAATTCTTCTGAAATTTCCTTGGCTGTTGCCGCCATGTCCTCTATTAAATCGTCTGCATCTACAACGGTTCCTTCACGGCTTTTCATTTTTCCGCTGGGTAAATCTACCATTCCGTAACTTAAATGGTATAAATTTTCAGCCCAGCTAAAACCAAGTTTCTGGAGAATTAAAAACAACACCTGAAAATGATACTCCTGTTCGTTTCCTACGGTATAGATCATTCCGTTTACATCGGGAAAATCTTTTACACGCTGGATTGCAGTTCCAATATCCTGTGTCATATACACAGCAGTTCCATCGCTACGTAATACAATTTTTCTATCCAGGCCTTCTGCAGTTAGGTCGCACCAGACAGAGCCATCAGGGTCTTTTTCAAACACGCCTTTTTCCAGTCCGGCCTGTATAAAATCTTTTCCCAGCAAATACGTTTCGCTTTCGTAGTAATTTTTGTCAAAGTCAACCCCAATGTTTTCATAGGTTGCATCAAAGCCCTCGTATACCCAACCGTTCATTTTTTCCCATAGTGCCACAACTTTAGGATCTCCAGCCTCCCATTTACGGAGCATTTCCTGGGCTTCTACTAAAATAGGAGCTTCTGCTTTGGCCTCTTTTTCTGTAGCTCCCTCTTCAATCAGGTTGCTAATTTCTTTTTTGTATTCCTGGTCGAATTTTACGTAATAGTTTCCAACCAACTTGTCACCTTTTAATCCAGAAGACTGTGGTGTTTCTTCGTCTCCGTAGCGTTGCCATGCCAGCATACTCTTACAAATATGAATGCCACGGTCGTTAATTATTTGGGTTTTATAGACCTTTTTACCTGAAGCTTTTAGAATTTCAGCAACCGAATAACCCAACAACACATTACGTATGTGCCCTAAATGCAAGGGTTTATTTGTGTTTGGAGAGGCGTACTCTACCATCATAGCTTCGTTGGAGGCAGGAACGGTTCCGTAGGTAGAAAAATCCTGAATAGCCTGGAAAAAATCCAGGTAATAAGCATCGCTTAACACCAGATTTAAAAAGCCTTTGACAACATTAAATTTTGTAACTTCAGGTACATTTTTCACCAGATAGTCACCAATAGTTTCACCAATTTGAACAGGGTTTCCCTTTACTGAACGCAACATAGAAAATATAACCACGGTTACATCGCCTTCAAAATCCTTACGGGTCGCTTGAAATTCTACATGTTCTATAGTGACTCCGTAGGTTTCGGTAACGGCTTTTTTAATGTGTTGTGCTAAATTTTCCTGCAAATTCATGGTGTTGATTTATGCGTGCAAAGATAGGTATATTCTAAAATAATGGCGGTATGGATCGGGTTTTCAATAAAAAATCAACAGTATGTTAATCTCACTTGTATAATAGCATGGTGGTTGTATCTTTCAGCAATAAAAATAACTATGAAACCAAGTCCAGCCCTTATTTGCATTCCTGATATTAGCGGTTTTACCGAATTTATGCGCTCTGTAGATATTGATGTAAGTTCTCAGGTGATTCCTGCATTGCTCAACGAGATCATTTATAGCAACGAGATAGACCTGAAAGTTTCAGAAATTGAAGGCGATGCTGTTCTCTTTTTCAAAAAAGGAGAACTTCCCCCCTTTCAGGACTTAGTAGACCAGTGCAAATTATTTTACACTCAGTTTTATGAAAAAATGGAGGGGTTGCTAAAAAAGTTTAAAGACAAAAATAAAGATATTGACTTCCCGGAAATTTTAGGGCTCAAAATAATCCTTCATTACGGTGCTGAAATTGGTATGGTGCAAATTGGAAACCACATAAAATTAATGGGAGAAGATGTTATTACTGCGCACAGACTCTTAAAAAATAACGTGCCTATAGATGAATATTTACTTGTATCAGATTCACTTTTGAATCAGTATAAAGAAAAAGCAGTTGAGCAAAATTTTGACTGGGCAAAGCTCAACTCCAAAGAATTAGAAATAGAACATTTGGGGACTATCAAGTATCATTATATAAACCTGAAGCCACTAAATGGTCATTAAAGTCCCTAAGAATGCTCGTAAATGTTTCTTACAACAATAAGCAAATAAGCCAGAAGATTGATGCAGAAGTAGGCAAGCCTTATCCCCTTTCCACACGAATTAAAATGCGTGGTATAGGGTCTTCAAAGTTAATTATAACGGAAACGAGCGTACAAATAAGCAACCTGTTACTGCTAGACAACAACCGCAACCAATGTAATATTGAAATGCGCCCCAACGGAATTATTGTAGGATTCAGAAGTTTACTGGAAAGTTATGCGCTGGTAATTCCGTACTACAAACTAGTGCTCTACAAAGGCAAGTCTGAAGAATACAGCATCTACCGGGACAATTATTTTATAAAAATTGAAGCCAGGTCTAAAGACAAAGCAACCCACACCTTTATGAATAAAGTCCTGGCAGCAAAAGCAGAAGCTACACCCACCAGACTGGAGGATCTTTAGAGTTAAGCAGCTAGGTATGTAGCAGGAAGGATTTATGATAAAAAAGTATTGTTCTAAATGATGTATACAACATAAAGCAAAAAGAGTGTGCCACTCTAACCTAAAAGCAAAGCGACCTCAAGCCTCATCTTACCTTTTTCTCATAAACGCGCCAGCTATAAGTGCCAAAACGCCTAATCCAATCATTGCCAGTGTCTGGTTACTCAACCCTTCTTTCGCTGAAACTTCCAAGGGCCCTACATCCAACACTTCTTGTGGAATAAAAGCGTTGTAGAGTCCAAAGCCAATAAGTACGATACCCACCACAATTAAAACAGATTTTAATATTTTCATAAAAGCTTATTAAGTTTTATAAAGATACTAAACTTACCTATCCATTTAAAGTTTTTATAAAGTCAACGCTTGTTTAGCAATTGCTCTGTATCTTTAAACAAATTAACACCCATTGAAAATTTTACTCACCGGAGCCAACGGTTATATTGGCATGCGATTACTCCCCTTACTTTTGGAAGAAGGACACGAGGTTTTATGCTCCGTTCGGAATGCCAACCGACTTTCTATATCTGAAGATCTGCGTAAGAAAGTTGAAGTTGTTGAAATCGATTTCCTCGAAGAAGTACAGCCTGAAAAGCTACCCAAAGATATAGATGTCGCCTATTATCTAATACACTCCATGTCTGCCTCCACAGACGATTTTGATGAAAAGGAGGAGGTTTCAGCCAAAAGTTTTAATGCATACTTAGAACACACCCAATGTAAGCAAGTAATTTATCTAAGTGGGATTGTAAATGAAACAAGTCTTAGCAAGCATCTTACCTCACGAAAAAATGTTGAAGATATTTTAGGGGATGGCGTGACAGACCTTACGGTACTTCGTGCTGCCATTATAGTTGGAAGCGGAAGCGCATCTTTTGAAATTATAAGAGACCTCTGTGAAAAACTCCCGTTAATGATTACTCCTAAGTGGGTAAAAACACGTTGTCAACCTATTGCCATTCGGGATGTGTTAACCTATTTAACCGGTGTCCTGGGAAATGAAGCTGCCTACAACGATAGCTTTGATATTGGAGGACCCGATATTCTATCTTACAAAGAAATGATGCTGGGGTATGGAAAATGCCGAAACCTGCATATGACCATCATTGACGTCCCTTTTATGTCACCCAAACTGTCTTCGTACTGGCTCTATTTTGTTACCTCTACCTCGTATAAACTAGCTTTAAACTTAGTAGACAGTATGCGTGTTGAAGTAATTACTAAAGATACACGTTTACAGGAAATGCTGAACGTATCTCCTGTCTCCTATACTGAAGCCATTGATCTGGCTTTTAAAAAGATAAAACAAAATCAGGTAGTGTCCAGTTGGAAAGATAGTATGGTGAGCGGGCGTTTTAGAAGTGATCTGAAAAAATATGTAGAGGTCCCAGACCAGGGGTGTCTCAAGGATGCCCAAACCATTGAATTAAAAGATCCTGAAAAGGCATTGGAAAACATCTGGAGTATTGGCGGCAAACGTGGCTGGTATTATGGCAACTGGTTATGGAAAATTCGCGGGTATCTGGACAAGGTCTTTGGCGGGGTAGGCTTACGTCGTGGTCGTACTCATCCCAATAAAATTTATGAAGGAGACAGTCTCGATTTCTGGCGTGTAATTCTGGCCGATAAAAAGGAAAAAAGGCTTTTACTTTTTGCTGAAATGCGAGTTCCTGGCGAAGCGTGGTTAGAGTTTAAAATAGACAAAGACAACATCTTACATCAAACGGCAACATTTAGACCCAGAGGTTTATGGGGAAGACTCTATTGGTATACTATGCTTCCTTTTCATTATTTTATATTTAATGGAATGATTCACAGGATAGCCAATACCTGAAAATGAAGTCGAAACCGAAAAATATAAACCGGGGTGGTGAAATTTTAAAAATAAATAAATTGCTCAGCAATCATTTTTAAAATTTTGGCGGCAATCTTTCAAGGTATACTACACTACCTTTCACTATTCTATAGTTGCGGGGATGATTTTAAGATTGCTATAAAGTTTTGACTTCAACTCAAAGCAACACTGTTTATTCAAGCTACTATAAAATTTACTCTTTTTTCGGAAGAAAAACCTCAGCCATCATACATCGCGCACTTCCACCTCCACAGGTTTCAATGGTAGTAAGGTCACTGCTTAAAATTTTAGTGTGTTTTTGAATAGCTCTTACCTGATCTGGTGTTAGACTAGATCTGGCAGCCTCACTCATTACCATATAGGTGTGGTCTTTACCTTTTACCTGAAGCATATTTCCTGCAAATTGATGCATTTGCGCTTCAGAAATAGTGATCACTTCCTTTTTAGACTCTTTTAAATGTTTAAGCACATTTTTCTTTTCGTATTTGTCGTCTATGGTATCTAAACAGATAATCGCAAAATTTTCAGCAAGTGCCATCATTACATTGGTATGGTAAATAGGCATACGTTGGTTATGCACCGTTTGGTTCGCTGTAAAAACCACGGGATCATATTCGAAATCTTCGCAAAATTCGATAAACAACCCTTCATCTGCCCTTGGAGATAATGCGCAATAGGCCTTATTGTGCACCCTGTCCAGCAATAAACTTCCAGTTCCCTCCAAGAAAAAGCCTTCATCTTCGGCAGGTGTGTAATCCATAAAACCTTCTACATGAAAACCTTCATTCTCCAAACGAGTTATAATTTCTTCTCTTCTTTCACGACGTCTGTTTTCAGCGAACATTGGGTACAAACCAACTGTTCCATCGGCATGAAAACTAACCCAATTGTTAGGAAAGATAGAATCTGGTGTATCCATGCTAAGGTCGTCGTGCTCTACAATAACCTGCACACCAACAGCTCTTAATTTGGCTACAAATGCATCAAACTCTTGCTGTGCCTTGGAATTAATATCCAAGGTTTTAGCTTTAATATCTTCTTGAAAATAATTATTTACAGCAGTTTCCTCATTCATACGGAAGGCTACCGGGCGAATCATTAAAATGGTATTGGTGATTTGTGACATGTAGTTATATTTCAGAATACAAAATTAAGAAAATAGAGTCTCAATATAACTTCTTGTTGAAGTATTAATCAGAATTTATTTGGTAACTCACTCCCAATCCATACGCAGCACCCAGAAACGTATTCCTTCCTTCAAAAATGTATGAAACTGAAACATATGCCCCTAAAGTGGACGAAAATGGCTTGAATAAGGTCCCGCCAACTTTATGAAAGTCTACTCCAAACTCTCGGAAATTTTGTGGAAATGGTGTCCCACGGTAGTCTATGCCTCCAAATGAATGCTGGTAGTCGTAATACACATCGTAATACCAGGTTGATGTCGCTTTTCCTACTTTTAAGGTTGCTGGTAAACTATTTGGAACCTCCTCGAGTTTAAATGAAAAACCGCTCTGAAGTGTGGCAAACCAAGAGGATTTGCTCATAAAATGCACCATGGCACGTGTTTCAACAATGGTTGCTTGTTGTCCAATATCATTCAGCCCTCCAATAGTATAATCTGAAAGAGGTGTAGAAAATCCAGCTGCTGTACTAACTTCAAATATACCGGGTTCTGAATTAAACTGAAGAAGCTTGTACTTCAACATAAGAGAAAGGTCCTGTAAATTGCTTTCAGTAGTACTGGAAATATAGGGAACTGAAAGATTTACATCTAAGTTATCTGTAATTCCGTACGCGGTAAAAAGTGAAACATAATATGTACTCCTTTCCAGGTCTAACTTGTTATCGCCAGCAAGATATTTTTTTGAATCTTCAAATCCGCCCCCTAAAACTATAGCACCGTGATGTGTTCCCTGGTAAAAACCATCGATCTTACCTTGCCCTAGAACAGGAAAGGCTACAATCAAAAAAAACAGGAGTAAAAAAAAGTTATATCGCATAGTATAGCTACGTAATAACTATGAATTAAGATTTATCTTTCTACCAGCAATCTTTTACTTACTGCACCCCTTGAGGTTTGAAGCTTCACAATATACAGTCCGTTCTCCAAAGTTTGAATAGTAAAAGAAGGTTGTACTTCGTTTTTATTATTTTGAAACGATTGTACCTTTCTTGAAGCTGTATCAAACACTTCAATAGTCTCAATGGTAAGCGAGGCTGGATGTGCTATTTGCACTGTATTTTTTGCTGGATTAGGATATAAAACCAGCTCACTTAGAAGACTAGTATCTTCAACGCCCAGAATTTCACCATTAAAATAGGCTTCTGCAAGATTAAAAGCTCCCAGACCAATTTGTTCGCCTAATATTCTCCCAGGCACATCGTCAACCGGTGGGTGTATTCCGCCCCAGATACGAGAAAGACTTGTCTGGTCTGATGCATCACGATAGGTTGCCCACTGAAGGGAAAACGGTTCTGAGGGGCCTTTTTCGAAAAACAAAAAGGTGTCCTGTTCAATTTCAAAAGTTCCCATTCCTCCTGGGAAAAAAGCATCTCCGGTGGTAAACGTTAGCACTTCGGCAGCAGCTCTTGAAAACGTAGAATGTCCAGAAACATATCCTGCAAAAGGCGGAGTTACAAAGGTACCCCGCTGGTAGGGCCACCATCGCTTTGCCAAAATCCAGTCTACTCCGGCAATGTCTACTGTAGGATCTTCAATAAAATCGGGTCCTCTCCAGGCAAGTACCTTTAGTTCCCCTACATTTTCATTATCCGCTCCTGCCAAGGGATCTCCTTCTTCAATCAATTCAATTAATGTATCGATAAGTGGAAGGCCGTGTGGGTCGAAATTGGGTAGCGCGGGGTCTGTACTCTGCCCTTTTGCAGCCATATAGCGTATGGTTGAAATAGGTCGTGTATAATCATAAAATCCTTTAATTCCCCAGGTAGTGACAGCTGCGTCATGCATTGCACCTCCCAAGGTTAAATACAATTTTACGTCCCACTCTAGGTCTGACAAAATGGGACCTTCTCCTTTAAATCGTTTTTCCAACAACGGATGATCAGATACATAATTCAAGATTACAAACCAATGTCCTGGCGGTGTTTCAGAGTCTGGGCCATCTGCCCAGAACTCAGCGAGTACGCGCGCATAATCACTTAATTTCACCATTTGTGGCTCATAAGGCATTCCCGTTACCGGGTTTACGTCGTGCCCATTGCTTGTAGCTCCGCCATTGGTAAAGTCGTAAAAGTCTTTATATTCAGTAAAAGTTTCCGGAAACAGCGCACTATCATAATTGCCTAAGTTGGCTGGTGAAATATCTATTTCGGTTAAAATTTCCGGGTCTAAGTGAGATGACCAGGAAAGTACTAAAGAGAAGTTCCACTTGTACGGGTCGTCAATACCATTAGCAGTTGAGTTCTGTATATAGGGTGGGTCGCCAGGATTATTGTAGACATAACTGTTGATACTTCCATTATTTAAAATTTCCAAATCTTCTTCTTGTAAGGCGAAAGGACTTACGGCTCCCCATTCCGGGCTTAAAAAATTGGGGATTCCTCCGGGGATTATATTACCACTTTGATCTATATATGACTCAAATGCAAGCGGTTGCCAATGGTCAGGATTTATGTGTATGTTATCTTCATATTCCTCCAATATTAATGGCGGGTTTACAGGGGCATAAAACTGATTGGCATAATCATTTATCTCATTGGAATTATCCTGAAGCCCAAATTGGATCATCATTCTGGCTAAGTAATTTCCCAATGCTGCGTAAGACCCATCACTATAGTTTGTTGTGTTTATAGAAGTGTCGTACCCATAGGAATCCATCAACAAGTCTATAGAAGTAAAAATTTCTTCTACTCCAGGTGAGTTCTGGAATCGATGGCTCATAAGCCTGTACATCGCATAACTCATTACTTCTTGTGTTGCTTCGTCTGCATTTGTAGGAACTGGCAAACTACTATAAGGGGTGCTTACGCCTTGAAATGTGTTTCCTAACAAAACCGGAGAAGCAGGCGGGTTGAAAATTGCCCAGGCATCGTACATTACCACACTGGCGTGAAAAAGATTACGTGCGTGTACTGTGGGTCTTGCAAAATCGTTTCTAATGGCATGCAACATCTCTTCATTCCAGTCTCTAGCAGGAGAGTGCTGGGAAAAACCAGTTACAAAAGAGAGCATTGCAAGCGTAAAAAGTACTTTTAATCTCATAACAATGGGGATACTTGTCCTATAATCTCACAATAGTACAAAAAAATAGGCTAATCCTTTAAAATTTAACGAAGTGAGGAGTAGTTCCTACACCCGTACTAACGGCATGGTAGTACAACGTAATAATCCCTCCTGTTTAGCAATTTCAGAATAGGGAACTTCTTCTACCGTAAACCCTTCAGTCCGCAACCAGGTATTTAATCTTGTGAAGCTTTTGTCTGAAATAATAACATCTTCTGAAATCGAAAAAATATTACTATTCATATGGTACATTTCTCTCTTGTCTATATGAAAACAGTTGTATTTTCCAAAGAAATCTATGAGCCATTGATATTCTTCTTCTTCCAAAAAGCCTTCTTTATGTATAATACACTTACCCCTTCCTATTGGTTGAAAACAACAGTCTAAATGAAGTGCGTTATCTTCGGCAACTGTGTTGCTTTTTCGCAGGCTGAATGGTTTTATTTTTTTATGCGGAAAGAGAGATTGTAAATGCTTAACCGCTTTCATGTTTGTTCTTGCTGTAATAAAACTTTTATAATCCTCGCCATAATAAGTACCTACAAAAATATAGTCTCCATGAGGCATCACATCCCCACCTTCTATGTGCGCGTTTTCTGGAAATTCAATAATTTTTGAAGGGTCTATTTTTGAAATTACGTGATCCAGTGCTTCAATTTCACGGGAGCGATCGTCCAGAATATTTGCTTTTATAAATTTATCTTCAATCACAAAAGCGATGTCCCGTGAAAATATCTGGTTGTAATCTTCAATTGTAGTGGGACGGTATACTTTTACTCCGTATTTTTCAAAAACAGCTGCTACAGCGTCCATCTGGGGCACCATATCTTTTTCTAATGGATACGTCCCGGCTTTTATGTGTTCAGCAGATTTGGGATCGTATGCGTCTTCTAGCGCCGGGGTTGGGCCGTTGCTTTTTGCAGTGCCTAATACAACTGTTTTTAAGGTAGAAAATTCGTTAGTAACGTTTAATTGAATCATAATTTCAAATATAAAAAAAGCACCTCATTGCTGAAGTGCTTTCTGAAAATTTTTAATGTAGCTTATCTTTTATCTAATGGCTTAAAACTTCTTAAGTTCTCACCAATATATACTTGACGCGGACGTCCAATTGGTTCTTTGCGCAAACGCATTTCTCTCCATTGTGCAATCCAGCCTGGCAATCTACCTAATGCAAACATTGGGGTAAACATTTCAATAGGGATGCCCATGGCGCGGTAAATAATACCTGAGTAGAAGTCTACATTGGGATACAATTTCCTGTCTACAAAGTAGCTGTCTTCCAGGGCTTCCTTTTCTAATCCTTTTGCAATATCTAACACAGGATCCTGAACACCTAAAGCGCCTAAAACATCGTCTGCAGATTTCTTAATGATTCTTGCGCGTGGATCAAAGTTTTTATACACTCTGTGTCCAAAGCCCATTAAACGGAAAGGATCATCTTTGTCCTTGGCCTTTTTCATAAATTTATGCGTATCGCCTCCATCTACTTTAATAGCTTCCAGCATTTCAATCACAGCCTGGTTAGCACCACCGTGTAAGGGTCCCCAAAGTGCATTAATTCCTGCCGAAAGTGACGCAAATAACCCTGCGTGAGAAGAACCTACTATACGCACTGTAGACGTTGAACAGTTTTGTTCGTGGTCTGCATGTAAAATCAATAGCTTGTCCAATGCATCCACAACGATCTTATCTGATGTATACTCCCCATTAGGTTTTTTAAACATCATTTTCAGGAAATTATCTACATATCCTAAAGAATCGTCTCCATAGTCTAATGGTAATCCTGCTCGTTTGCGGTATGCCCACGCTGTAAGCACCGGGAATTTACCCATAATACGTACAATGGCATTATACATTTCTTCCTCACTATCGACATTTACCGAGGTAGGGTTAAAAGCAACCAAAGCCGAAGTTAATGCAGACATCACTCCCATAGGGTGTGCAGACTTAGGAAAACCATCTAAAATTTTCTTTACATCTTCATCAACATGGGACTGCGCTTTAATATCGTTATGAAATTTATTCAACTGTTCTTGAGTAGGCAGTTCTCCAAAAATCAATAAGTACGCAACTTCTAAGAAATCTGCTTTTTCAGCAAGTTCTTCGATAGAATACCCGCGGTATCTTAGAACGCCTTCTTCACCATTCAAAAAGGTGATGGCACTCTCACAAGAACCTGTATTTTTATATCCTGGATCCAGGGTGGTAACACCTCCAGTAGCTCCACGGAGTGACTTAATATCTATGGCAACTTCATTTTCGGTACCAACAACTACAGGGAATTCATATGATTTACCGTCAATTGTTAGTGTGGCTATTTTAGACATATATGCTTTTTGGTTTTTTATTAAAATTTTTAGAATGCTGCTTGCTTACCTTTGCAAACAAAGAAGATGCTAATTTACGAAATATCGCACTAATTTTTAAGCAATTCGCACAGTTTGTAGGTTAAATAATCCTTAAAACTGAAATAGGAGCAAGTCAAGAATAGTATATACCAAAAAACCTCTTATGGTTGAAACACAAGAGGTTTATAATTTATAGTTGAAGTCTCTTAAATCTTAAATGCTTTTCTACCCGGGTAATAGGCTACTTCGGCCAATTCTTCCTCAATTCTAAGCAACTGATTGTACTTTGCCATACGGTCACTACGAGATGCTGAACCCGTTTTAATTTGTCCGCAGTTAAGGGCAACAGCCAGGTCTGCAATAGTGTTATCCTCGGTCTCACCACTCCTGTGGCTCATTACCGAAGTATACCCTGCATTGTGTGCCATATTCACAGCTGCAATCGTTTCGGTGAGGGTACCTATCTGGTTCACTTTTATTAAAATTGAATTGGCAATATCTTCATCTATTCCTCGAGCCAATCTTTCTACGTTCGTAACAAACAAATCGTCACCCACCAACTGAACGTTAGCCCCCACTTTTTCGGTTAGAGATTTCCATCCGTCCCAGTCGTTTTCGTCCATTCCATCTTCTATGGAAATTATTGGATATTTCTCACATAATTCAGCTAAATAACTTGCCTGCTCTTCGCTGGTTCTTACCTTTCCACTATCGCCTTCAAATTTTGTGTAGTCATAGTTGCCGTTTACATAAAATTCGGCTGCAGCACAATCCAAGGCAATCATAATATCGTCTCCCAACGTATAGCCCGCATTTTTTACTGCTTTTGCTATAGTGTCTAACGCATCTTCGGTTCCATCCAGTGTTGGAGCAAACCCTCCTTCGTCTCCTACGGCTGTACTTAAATTTCTATCGTGCAAAACTTTTTTAAGGTTGTGGAAAATTTCAGACCCCATTTGCATGGCTTCTGTGAAATTTTTTGCCTTTACAGGCATTACCATAAATTCCTGAAAAGCAATAGGCGCATCACTGTGCGATCCGCCATTAATAATATTCATCATAGGCACAGGCAGTGTTTTTGCACTTACACCACCTACATAGCGATATAAGGGTTGTCCCAACTCTGCCGCAGCAGCTTTCGCACAGGCCAGGGAAACACCCAGTATGGCATTTGCACCTAGTTTAGATTTATTAGGAGTTCCGTCCAGGTCTATCATAATCTTATCGATCTGTGCTTGCTCAAACACTGAAACACCCAAAAGTGTTCCTGCAATCTTTCCATTTACATTTTCAACCGCTTTTAACACTCCTTTGCCCATATAGTCAGTACCTCCATCACGTAGTTCTACGGCTTCATGTTCTCCGGTTGAAGCTCCCGAAGGAACTGCAGCACGCCCTAAATAGCCGTGTTCTGTAATTACATCTACTTCTACAGTAGGGTTTCCTCTTGAGTCAAAAATTTGTCTTGCGTGAATGTCTATGATGATGCTCATATTAGTGAGAAATTTACTTCGATACAATTTTGCAAACTATATCTTGTTTAGTTTATTAATGAATTTCCGCAAAATCACTCAGTAACCTTGCAGCAAATTGGTCTTAACTATTATGTTATTTAGATTTTTTTATATGCTCCACAAACTCATCAAACAAATAGCTTGCATCGTGTGGTCCTGGACTGGCTTCAGGGTGGTATTGCACTGAAAAAACGGGTTTGTTTTTCATTCTGATTCCTGCCGCTGTCTGATCGTTTAAATGTACGTGAGTAATTTCAATTGCTTCGTTAGCTTCAGCTTCTTCTCTATTAATAGCAAAACCGTGATTCTGTGAGGTAATTTCTCCTTTCCCGGTAATTAGATTTAAGATTGGGTGGTTAATTCCTCTATGTCCGTGGTGCATTTTATAGGTGGAAATTCCATTAGCCAAGGCTAATATCTGGTGCCCTAAACATATTCCGAATAAAGGCTTTCCAGATTCGATGATCTTTCTGGTAGTTTCTATAGCTTCAGTTAACGGTTCTGGATCTCCAGGACCATTGCTTAAGAAAAAACCATCCGGAGTAAAGCTATTCAAATCTTCAAAAGAAGCGTCATAGGGAAATACTTTAATGTAGCAATCTCTTTCAGCCAGGTTTCGAAGGATGTTTTTCTTGATACCAATATCCAATGCTGAAATTTTATAGGTGGCGTTTTCGTCTCCAAAGAAATAAGGTTCCTTGGTCGAAACTTTACTTGCCAGTTCCAGACCGTTCATATCTGGCACTTCTGCCAGTTGCTTTTTTAGCCCGTCTACATTGTCAACCTCTGTAGAAATTACTGCGTTCATAGCACCATTATCTCTAATATAGCTTACCAGCGCTCTGGTATCTACATCGCTAATGGCCAGAAGGTTGTTTTCATTTAAAAATTCTTCTAAGGAGCTATCGGCTTCAGGTCTTGAGTAGTGGTAACTAAAATTTCTACAAATAAGTCCTGCGATCTTAATTCCTTCGCTTTCTACTTCATCCTTTGCAGTTCCATAGTTTCCAATATGGGCGTTGGTCGTTACCATTAATTGGCCAAAATAAGAAGGGTCTGTAAAAATTTCCTGATATCCCGTCATTCCGGTATTAAAACAAACTTCACCAAAGGAAGAACCTTCTTTACCTCCCACGGCTTTTCCGTGAAAAATGGTTCCATCTGCTAATAAAATAAGGGCGGGTTTTCTAGTTTGGTATTTCATCTTAAAAAAGTGTTTTGCAAAAATACTTTAATTGAATTTGTTATTAAAATGGTGTTTCTATAAGTTTTGAACATTTTGAATTGCAAATCTGCCTGTTGTATTCAAATTAGATAGGGCTATAGAGGTGCAAAAATTAATTCAAAAAAAAGGGACAAACATTTAACTGTTTATCCCTTTTAAAATATCTATTGAAGAATGTTCATTTATTCCTCTTCTTTTTTAGCTTCGGTTGCTTTTGCCGGAGCAGCAGCTGGCTTAGAACTTCCACGACGGCTACGACGTGTAGATTTCTTTTTCGTTGCTTTTCCTGCGTTGTACAACTCGTTGTAATCTACAAGCTCAATCATTGCCATATCTGCAGCATCTCCCAGACGACTTCCTAATTTGATGATACGTGTGTATCCTCCAGGACGGTCACCAACTTTTACAGCAACATCGCGGAACAATTCAATTACAGCATCTTTTTGACGTATTCTCGACATAACGATACGACGGTTGTGCGTAGTATCTTCTTTAGACTTTGTAATAATGGGTTCTACAAATTGCTTAAGCGCTTTTGCTTTTGCTACAGTAGTGTTAATTCTCTTGTGTTCGATAAGGGAACAAGCCATATTGGCCAACATTGCTTTTCTGTGTGCAGTTTGTCTCCCTAAGTGATTTACTTTTTTTCCGTGTCTCATGACATTTGTTTTATCATCTTGCTACCAAACCCGTTTTTAGCGAGGAGCAAAATATGATTAATTAATCTTTATCTAATTTGTATTTTGAAAGATCCATCCCGAAGTTCAGTCCTTTTACATTTACAAGCTCTTCCAGCTCAGTCAATGATTTTTTACCGAAGTTCCTGAATTTCATCAAGTCATTCTTATTGTAAGACACCAAGTCTCCAAGGGTATCTACTTCTGCAGCCTTTAAACAGTTTAAGGCACGTACTGAAAGATCCATATCTACTAATTTGGTCTTTAGCAACTGACGCATGTGTAATGATTCCTCATCGTATGTTTCAGTTTGTGCAATCTCGTCTGCTTCCAACGTAATGCGCTCATCACTGAACAACATAAAGTGGTGGATTAAGGTTTTAGCAGCTTCAGTCAAGGCATCTTTTGGATGAATTGATCCGTCTGTCTGGATTTCGAAAACTAATTTTTCGTAATCTGTTTTCTGCTCTACACGGAAGTTTTCAATACTGTACTTCACGTTTTTTATTGGAGTATAAATAGAATCTGTAAAGATAGTTCCAAGAGGCGCATTTGCTTTCTTGTTTTCTTCAGCAGGAACATACCCACGACCTTTCTCGATAGTAATCTCGAAGTTCATGTTTACTTTCTTCTCCATGTTACAGATCACCAATTCCGGGTTCAATACCTGGAAACCTGAAATGTACTTTTGGAAATCTCCTGCAGTTAACTGGTCATTTCCACTTACTGAAATGGTTACAGTTTCATTATCTATTTCATCTATTTGACGCTTAAAACGTACTTGTTTTAAGTTCAAAATTATTTCGGTTACATCTTCCACAACGCCTGCAATCGTAGAAAACTCGTGATCTACACCTTCGATACGTACCGAAGTAATTGCAAAACCTTCCAGAGAAGATAGCAAAACCCTTCTAAGTGCATTACCAACTGTTAATCCGTAACCAGGTTCCAAAGGACGAAATTCGAATTTCCCCTCGAAATCTGTAGAGTTGATCATGATTACCTTATCGGGCTTCTGAAAACTAAATACTGCCATTTTTTTCTTCGTTTTAATTGTTATTTGGTTGCGCGATTTAAAAGTTTGAAGAAATACTTATGAATCCTTTGGCCAAATACCAATATGATTAATTTATTATTTTGAATATAATTCGACGATAGACTGAACATTGATGTTCTCTGGAATCTGGATCATTTGTGGAACAGAAACATAGGTTCCTTCCATTTTTTCACCGTTCCAGGTAATCCACTCGTATACGTGACGTGCATTGTCTAACGAAGATGTAATAGCCTGTAGAGACTTAGATTTTTCTCTAACTCCTACAACATCACCAGCTTTTAATTGGTAAGAAGGAATGTTAACTTTTTCACCGTTTACTGTAATGTGTCTGTGACTCACTAATTGACGTGCACCACTACGTGTAGGAGCAATTCCCATACGGAATACAACGTTGTCTAAGCGAGATTCAGCTAATTGCAACAATACCTCACCTGTAATTCCAGGAGCTGCAGTTGCTCTTTTAAACATGTTTCTAAATTGACGCTCCAAAATACCGTAGGTATATTTTGCTTTTTGCTTTTCAGCCAGCTGGATTGCATATTCAGATTTTTTTCCACGACGACGGTTATTTCCGTGTTGCCCTGGAGGGTAGTTTCTTTTTTCGAAGGCTTTGTCGTCTCCGAAGATAGCCTCACCAAATTTACGGGCTATTTTAGATTTTGGACCAGTATATCTTGCCATTTCTAGTTGTTTTTGAAGGAGAAACTAAATTAAGGTCTTACGTTAATCCTCTAGTTTCCTAACCCTTCGGTTGATATTTATTAAAATTTTCAGTTTGCAAATATACGACGTACAATGCTATAAAATACTTTTATGCACTGTATATCGTATCTGCTTAAAAAAGTGTTATACTCTTCTACGTTTTGCCGGACGACATCCGTTGTGTGGCATTGGAGTTACATCAATGATTTCAGTAACTTCAATTCCTGCATTGTGGATAGAACGAATAGCAGATTCCCTACCATTTCCTGGTCCTTTTACGTATACTTTACACTTGCGCATTCCAGCTTCTGTTGCAACACCTGCTGCATCTTCTGCTGCTAATTGTGCAGCGTAAGGAGTGTTTTTCTTAGATCCTCTAAAGCCCATTTTACCGGCAGAAGACCAAGAGATTACATCTCCGTTCTTATTTGTCAACGAAATGATAATGTTGTTGAAGGATGCTGTGATGTGTGCTTCACCCACAGAGTCCACATTAACTTTACGTTTTTTTGTGCTTTTAGCTTTTGGATTTGACTTTGCCATATCTCTAGTGATTATTTAGTTGCTTTTTTCTTGTTAGCAACTGTTTTACGTTTTCCTTTTCTGGTTCTTGAGTTGTTCTTGGTACGTTGTCCACGTAACGGAAGACCCGCTCTGTGGCGAATACCTCTGTAACAACCAATGTCCATTAAGCGTTTAATGCTTAATTGC
>TARA_R100000935_G_scaffold9921_3_pt1 | contig 18847 bp, 18 predicted proteins | sample TARA_R100000935 | Tara Oceans TARA_R100000935 (sample SAMEA2621502) | marine metagenome | biome: marine biome (ENVO:00000447); feature: surface water layer (ENVO:00002042); material: "saline water (ENVO:00002010), including plankton (ENVO:xxxxxxxx)" | depth 5 m | reverse complement strand
TTCTGCATCAAAAGCTAGTTCAGATCATTTTGTAAGAGCATATGGTGAAACATATGATTTGCCTTATATTATTACTAATTGCTCTAATAACTACGGTCCAAATCAATTTCCAGAGAAGTTGATACCTCTTTTTATAAATAATATAATAGAAAATAAAAATTTGCCTGTTTATGGGGATGGAAAATATACAAGGGATTGGTTATACGTTATAGATCATGCTATCGCTATAGATTTAGCTTTTCATAATGGAAAGAATAAAGGCACTTATAATATTGGCGGATTTAACGAATGGCAAAATATTGATCTTGTAAAATTGCTTTGCAAAATAATGGATGAGAAATTGGTTAGGGGTCTTGGTACCTCTCAAAAATTGATCACTTTTATAAAAAATAGGCCTGGTCATGATAAACGATATGCAATAGATGCATCTAAAATTAATAATGACTTAGGTTGGAGCCCATCCGTCACATTTGAGGAAGGGTTGAGAAGAACAATTGATTGGTATCTAGCAAACGGACAATGGCTAAATAATATTACATCAGGCGGTTATCAGGAATATTATTTGAAACAATATCAATAGAATCTTTAATTTAAAACTATGAAAGGAATTATTTTAGCAGGAGGATCTGGAACTAGATTATATCCAATAACTATAGCTGTAAGTAAACAACTACTTCCTGTTTATGATAAACCCATGATTTATTATCCTCTATCTGTATTGATGCTAGCTGGTATTAAAGATATTTTATTTATTACTACTCCTCATGATCAAGAAGCATTCAAGAAATTATTAGGAGATGGAAAAGAATTAGGATGTAATTTTGAGTTTGCAATTCAGGAAGAACCTAATGGATTAGCTGAAGCATTTATAATTGGTGAGGAATTTATTGGAGATGATAAAGTAGCCCTTGTTTTGGGAGATAATATATTTTACGGTAACGGATTTGGTTCATTATTAAGAAGTAAAGTTGATGTAAATGGAGCAGCTATTTTTGCTTATCCAGTAAAAGATCCAGAGCGTTATGGAGTTGTAGAATTTGATGATAATTTCAAAGCGCTAAGCATTGAAGAAAAGCCTGAAATTCCTAAATCCAAATATGCGGTTCCAGGGCTGTATTTTTACGATAATAAAGTAGTAGAATATGCTAAGAATGTGAAGCCTTCTGCTAGGGGTGAAAAAGAAATTTCATCAATCAATCAAATGTATTTAGAAGATGGCAACCTTGAAGTTGGAGTAATGACAAGGGGAATGAGTTGGTTTGATACTGGTACTGTTGAATCTTTAGATGACGCTACAGAATTTATAAGGGTTATTCAAAATAGACAGGGAGCTATGATAGGTTGTATAGAAGAAGTAGCATTTCAGAGAAGATTTATTGAAAAATCAAAGCTCATAAAGCTTTCAAAAAGATATGGTAAAAGTAAATACGGAGAATATTTAGCGAATTATTTTGAATAAATTATGGATGATATAAAAATAATTCATTTACCAAAATATGAAGATTTACGTGGGAATCTTTCTTTTATAGAAGAGGAAGATCATATTCCTTTTAAAATTAAAAGAGTATACTGGATTTACGATGTTCCAGGAGGAATGAGAAGAGGTGGGCATTCATTTAAAATACAGCAAGAATTTATTGTGGCATTATCTGGAAGTTTCGATGTTGAAGTTAGTGATGGAATAAATAATAAGACATTTCAACTAAATCGTTCTTATTATGGACTTTATGTGCCCGCAGGATATTGGAGGGAAATGAATAGTTTTTCCACAAATTCTTTGGCTTTGGTGATTAGTTCTACCGAATTTTCAGAAAATGATTATATAAGAGAACACTCTGATTTTTTAAAATTACGATCTTTATGAAAAGAATTTCTGTGTATGATTGTTCTATTGTTGAATTAGAATCTATTAATAATAGGTCTGGGAATATAACTCCAGTAACTGGAAATACCAATATTCCCTTTGATATCAAAAGAGTTTTTTATTTGTATGATATTCCGGGAGGAGAAGAACGTGGAGCTCATGCTCATAAAGAATGTCATCAATTTCTAATCGCTGCAAGTGGTAGTTTTGAAATAGAATTAAATGATGGAATTAATAAAAGAACTGTATTATTAAATCGATCTTATATCGGATTACATATTCCACCTGGTATTTGGGCTGCAGAAAAAGGCTTTTCTTCAGGAGCTATTTGTTTAGTTTTAGCATCCGAAAAATACGATCAGGATGATTATATCAGAAATTTTGAGGCTTTCAAAAAACATATTTTACAATGAAAATATGCATAGCGGGAAAAAATGATATAGCAGTAAACATCTTAATCTATGCTTTAAATTATTTTGAACCAAATCAAATTTGTGTCGTATTAAATAAATCTGATATTAGTAAAAATACATGGCAGAAATCCTTGGGCTTTTATGCTAATTTATACAAAATTGAAATTCTTGAACTTTCTGATGTCATGAAATTTAATGATCTTATATTTTTGTCACTCGAATTCGATAAGATTGTAGAACCTAAAAAATTTCAAACTTCAAGAATTTTTAATATTCATTTTTCATTACTCCCAGAATATAAAGGAATGTATACCTCCTTACTGCCAATTTTGCACGGTAAAAAGTTTTCAGGGGTAAGTCTTCATAAGATTGATAGAGGAATTGATACAGGAGATATAATAGATCAAAAACAGATAAACATTGAAGGTTTCACTTGTGAGGAATTGTATTTAAAATATATTGAAGAGGGAACTGAATTGTTAATAAAAAATTTTGAGAATTTAATCTCAAATAAATATAATTATTTTATTCAACCATCTATTAATTCTACTTATTTCAGTAAGAAATCTTTTGACTTTACCAATATAGAAATTAATCCTTATCAGACTGCATATCAGATTTCACAGTTCGTCAAAGCAACTGATTTTTCCGTTTACCAAATGCCAACTTTTCAAGGTTTAGAGATGTATAAATCTAGAATTACAGCAACTAAGTCTACAATAAAACCTGGATCGGTCATAATTTCTAATGATGAATATATCGAAATAGCGACGATAGATTTTAATGTTATTTTATATAAAGATTATTTCAAAAAGATTATAGAATATTCTCAAACAAATAATTTTATAAAAGCAACAGAGATTATTGATTTAATTCCTGATTTAGAAAAAATGACTAAAGAAGGATGGAATCTTTTAATTATTGCTTGCTATAATGGTTCCCGGGAAATGGTAAAACTTTTATTAAATAATAATGTTAATCCTAGAGCTAAAAATTTAAATGGAACTACTGCCTTAATGTATGCAAAAGATTCATTTTTATTGACAAGGGATATTGAGATAATTGAAATGTTATTGGATAAAGGGGCAAGAGTGGATGAAACCGATATTTATAATAAATCTATTTTTGATTATTTAAATGATGAAGAATTAACGAATTACTTAAATGGAAGAAATAATTAAATTTTTAGATCTACAGAAAATAACAAAAAAAAATGCTGAAGAGATCAAGTTAGCTATAAATAGGGTTGTAGATTCTGGATGGTATTTATTAGGTAATGAAGTTAAAGAATTTGAAAAAGAGTACGCCACTTTTTGTGGAGTCAAATATTGTATTGGAGTTGCCAATGGATTAGATGCATTAAGGCTTATACTAAAAGCATATATGGAATTAGGTATTATGTCTGTTGGAGATGAAATAATTGTTCCATCTAATACTTACATAGCCTCGCTCCTTGCCATTTCAGATAACGGATTAATTCCAATATTAGCTGAACCTCATATTAATTCTTATAATATTGATATAAGTAAGATAGAATCTAAAATCACAAAAAAAACTAAGGGAATTATGATTGTTCATTTATATGGTCAAAATTCTTATAATGCACAACTACAAGTACTATGTGATAAATATAACCTTAAAATTATAGAGGATAATGCTCAAGCCCAAGGTGCAGAATATGATGGGAAACGAACAGGATCACTTGGTGATGCCGCAGGAACGAGTTTTTATCCTGGAAAAAATTTGGGAGCTTTTGGTGATGCAGGTGCAGTAACAACTAATGATTTTGAGTTAGCTAACTTAGTTAAGATTTTGGCAAATTATGGTTCTCAGGAAAAATATAAGAATGTTTATGCTGGATTAAACAGTAGGTTGGATGAAATACAAGCTGCGGTTCTTCGTGTTAAATTAAGATATTTAATGGAAGATACACAAATACGAAGAGAAATTGCGCTTAGATATTTGAATGGAATTAATAATCCTCAAATTATTTTACCTTCTATTATATCTAAAAAGGAGCATGTTTGGCACGTATTTGTGATTAGAACAAAAAGCCGCAACAATCTTCAAGATTATTTGCTCGCAAATGGAATTCAGACGATTATTCATTATCCCATACCCCCACACAAACAAAAAGCATATATAGATATGAATCATTTAAGTTTTCCTATTAGTGAACAGATTCATGATGAAATATTAAGCATTCCAATAAGTCCAGTTTTGACTTTTAAAGAAGTTGATAAAATTATAAATACCATCAATTCTTATTCAAGTGATGGAAAATAAAAAAATGCAATTAGTTACAGTTGTTGTTATAACATATAATAGTGCTAAATATGTTATAGAAACGTTAGAAAGTATTAAAAATCAATGTTATCCTTTAATTGAATTAATTATTAGCGACGATTTTTCATCAGATGAAACAATTCAAATATGTAGAGATTGGCTTTTAACAAATAAAGAATATTTTACTAATACCAAATTAGTTGAAACACCTGAGAATACAGGAATTCCAGCTAACGCAAACAGAGGTGTTTTAAATTCATCGGGAACGTGGTTCAAGTTAATAGCTGGAGATGATGTATTAGTTGATAATGCAATAAGTAATTTAATAGATATTGTTGAGGAGAATAAACAAATCGAAGTTTTGTTAACTCAAGTCGAAATATTTCGAAATACTTTTGATGAAAATAATTCTATAGGATATGCTCTTCAAGATTGGCAGATAAAGAATATTTTAGCAGATGAAAAAACCTCCCAAGAACAATTAGAATATTTATTAAAAGGCTTTCCATTTCCAGGTCCCGGATTTTTTATTAATAAGAGTTTTTTCGACAATTTAGGGGGTTATAATGAAGACTATCCATATGTTGAGGATATGCCATTTTGTTTAAAAGTGCTACAAAGTAATAAAAAGATATATTTTCGAAAAGTTATTACAGTTAGGTATAGAAAGCACTCGGTTAATTCTACATCTTTAGATGGTAAGGTACTTCCAAGATATTATGTCCAATATTTTAAGGCTTTACTCGAAGCATCGAAAATGTTCCCAAAAAGAAGATATATTTATATGAATTATTGGGATTTGCAAATTGGAAAGTTAATAATTAAGCTTGGAAATTCTGGGCAGTTTGCTAAAGCCTTAAATTTTGTAAGAATTTTTTTTCATCCTAAACGTACAATTAAGATTTTAACTGGAATTAAGATTTTAAACAAGTAATTATTTTATTTATGTCATTTCAAAAGCAAGCCACCAAAGGTGTAGTTTGGACTTTTACACAGCAATTTGGTAACCAGATCATTGGTTTTGTTGTTTCATTAGTTTTAGCGAGAATTTTATTGCCAGAAGAATTTGGATTGATTGGTATGATAGCTGTTTTTATTTCTATAGGCCAATCATTAGTCCATTCGGGTCTGACTCAATCTTTGATTAGAACTAAGGAATTAGACCAACAAGATTATTCAACAGTGTTTTTCTTCAATATTATTGCCAGTATTATTGCATATTTGATTGTCTATGTTAGTGCTCCATATATAGCGGAGTTTTATGATCAAGAAATTCTTCAGAGTATAGCGAGGCTATATGGTCTTGTATTCATAATTAACTCCTTATCAGCAGTTCAATTGTCTAAGTATTCTAGAGAAATGAATTTCAAAACACCAGCAATTGCTGCAGTTCCAGCAAATTTAATTGGTGGAATTGTTGGGATATTTTTAGCTTATAGTGATTATGGAGTTTGGAGTATTGTTTGGAGTCAACTAATTAATGCATTTTTCAATAGTTTGTTTATATGGTTATATAGCGATTGGAGACCATCAATGGTATTTAATTTTGAAAAATTTAAAAAGCATTTAAATTTTGGTTATAAATTAACTTTAACTGGCTTATTAGATACCTTTTTTAGAAATTCTTATTTAATAATTATTGGAAAAATTTTTTCACCAGCTCAAGTAGGATATTATACTAGAGCAGAAACTTTAAAACAATTACCAGTTGTGAATATTTCAAGTGCGTTGAACAGTGTAACATATCCAATGTTTGCTTCAATTCAAAATGATGATATTAAAATGAAGAGAGTTTATAAAGAATTAATGCAAATAGTACTAGCTATTATTTCACCTATTTTAATTTTTTTAGCAGTTCTTGCGGAACCCACCTTCGTATTTTTATTTACTGATAAATGGCTTCCCGCGGTTCCTTATTTTCAAATTCTATGTGTTACAGGTATTCTATTTCCAATTCATGCCTATAATTTAAACATTTTAAAAGTCAAAGGAAGAACAGATCTTATTCTAAAATTAGAATTCCTTAAAAAAACAGTTATTGTGATAACTATATTAATTTCTGTTCAATTTGGAATTTTAGCTTTACTCTATGGGCAAATTTTCACTTCAATTGTTGCTTTCATTATAAATTCCTACTACACTGGCAAGTTTATTGATTATGATGTATGGGAGCAAACTGGGGATGTTATTCCAATTTTGCTTATTGCGTCTGCAGGTGGTCTTGCAGTGTATTTCTTAGATAATTTCTTTCTTCAATCATTTTCTAATATTTTAAGAATTATTTTAGGAGGATGTTTCGGTATTTTAGTTTATTTAGGCTTTATTTATAAATTCAAAACATCTTTAATAGTTCGCTTTAAATCGATAATTTCAAATAAATGATCCCAGTTACTAAAACTTTTTTTCCCCCTATAGAAAAATATCATCAACAAGTACAACGTATTTGGGATAACCAGTGGCTTACCAACCGTGGAGAATTGGTGAAAGAATTAGAAGCTAATTTAAGAACAGAATTAAGTGTTCCAAATATTACTCTAACTACTAATGGTACTCTTCCTATACAGATTGCCCTAAAAGTATTGGCAAATGGTGGTGAAGTGATTACTACTCCTTTTAGTTATGTTGCAACAACAGCTGCTATTTTATGGGAAAATTGCACTCCAGTTTTTGTAGATATTAATCCGGAATACCTTACTATAGACGAATCTAAAATTGAAGCTGCAATTACACATAAAACCACTGCAATTTTGGCAACTCATGTATTTGGAAACCCTTGTTGTGTTGAAGAAATAGAACGAATAGCAAAAATATATAATTTAAAAGTAATTTATGATGCAGCACACTGTTTTGGTGTAGAATACAATAAGCAAAGTATATTTAATTATGGAGATGTAAGTACATGCAGTTTTCATGCAACCAAGCTTTTTCATACTGGAGAGGGCGGTGCCATATTTTGTAAAGACGATCAATTGTTCCATAAGCTTTTCTACAGTCATAATTTTGGGCATAATGGTCCTGAAGATTTTTATGGGGTTGGCATTAATGCGAAAATGAGTGAACTGCAGGCTGCAATGGGGCTAACTGTGTTTCCTTACTTGAAAGAAATTATTAATTCTAGAAAAGAAATAACAGAATATTATAATGAAAATTTAAATTTTTCTCAGATCAAAAAATTAAAAATTAGAGAAAATACAGATTGGAATTATAGTTATTATCCTATAATATTTCAAACTGAAACTGATTTATTAAAAATTATTGAGAAATTAAATGATGAAAATATATTCCCTAGGAGATACTTTTATCCGTCTTTAAATAACTTAAATTATGTAAAATATGCTGAAATGAAATTTTCGGAAGAAATTGCGAGAAATATAATTTGCCTTCCATTATATGTAGGTTTGGAAAAAACGATGTGTGAAACTATTGTTAAAATAATTAATAAATGCTAATTGTTGGAGCTAAGGGTCACGCTACAGAAGTTTTGGACATATTAAAAGAAAAGTATGACCTAGACAGGTTATTTTTTTTCGATAATATGAAAAATCATGATGTTGGAAATTTTTTTGGATTCCCAATTATAGATAATTATGAAAAAGTTGCGAATCTTTTTCTTTCAGATAAAAGGTTTTATTTGGCTTTAGGAGGTACCTTAAGAAGAAAATGTCTTGTTTTAAAAATGAATTCACTTGGTGGAGAATTATGTTCAATAATCTCAAAACGTTCGTATACTTCTTGTAATTCTAAAATTGGAAAAGGTGTTAATATCATGTCTTTTTCATCTGTTTATGGAGATGCTGTAGTTGGTGAGGGAGTTTTATTAAATTCTTATGCTAGTATCCACCATGGTTCAAATGTTGGAATATATACTGAAATATCTCCCGGCGCACGAATATTGGGAAATTGTAAAATAGGAAAATCTTGTTCTATTGGAACCAATGCCACAATTTTACCTAATATTTCGATAACTGATAATACGATTGTAGGTGCTGGTAGTGTAATCACCAAGAATATTGAAATAGCGGGTACATATGTAGGTGTTCCTGCAAAAAGAATTAAATAGATGAAAAATAATAGCAATCCTCTAGTAAGTGTTTGTATGATAACATACAATCATGAGAACTATATTAAACAAGCCATAGAAGGTGTATTGATGCAGGAATGCAACTTTAATATTGAATTAATTATTGCAAATGATAAGTCTACTGACAGAACTGATGAAGAAATTGTGAATCTAATTAATACACATTCACGTTCCATTAGGATAACGTATTTTTCCCATAAAAATAACTTGGGCATGATTCCTAATTTTATATTCAGTTTAAATAAATGTAAAGGAAAATATATAGCAATGTGTGAGGGTGATGATTTCTGGACAGATCCTTATAAATTGCAAAAACAGTTTGATTTTTTGGAAAGTAATGATGATTATGTATTATCATTCCATGATGCAATGGAGAATAATAATAAAAATATAGTTTATAATAATAAAGGTAATGATTTATGTAGTGAAGATTTAATTTTAAATTCCCATTTACATACCTCAACAGCTTTTTTTAGATGGAATAAAGAAATTAGCAAAAAAACGAAAGGTATTACTGTCACAAATGGAGATACAGCCTTATATTCTATATTAGGACATTTTGGCAAAGGAAAGTATATTAAAGATATTACTCCTTCTATTTATCGAATACATGATGGAGGTGTTTGGTCGGGTAAAACTTTAGATTTTAAACTATCTTCCGCAATAGAAACCTATAAATGGATTTTAAATAATTCAGATATAAAATATAAAAATGCACTTAGAGAAAAAATTTTAAAAAAATCTGTGAGCCTTGCGGTAGTGCAAAACTCTTCCAAAAATTGGAAAAGTTTAATTAAGAATCTTAGTGCTATATTCGGTTTAAGTTTCAAAACTGGAAAATTTAGATATCTACTATATCTAATAAAACTTCAAACTACAGGGGCAAACATAACCAGAGTACCATAAATGCATAATTTAAAATTTTAGCATAATTAATTTAAAAATAATAGATTTTAAAATATCAAGATGATTCCACATGATTAGTATGTGGCAATATTTTGTTATGAAGAAAGTTATATTATCACCTTCTATTAATATTTATGTGAGCTTTTAAAAATTTAATGAAATTTTTAAAAAGTTAGATTCAGTGGTAACATTATTATATTCCCCTACATTTTTTATTATAGAAAAATTGAGACTAACTTGTTAACCTATATTAAAAGCGTGGTTCTTAAAGGTTGAACATAGATGAATTAATAAAATAGGTTATTAATGTAATTGTATGAGTAATATTCTTAAATTTTAAAAAATGGAGATAAATAATTCCATCAAAATAGTTGAGAAATTAGAAGTTGCGGAGATTGTTGATTTCTTATATTCTGTTGATGATGATTTTATACCAAAACTAAGTAAAAGACTTAATTTAAATGAGTATGCAAACAAATTAAATAATAATGCTTCTTTTATTTTAGCCTATAATAAAAATAATATAATTGGTTTAGCAGCAGTATATGATAACGATTATAAAAATTTATGTGCATATCTACCAATAATTGGAATTAAGAAAGAGTTTAGAGGACAAGGAATTGGAAAACAACTACTTGATAGCCTATTAAATCATTTAAAAAAATATAAATTTCAAAAGTTATCTTTAGAGACTTGGCTGGGAAGTCCCGCACAAACTTTTTATGAAAAAAATAATTTTATTGTTGAATCAATTGTAAATGATCGTCCAAAAAATTTACAAAGTGTAAAGATGTTTAAATGGTTAGCAAATGTTAAATCACCCTATGATAATTGCATAACAAATTTAGAATTTAGTCCAGAAATTAGTAAAAGATTTTCAGTTAACCTATTCATCAAGAGAGATGATAATTATCCGAAATTCGGAGGAGGTAATAAGGCACGAAAATTAGATTATATTTTGAATTCAAATATAAAAAATAATTATAATGCGGTTGTAACTTCTGGAGGGAATCAATCCAACCATGTTAGAGCCACAGCTTTATATGCTGCATCCATGGGATGGAAGTCAATTTCAGTCATTCACGACAAAAAACCTAAAAAATTCGAGGATAACTTAAAAATTGTTTATCTGTCAGGAAGCGAAATTAGGCATGTAGAGATGGCAGAGGTAAAGGAAGCTATGGATACAGCCATGGAAGATTTAAAAAAACTAGAATATAAGCCACTTTATATTTGGGGTGGAGGACATTGTTTAATGGGTAGTTATGCATATTATATGGCAGTATTTGAGCTTAAACAACAATTAGGAAATTTACGGCCCGACTATATAGTAATGGCAAGCGGGACTGGTACTACTCAGGCAGGTTTGGAAGTAGGTATAAGAGAGATTTATCCCGATTGTAAAGTTTTAGGCATTTCTGTTGCAAGAGATGAAACAAAAGGTAAAAAAGCAATTTTAGATAGTATGATTGAATTGAATAACTTTTTGAAAAACCCTATAAATATCCCGGATGATGTATTTTTTGATACCGATATTTGTGGAATCGGTTATCAAAGTACCAAACCAGAAATTATTGAGTTTATAAAAAAAAATGTAAAGACTGGTTTATTAATTGATCCTACTTATACTGGCAAAGCTTTATACGCTATGAATAAATTTATTGAATCTGGAATTATTAAAAAAGGGTCTAATATTGTATTCTGGCATACCGGAGGAATATTTAATTTATTAGCATCAAAAGATATATAAATGAATATATTGTTAACTTCAGCGGGAAGAAGAACTTATCTTGTAGATTATTTTAAGGAAGCACTAGCTGGGAGGGGTAAAGTTTATGCCACCAATTCCCAATTTTCCCCAGCATTAAATAAAGCAGATGAATGGGCTCTCACCCCATTAATATATGATGAGGGATATATTGAATTTCTCTTAGAGTATATCAAGAAACATGATATAAAAATGCTTATATCCCTATTTGATATAGATTTACCAGTTTTAGCAAAATCCAAATCACTTTTTGAAGAGTTAGGGGTTAAGGTTGTAATATCTTCTCCAAATGTAGTTTCTATATGTAATGACAAATGGTTAACCTATCAATTTCTAGTAGCCCAAGGCTTTAATACACCAAAAACATTTATAGATTTAAAGCATTGTAAAGAATCTTTAAATAAGAGTGAAAGTGTATATCCACTTATTATTAAGCCTCGATGGGGAATGGGTTCTATAGGTATTTATATTGCAGAAAATGAACTAGAACTTGAAGTTTTTTATACAAAAGTAAAAAGAGAAATATCTAATTCATATCTAAAATATGAATCTAAGGAAGATCTTGGAAATGCTGTTATAATTCAACAATGTATTATTGGTCAAGAATATGGTTTGGACGTTTTCAACGATTTAAATGGAAATTATATTAAAACATTTGTTAAGAGAAAATTGGCCATGCGATCTGGTGAAACAGATAGTGCAAAAACTGAGGAAAATCTTCCACTTATAGAATTGGGAGAAAAACTTGGCAATTCACTTAAACATGTAGGCAATTTGGATATGGATTGTTTCATAAGTAATGATAAACTATATATTTTAGAATTAAACTGTAGGTTTGGAGGTGGATATCCATTTACGCACCTTGCGGGAGTTAATATTCCTCAAATATTATTGGATCTGATGGATAATAAAAAACCAAATCCAAATTTAATGCAATTGGAATATAATTTAGAAATGATAAAGGATATTAACCTAATTAAATTGAAGGGTATTGAGACCATTAGTTAGTATATGCTGTACCACATTTAATCATCAAAATTTCATTAAAGATGCTTTAAAAGGATTTATTGAACAAAAAACTAAATTCCCAATAGAAATTCTTATTCATGATGATGCTTCTACAGATAGAACTCCTGCAATATTAAGAGAATATGAGAAGACAGATCCAAGGATAAAAGTTATTTATCAAAAAGAAAATAAATATTCTCAAGGAGAAAAACCTTTTATAAAATATCTTTTTAAAAATGCTAAAGGCAAATATATTGCAATGTGCGAAGGCGATGATTTCTGGACAGACCCTTTTAAATTGCAAAAACAGGTAGATTTTTTAGAGAATAACAATGGTTATGTATTGTCATTTCATGATGCTTTAGAAAGTGGAAACAAGGGTGTTATTTACAATAATGGAAAGAAGGATTTAAGTAAAGAAGATTTAATTTTGAATTCTCATTTACATACATCTACGGTTTTATTTTATTGGAATAAAGAGATATTTAGTAAAACAAAAGCTATAAAGGTTGTAAATGGGGATACTGCATTGTATTCAATTTTAGGTCATTTTGGAAAAGGCAAGTATATTAAAACGATCACACCTTCTATTTATAGAATCCATGATAAAGGGGTTTGGTCAGGAAAAACATTAACTTTTAAATTAAAATCTGCAATTGAAACATATAATTGGATTTTACAACACTCAGATATAAAATATAAAAATTTATTGAGAGAAAAAATTTTAAAAAAAACAGTCAGTCTTTTAGCAGTTCAAATCTCTTTGAAAAATTGGAGAAGCGTTATAAAAAATGTTTATTCAATATTAATTTTAAGTATAAAAACTGGAAACTTTAAATACCTTCTTTATTTTTTTAAAAAAAGTATCTAAAATATGAAAAAGACTAATGTAATTATATTATTTAGAAACCTCAATTTGGGAGGTATTTCATCTTTGTATAAAAGCCTTCTTCTAGAGAATGAAAAATATAATAATAATATTGAATTTATTTTAGTTTGTTTTTTTGCAAATAAAATAATTCTAAGGGAGCTTGAAGATTTAGGTTTTAAAATTTATATATTACCATATCGGGGTAAATTAAGCTATTTCAAATTAGGAAAAAATCTTAGGGAAATTATAGATAATGAAAAAATAGATATAATTCATTCTAATACCCCATTCGATAGAGTTTTTACTATTTTACATTTTCCTAGACTTCCTCACATAACAACTTTTCACACATCTACTCCTTTTGAGAAATCAAACAATTTTCTAATCAATTTCGTATTCAGTTTTTTAGATAAAAAATTTATTCAATTGGCTAGATTAAAAATTATAGCTGTTTCTAATTATGTGAAATTAAAATTAGTTAACGAACAAATTAGGGCAGAAGATATTGAAGTAATAGTTTCAGGTATTCCCAATGACATTAATATGTCAGAAACTAGTGCAGATTCAAAAATCGATTTTAGAAAAAATGGAGAAATACCCTTATTATGCGTAGGCAGATTTCACTATGATAAAGGACAATATGATTTGATCCCTGTTTTTAAAGAACTTTTAAAGTTAAATAATAAATATAGACTCTATTTTTTGGGTGATGGTCATGACTCATATTACAAATCTGTACAAAAAAAAATCATAGATTATGATCTTTCTGACTATGTGATATTTTTAGGATATAAATCAAATGTTGATTATTTTTTTCAAAAGTGTGAAGCTTTATTATTCCCATCTAAAAATGAAGCTTTAGGTTTAACTTTGTTAGAAGGTTTGAAAAATAAGACTTTAATTTTTGCATCGCCTATTGGTGGTATTTTAGAAGTTATTGATGATAGGAGAACTGGCGTTTTTATTGATTTCAATAAACCAAAATTAGCTGCTTACGGAATACATCAAATTTTAAATAATATAGATCAAATGATCTATATTAAGGAAGAAGCAGGAGAAGAATTTAAGAAATCATTTGATATAAAGAGTTCTTATTTAAAATATATTTCAACCTACAAAAAGGTAATTAATAAAATTAATTAATATACAATGTTTAGTATAATAATACCTAACTATAATAGAGAAAACAGCGTTGTCAAGGCTATAGATAGTGTTTTAAATCAAACATATTCAAATTTTGAATTAATTATTGTAGATGATTGTTCTACAGATAATTCGATGAATGTTATAAATGCGATTAAAGATCCTAGAATCAATTTGTTTAAATTAGAAAAAAATTCTGGTCCTGCTGTTGCTAGAAATGTGGGTATTTCAAAAAGTAAGGGGGAGTATATCTCTTTTTTAGATAGTGACGATCAATTTGAAAAAGAATTTCTAGAAAAAACTCTAAAAACTTTAAATGGCACTAGTGATAAAATTGGATTTACTTGGACAGGTAGGAGGCTACATGAAGATGGTAAAATAAAAGAACAAATTTGGGATCCAAAATATCGAGATGATACCTATCATACTTTTTTACACGACATTAAAATAGGAACAAGTGCAGGAATAACTATTAAAAGTGAAGTTTTTAAAAAAGTTGGTGATTTTAATGAGAATTTATTAGCTGCAGAGGATACAGAGTTTTTTTTTAGATTAAGTCAGAATTATGATTACTTAGTTATAAAAAACATTTTGGTAAATATTTATCGATCTAATGATGATAGATTGTCTAAAAATTTTAAAAAGATTGCAATCGCTTATAATATATTTATGCCCACTCATTTTCCAACGATTAATAAAAGTGCCGTATTGCAGAAAAAATATTATTATAAAATGATGTGGTTGAATTATCATCTAGGAGATAAAACGGAGGCAAGAAATTATTTTAATAAGATCCCTAAAGAAAAAAATAATTTTAATACTAAAGTTATAAAAACTTTATATGAACTTTTGTCAATAAAAATTGCTTATTTCGTGCATAAAAAATTATCTAAGCTATGAAAAAAGTACTCTATTTAATTGACACATTAGAGGTTGGAGGTGCTGAAACTAGTATTTTGGAAATTGCTTCCAGATTAAAAAATTGGGTACCCGTAGTCGTATGTTTTTATACAGGCGAATCCTTAAAACCTCGGTATGAGAAGGCAGGAATACGTGTATACTCATTAAATATTAAAGCTAAATATGGTTTTCTACAGGGTAAGAGAAAATTACAAAAAATATTAGAAATTGAAAATCCAGATTTAGTTCACGCTACTCTTTTTAGAGCAGAATTTATAAGTAGGATAACTGTACCAAAATATAAAATTCCATTAATAAATAGTTTTGTGAATGATAGTTACGCAAAAGAACGATATGAGTTGATGAATTTTCGTCAAAGATTTATTTTAAATTTATACAAAAATGTTGATAGGCGGACTGCGAAAAAAGTTAGTAAATTCATGTCTATCACTAAAGCGATCGTTTTAAATAACTCTAAAGCGCTTGAAATTGATGCTGATAAAGTAAAAATTATTTATAGAGGTAGAAACATAGAAGCTTTTAAAAACAAAATTAATTTAAATGAAATTGAAAAATTAAAAATTACATATGGAAACAACCCTGTAATTTTAACTGTATCCAGGTTGCTCATTAGAAAAGGGTATAGTGAAGCTTTACATGCAATTAAAATAGTTATCAAAAATTATCCTAACTTAAAATATTTAATTGCTGGAGAAGGACATGATAGATCAAAATTTGAAGATTTAATTAAAAAGTTGAATTTAGAAAACAACGTTTTTTTATTAGGAAACAGAAATGATATACCAACGCTATTGCATTTCTCAAATATTTTTTTATTTCCTTCACACTACGAGGGTCAAGGTGGTGCTTTAGTTGAAGCTATGATTCTTGGCAAACCTATTATAGCCTCAAAAATACCTGTAATTATGGAATCTGTTCAAGATCATGTTTCTGCACTTTTATATGAGCCTAAAAATATAAAAGATTTGAGCGAAAAAATTATTTTCGGACTTGAAACCCCATTATTTATGGATAAAATTGGCGAAGGAGCTAAACAACAAGCAGCGTTAAGGTTTGAAATAGACAATGTTAGTATGCAGCATGAAACTATGTATGATGAAGTACTTGAATCTTATTAATTAAAACAGATTTTTAGGTCAAATTTTAAACTATGTCAGCGTCAAATAATTTCAAAAAAGATTTATTTAGGTATTCTGGAAAATTAAATACCTTCCCACTTTGGATAACAATTTTATTTAATTCTGGAGCTAGATTTATATTTTTATACAGGCTTTGTAATAAATTTAGAATAAAAAATCCTATTGGTTTTTTATCTAGAATTTGGATTAAATTATTAACCAATAGGTTTAATGTTGAAATTCCTCATAAAGTTAGAATTGGTCATGGTTTATATCTTGGACATTTTAAAAATATAATAATTAATCAGAACGCTTCAATTGGTGAAGATTGTAATATAATGCAGGGTGTAACAATTGGTAATGAAAGTAGAGGTAAAAGAAAGGGTTCACCAATAATAGGAAATAGAGTGTTAATAGGACCGAATTCAGTAGTTTCCGGTAAAATTATAATTGGTAATGATGTTTTAATTGCGCCTTTGACTTTTGTTAATTTTGATGTGCCAGATAATGCGGTGGTATTAGGGAATCCTGCAAAAGTGGTTGCTTATTCAGGAAGTAAAGGTTACATTAATAGAATTTATGAATAATAGTTTATGAGAATTCTCCAACTTATTCAAAAACCTCAGAATCGGGGGGCCGAGATGTTTACTTGTCAACTTTCTAACCATTTAATAAATTTAGGACACGAGGTAAAGATCGTAGCGCTTTACGCTGGTTTGGCTACATTACCATTCAATGGTAAGATTGAAGTTCTCAATAATACTCACAGCAATAGATTTCTTGATTTCAAACATTGGAAAAAACTTGCTAATATTATTTCTAATTTTCAACCGGACTTAGTGCAAGCTAATGCTGGAGATACTCTTAAATATGCAGTTTTCTCTAAAAAGCTATTTAGTTGGAAAGAACCAATAATTTTTAGGAATGCAAGCGAGGTAGGGAGATATCTAAAATCGCCAGTACAAAAATCTTTAAATAGATTCTTGTATAAAAATGTTGAATGGGTTATTTCTGTATCTAAGGCTTCAAAGAATGATATTGTTAAGCATTTTCCATTTTTAAAAGATAAAGTAGAGGTAGTTGGAGTTGGTTTAGAAGAGATGAAAAATCCTGAAAGTAGAATTTTAGATCCCAGAGGTCATAAACATATAGTGCATGTTGGTGGTTTCTCATTCGAAAAAAATCATAAGGTTTTAATACAGATTTTCCAGTTAATTTTGAAAAAGCAACCCCACACACATTTACATCTTGTGGGTGATGGTCCCTTAAAACCTGTAATTGAAGAACTAGTAAGATCCAATTCTTTACAAGATCATGTTAGTTTCTACGGATTTGTTAGTGATCCATTAACTTATATTTCAGCTGCAGATGTATTGGTTTTGCCTAGTATTATCGAGGGACTACCAGGTGTTATTTTAGAGGCCATGATATGCAAAGTTCCGGTGGTGGCATATAATGTTGGAGGTATTTCGGAAATACTTTCTGATGAGACCGGTTTTCTAATCCCACAAAATGATTGTGACGCCTTTGCAAATAAAACTCTTGAAGCTTTAGATTTAGATTCAAATAAAATGATTGAGCAGGCATATAATTTGGTTTCCTCAAATTTTATGAATTCGAATTTGGCTTTAAATTTCGTTAATTCTTATCAAAAACTTGTTCCCATTTTATAATAAGGTATTTTTGCAGAATCTAAATTAACCTTTCTAAGCTTCTATGCGAAAAATAAGAGTTCTTCATATAATAAAGTCATTAGGGAGAGGAGGGGCAGAAACATTATTGCCGGAAACACTTAGTTTGCACAATAAAGATCATTTTGAGTTCCACTATATGTATTTTCTACCATGGAAAGATCAAATGGTTGATGCTATTGAAGAACAAGGCGGAAAAGTTACCTGTTTAGCTGCGAGTAATAACATAAAATTATTACAGCAATACAAAAAGGTTATAGCGTATTGTAAATTAAATGATATCAACCTAATTCACTGTCATCTACCCTGGTCTGGCTTTTTAGGAAGAATTATATTTTCAAAAACTAAAATTCCTGTAATTTATACAGAACACAATATACAGGAGCGTTATCATATACTTACGAAGCTTCTTAATAAATCCACTTTTAACAGCCAAAGTATTGCTTTAGGAGTTTCCAAAGATGTATCCCGTTCTATTATACAGCATATAAATCCTAAAATTCCTGTTCAAACTTTACTGAATGGGGTTAATACTGATAAATTCAAAAGAGATCATTTAAAAGCACAAAGTATTCGCGATCAATATAGTATTCCGGAAGGAGCTGTTGTAATTGGTAATATTGCGGTATTTAGAGAACAAAAATGTATTCCAGACTGGTTACATGCCTTTAAAATTATAAGTGATAGTGCAGATAATATTTTTGGCATTTTAGTTGGAGCTGGACCCTTAGAAGAGGAAATTAAGACACTTGTCAAGAATTTAGATTTAGAAAAAAG
>TARA_R100000935_G_scaffold58894_1_pt1 | contig 18867 bp, 19 predicted proteins | sample TARA_R100000935 | Tara Oceans TARA_R100000935 (sample SAMEA2621502) | marine metagenome | biome: marine biome (ENVO:00000447); feature: surface water layer (ENVO:00002042); material: "saline water (ENVO:00002010), including plankton (ENVO:xxxxxxxx)" | depth 5 m | reverse complement strand
ACTGAATTAAACTTTGGGAACGGATTTAATGAAAACAACTCTATTGCCATTATCTGGTGTACTCAAGATATTCATTCAGCCATAGATAATATGGATTTGGATTGGACACCAACGGGGGAGCAATCTTTAGAAATATTAAGTTGGATTAAAAACAAACATGATGCGTCTGTAGGCGTATCTTGGGAGACTTTATACATCTACATACAAACATTTTATGATGAAATACAGGAGTCCGACAATGAGTAAACCCGATAAAAGAGAAACCTTTGTCAGATTAGCTGAATGTAGAGTAGACAAGATTTTACACTACTTAGAGTTGTTAGGTAATCTTTCACAATCTCATAAAGAATATGAGTACACAGATGCAGATATTATAAAAATAAAATCAGCTATAAAAAAGGAGCTAGATAAAGCTATGAATAAATTTGAAAAACAAACTCCTGTTTTTTCTTTTAATAAGGAGGTAAACAATTAGTGACTTTACTTTAGAGGGTGGTGGAGATATATACGTTCTTCATCCTCACACACCAGAAGCGTACTTATGGCTTCATACCAATCTTGATATTCCTACATGGGATATTGATCAGAACGGTATAAACATAAGTGGAGAATGTATCGTTGAGATATGTTCGGAGATACATAAAGATAATTTAAATTTTACAGGAGTAATACAATGAAAGAAGAATACATATCAATCAGATGCACAAAAGAAGTTAAAGATTTTCTTAGCGAAACATCAAGAGAAAACGATAGGAGTTTGTCAGGTCAAATCCTTTCTATGCTGAAAAAGTCTTCGCCACAGCTTGCAGAACTAATGAAGAAGCCTCAACTCTCTGTTGAGAAAGACCCAGAGAAAGTTGAATTGCATTCAAACCCTTCCTAACAGCTTCAAGCTGATCAACCGTTTTGACTTGGCGATTTAAAACAACAACGTCAAATACCAAATTAGATTGTTCCCCTAACTCTTTATCTAACATCCTTGTAATCTTTAATATTTTTAAAGATCGTAAAGCGAAATCAGATGCAGAAGAAGGGGAGCGATTTTTTTGTATCTGATCTTCATAACTTGTGGGGTTTAAAAAGTAACCACTCTTAACAGCAAGATCAAGAAGATGTTCTCCTGCTATGTGCTGATGATCATCTATCAATTCAAGAACATGTAACAGATCAAAAGCAGTTTGATTCCTAACCTTTGATCTAATCAACTTATCGCTTTTCCCCAATTTCTCTAACAACATTATGAAATGTTGATGCAAGAACGGACTTCCTATATCTACCAGATCAGAGTTCGTCAAGCCAACTATCGTCTTCTTCTTCATCTATTGAACCCTCAATATTTGTTTTCATTGGATCGTACATGCCAAAAGTAGATTGCTCTAAATACCTACCTGTCTTTTCATCAAAACCTAGCTTTATCATACCTTGCTCTCCCAACCAACGAAAGCGACACTTCCAACTAAGAATTGTTACCCCTTCTCCGTCTGATCTATCTACTGTGATTCCATGATCAGTCTTCGCAAACCAACTTGCAGACCCGCTAATTTGATGTCCTGTTGGAATTTGTGTTTGCCCTGATGAATCTGGATACATCTTGTGTGGATGAGCACAAAACAAAACATGAATCTGTGAACTCTTTGCAAACAACTGCAAGTCTGTAAGCATTTTGCTAATCTGATTAGTCTCGCTTGTTTCCCCTTTGGGCAATGATATGAAGTTAAAAGGATCAATGAGAAGACCACGACAACCCAATCTTTGTATACTTGATTGAGTGAGATCAATAATTGATTTAATGTCTGTTGATGCTCCGCCCATATGATCTATAAAAACAAAATGATCGTTAACGAATTTTAAGGCTTCTTCTCTTTCCAGATCATTCATTCTGTTGTCGCCTTCAAAAAAGCTTTTACCAACATACATTTCAGATATGGTAGCGATCAATATTTCTACAGGGTTTTCAAAACTACACACACACCATTTCCAATCTTCATTGATTGCTGTGTTGATCATAAGCTGTGCACAAAATTGTGATTTACCACTTGAAGGAATTCCTGTGATAGTAGTTAGCATACCTGTTGCCAAAGTATAAATTTTATCTAACGATTTGAATCCTGTTGAAACTCCTCTAAACTGCCCGCCCTTATAAAGTTCAGTCAATCTTTCAGTATAAAAATTTGCATCATTAAGACCTCTAATTGGAAAAGGTTTTGCATTATTAATTACTTCTCTTAATTTCTCAGAACCGTATTTAATCAAAACATCGTTTGCGTCTTTGCAATCTTCTGGATAAGTTACATTGTAAACTTTAGCTTTTCCTATTCGTCTGGCAAGTTCTTCGCTCAGAGCTAAGCCGGCAGAATCATTATCTACAGCCAATATAACTTTCTTACACCTTTCAAGAATATCTTTTGCTTCAAAAACGTAAGCAAACTTTTTGTCTTCCTGTGGAGATACCTGATTATTAGAAACTTTTAATGGAGCACCATTTGGTACAGATACGCATGGTATTTTTACTCCCGCTTGAGCGAGAGCACATACATCAAACTCTCCTTCTGAAATAACTATTGAGTCTTCAATAGTTACGTTATCAATATTAAAAAAAGTATTTGCAGAACCGTCTTGTGTAAAACTTTTGCCTTCGACACTTCTCCATTTTACAGCGTACACTTCTCCGTCTTTTTTGTATTGAAAGCCTACCGCCTGTCCTATGCCCGAACCATTGAATCCTTTTGTTGCTGATGTAACACCTAATTCTTCACACACTTCCCACGAAAGCTTACGGCTCTTTAAAAAATTCAGAACACTTTCGGGTGCTTTAGGATCAAGGTTTTTAGACCAATTATCCGCAATGAGTTTTGTTTTACTAGTCTCGCTGCTGGGCGAGAATTTTACATACGAATTATTATTTAAACCGACACTTCCAGATATTCCACAATGCCAACAATTGTATAAATACTTGTTATCTTTTTGCGTTACAGACAAGGTTCTTTCTGTTTTCTTTTTTCTACTCTGTGAACATTCTGGACAAACTATTCTGGTTGCATCGTCTCCTAATAAATTTGTTTCTTTAACCGCTTCTTCTAAATTACTTGTAATCATTTCTTGCTCTCTTCCTATATTAATACTATATTTATATAATCTAGTTTATAACTAGCTAGTTATATACTAGACCCTAACAACAAAAACCTACTTTACGAGTGGGTTTTCTTTTGCCAAAGTAATGCCCTGAGACTAGATATAGTATCTTCGGCATTATTCTTTAACATGGCTTTTGGCGTTGCCATAACAGACATCATAGACTCTCTAAGTGAGTATGTATCTAAATCCAATTCTTTACAAAAAGAATTGAAATCATCAGAGATAAACCATTCAATAGCTTCAACTTGAGTTGTGCGATTTACAGATGCACAATCTCTAATAGCTTGTGAAAGAACTGCAAATTGCAAATCTTCTTTAAGTTCTTGATTGATTGTTTTGTCTTTAATTTCTTGCTCTCCAAAAATAATTTTGTTTATATGAATAAAAATTATTGTGTTGACATTATTATCTTAAATCAACTAAGATGCAACTATAGATTTTTAGCAGAACCAAATATGAGCAAAACAACTTACAGAAAACCTCTTGAGGTAAACGAGCACACCTGTTCTGTGTGTGGCAGTCTTTTTACAGAACCTTCTTATTCACATTATGAATGCAAGAATTCTCTTGTTGAGCAACTTACAGAGGAAATATAAATGGAAATCTACCAGATAGAAAAACTACCTATGCCTGACGATACTAGGGGTAGAAAGAAAAGTAAAATTAGAACTACTTTAGAAGCTTTAGACGTAGGAGATACGTTCTTCATACCCAACAAAGACTTAGACGCTGAAACGTCCAGACAGCAAGTTTATCGCTGTGCAAATGCTATTAACACTAAGCTAGAAGAGATAGATAAGTTTTATGTTAAAACTTTTGTTGAAGGCGAGGGGTTAAGAGTATTCCGAGTTAAAACTTCTGGGGAGGCACAATGAAAGATATTAATAAATTAATAGATGAAGCTGACAAAAACTGTAAGGAAATGGTAAGGCTTTTAAAAGAGTGCATTGAAATTTTAGAACGTATGGAAAAAATGGTAGACGAGTCATTAAATGAAATTAACAAATAAACATAATTTACCACAAGTTTTTGTCAACTTAGTTCAACGTGACGAATACACAAAAGGCGATTCAAGATTGTCGGTAACAGAAGCAATTGGTTCGGCACGAATATCTGTATTGAAGAATCTACACAAATCTGAATTAGTAGAAGATGTTGTAGACAGGTATTACTCAATCATGGGAACTATGATGCACAAAGTCTTAGAGGTTGGTATTGATGAAAGTGATACCACGATTAGCGAAGAAAGACTTTATACCGAGGTAAAAGGTTGGACGCTATCTGGTGCTATAGATGTTCAGCAGATAGAAGATGACGGTGTAATTATACAAGACTATAAGTACGTTGGAGTTTACAGCGTCATTATGGGAGAACAGCCAAAACCAGATTGGGTAAAGCAATTAAACAGCTACGCTTATATGGTTAGGAAGGCAAAAGGTCTGAAGGTTAAAAAGCTAGAGATTATAGCTATATTTAGAGATCACAAGTCAAACAATTATCAACAGAAAGAAGATTATCCAGATGCTCCTATCCAAGTCATTGATATTCCTTTGTGGAGTGAAAAAGAGCAAGATGAATTTGTAGAGGGCAGAGTAGCAGAACATCAAAAAGCTGTTTTGTCACATATGAAAGGAGAAGAGCTTCCTCTTTGCACTACTGACGATACTTGGCAAAGAGATTCTAAATTTGCTGTTATGAAATTAAATAGAAAAAGAGCAATTAGTGTTTGTGACAGTCTTGCAGAAGCAGAAAAGAAACTTAAAGATAATGATCACGATGACTATTACATAGAGGAAAGGAAATCAGAACCGATACGATGCAAAAGTTTTTGCAACGTTAACAAATATTGTAATCAATTTAAAAAATGGGAGGAAGAAAATGTTTCTTGATTATGAAGAACAGGATACTTATATGAGATCAATTATCGGATTTATACAGGCTTCTTCAAGAAGAGGTTTAAATATTAGATTAATAGAAAAAGAGAAAAGTTTAACTATTAAATTTAAGTACAACGGATTAGATATAGAACATACAACAAGCATAAAAGAATTTGTCAATATAGACAAAATAGCGTTACTAGATTTATTAACCAATAAAGGAGCAGAAGATGAGTAAAGTAAGTATTGAACCACCAATAGATAAAGAGAGTATTTGGAGTAAGTTAAACTCCGTAACCGTAGAGAAAGAAAAGAAAGGTCGATTTGATTATTTGAGTTGGACTGATATGTGGCAAGAAGTTCACTTACATTATCCAGAAATACAATTTGTATTCAAAGAATTTGATCATCCTATTCATGGATTAATGGACTGCATGATTTATCCAGACGGAAGTGCTTCTGTTCATTGCACAGTTACGATAGAAGGATTGAGTCGTGATATGTGGTTAGCTGTTACCGATCACAGCAACAATGCGAAAAAAACTTGGAATGTAACTGATATAGCAAATACGAAGATGCGATGTCTTGTTAAGTGCGTAAGTCTATTTGGATTAGGAGCACATGTGTATAGGGGCGAAGAAATTGCTGATAGAGAACCGCCAAAGCAAGCAGTTAAAACAAAGCCAAAAGCTCAGAAAGAAGAGGTGGTTAAGATAGAAGATATTCCACAAGAAGAACCAATCTTATATGACGGTCATGCGTGGACTCCACAGCATTTTGTAACTTCCTTTAAATCAATACAAGAATCTGATCTTGGAGCAACAACAAAAGAATCTTTATTAGAGATGTGGAAAAATCAAAAAGAGCAATTCACTTTATTGAAAGATAATGATTCAGAATTGTACGATGAACTTATAAACTTTTTAGCTGTTACTAAAGCTAATTTACCTAGTGAAGAAATTTATGAACAAGGAGACAAAGATGAAAAATAAATGGATAGTGCACGTTACTTATGGAGACCCGAATAGTCTCTTACCATTAACTACTGCTATAGGACTTTTTGATAGCCAAACTCAAGCACAACAATTTGCTTACGCTACTTATCAAGGTACAAATTACGTTGCTACAGTTACCCCACTCAATATTATTGATTGGGAAGCTAATGAATTACCAGAAATAGATACCACAGAGCAAGAGGGTAAAGAGATTTACTCAGGTGCTTACGAACCAGAAGATCAATCAACTAACGAGGAAAAATAATGACTGAATACATCAAAGGCGAAGGCAACATATTTAATAATGATTATAAGAAAATGAAGAGTCATCCAGATATGAAAGGAAAGATTAAGATACCTAAAACTTTAGTTAAGGCAATGGCTGAAAAGTTTAAGGAATCTAATATTCCAGAAATAGAAATGGACTTGGCTATGTGGGATAGAGTTGCCAAGAATACAGGCAAAGAATACAAGTTTGCTAGATTGGAAATGCCTTACGTTAAAGTTGAACAGCAACAAGCACAGCAAGTAGCTGAAACAGTTGCAGTAGCAGAAGCTTCTGACGAGGATGTTCCTTTTTAAATGAAGTACAGAAGCCAAGCTTATCTAAAACATATAAGGTCACATCCTTGTTTAGTTTGTGGTGGGATTGGAGAACACGCACATCATTTAAGACATGCGGAAAGAAGGGGTTGGGGAACTAAGAATTCAGATGAGTTTGCAGTTCCCCTTTGTGCAGAGCATCATATGAATTGTCACACCAAAGGAAACGAAAGTTTGTGGTGGGCGATGAAAGGAATAGATGCTTTGGATTGGGCAAAAAATACTTATGGGGAGTACAAGAATGGAAAACAAAAGAATGAGAAAACTTTATAAAGTTTGGAAAAAAACAAGATCAGACGAAGAAATTGTAATAGAAGTTATCAAGGTTAAAAAGACTAAAAACAGCTAAATTAAGGGTATGCTATGGTATTACTTGATCTTGATTCGTTCAATACAGCCGTGTTGTGGGATCGACTTTTTACCCAAAACTCTGATTTTTCTTAAATATTGAGCATTCAATATATAACAACAATGAAATCTGATTACAGCGTTATGCTAGTTTCTAAGAAAGTTTTAGAACGTTTAATGAGAGAGCATCACTATTTATCTAAAGTATCTATTTCATTTAAGAGTGGTTTCAATGTGGGTTTGATATATAAAGAAAAAATTGTTGGTGGTTGCATATTTACAGGCTTCCCTGTTCCAGAGTTGAGTCAATCTTGTTTTGGTTTAGAAAGAAACGATCAGAATGGTTTGTGGGAACTAAGCCGATTTGTATTAGAACCAAATCATCAAGTCAAGGAACACAATCTAGCAACTTGGTTTATGGCTAGAGCAATTAAATTATTAAAAACAAGTGAATATACCAGAGCAATTCTTAGTTACGCTGACAATGATTATCATAGTGGGGTTATATATTCCGCATCAAACTTTGGTTATTACGGACTCTCAGAAAAGAAAAAAGATTTTTATATAAAATCTAAACAAGATGATTTGTTTTTAGGAGAACAAATAATAAAACACAGCAGAGGAAAGATAAAAGGTCTTGAAGGAGAATGGAAGGAAAGGAGTCAAAAGCATAGATTCCTATTGGTGTTTGATAAAGAACTTAAATGTAAGTGGCAATCAGAAGATTGGAAAAAAAAATTAATCAATAATGATGATAGTAATAGGAGTATAAAATTATGAAGATTAGAGATATGGCAATGAGCTTTGAAGCAATACAGAGTTACATGAGGAAAGATGTTAAAGGAGTTAACCTGACACTAGTTATACATCCAGACGATGTTCCAGAGGACTTATTCCGACAACCAACAGGGTCTAGGTATCAAGTGGCAATGGTTTTGATCAATGATCAAGAGCAACCTGTTATGCCTAAGATAAAAGGCGAAGGACAAAAGGCAGTTTCACAAGCGGGATTGCTTTGTAGAGAGAAATCTTTTTGGGGGTATTTAGGTGTGTTTTCAGAAGAACAAGCATCTGAAGAGTTGAAGAGACGATTAGAGATAGTAAGCAGATCAAAGTTAGCTACTGACAGAGAAGCCAGAGAATCTTTTAAGGAGTTGGTCAATGACTTTAACCGCATTACATGAAGACAAGAAGAAGAAGTGGTGGAAGTGGCACAAGAAGAACCCTCAAGTGTGGGTTTTATTTCAGCGTTTTACTTTTGAAGCTATAAAATCTGGGCATAAGAACTACAGCCATTGGGCGATCATACAGCGTATTAGGTGGGAAACTGATATAGTAACTAAAGGGGATTCTTTCAAAATATCAAACGATTGGATATCTTATTACGCTAGATACTTCATGCACACATATCCAGACTACAAAGGATTCTTTAGAACCAGACCTTTAAAACACGAAAGGGGAGAACAACATGGGATTATTCAACAGAAAGAAGAAGAGAACCGTCTTAGAGCCGAGCAAAGATTCAACAATATCTAGTCTACCAATTGGACTAGAAAAGTCTAAACAAGAAAAAAATGTTTCACATGAAACATTACCTACTCGATAGGTTATTTACCTATTGCTACATTACTTCAACCGGTAGTTTTTAGCCCAGCTGCGTACTGGAGGGCTATCTGTTACGGATATATTGGTTTATACGTTGATTTAACAACACCGACTTTTGGTGAATTTCGGGGCTAGTTACCATCTCAGTTTTTTTGTAACGGATTTATGCTCTGAAAGACTGATAAATCAACAAAGTTATCTCGCCTACTGGGGTATTATTGCACCTGTAGTATTTGCAATGCAGCTATAGGTCAATGTATGATTTGTATATGAAACAAACAAATGGATTATTGCTAAGAGAAACTAAGAGTCCTAAGAAAACTTCTATAGGAAGAGGAAATATAAGTAGGTCTACAATGAATAAATCTAAGAAGAGAGGGTTAAAAATTTACAGGGGTCAAGGTCGTTAAGTATTGAGCGTTCAATACTTATTATCTTTCTCTTAGTTGTTTTTCAAGATTGTATCTTTCTTTATCAATACCTCTTAATTCTTTATTTATTATTCTATCTATAGTTTCTATTTTGCTTCGCTTTTCATCTGCATCATAAATATTTGATGAATATATTTCTTCTTTGTCTTCGTTGTAAGCCTTAATTAATTCTCCCCTTAAATTAAGTTCTTTTTGTAATGTTTTCATTTGAATTGTAAAATCATCGTCATACTTATCATCGTAAGGATTGTTAAGAAGGTATTCTTCTTTGTCCATAACCCTCTGTGCATCAGCAAAGTAATCATCTAATATTTTTTTCATGTCGTAAAAGTGTTTTACATATCCTTTTTGTTCTGGTGGTAAAACAAAACCTTGTGTAAACAAAGATTTTTCCCAACCCGTTGAAGGTCCAATATCTTTAGCAGTATCATACAATGTAGCTGCATATGTTCCTAGATAAGCAAAATAACCTTCAGATAAATTTCTTATCATTAAAGGAGATGTGTTTGTTAATTTTCCTATACTTTTATAAATTGAAGGAGTAGAAGGTCTGTCTTTAAGATAATTTAATTCTCCTGTTCGCATACGATCTGGAACTATTGGTCCTTTAGTAAAAGAGTCTCTGTTAAAATAATTTTCTGCTATTGGAGCTAAAGCAGTAATTTTTAAAGGATTTATTGGACCTAAAATAGTGTCTTCTGCACTTGAAAGAATATTTTTTATTGCAGTTTTGCCTGAATCTGTACTGTCAAAATATCTTAGTAAAGCTTCTGGTAGTTCTTTTGTTGCAAAACCAACTTCAAAAGCACTAGGAAATCTTACTGTATAATCAAGACCAAACCATTCTTTAGTAGGAAATATATAATTTTTTGCTCTAATTTCTGGAGGAGTTGTTTTATATTCTTCCGTATCTTTTACTGCTAAGTAATAAAGAGGAGTTGTTGCCATGATACTTCCTAGACGTAAAGACAATTTTCTTAATCTTTCTTTTCTCTTTAAATTTTTCTGACCGTATGTTCCGCTTATTGCTCTTATAAAAAGATCAAGACCTTGCATTGTAGGATTTGAAAAAGGAATTAAAGAAGTCATTATTTGAATCATTGGGTTATTACCTCTTCTAGTAAAGTTCATAACTTCCATTGATTGAAAAATTGCTTCTGCTTCATTGCCTGTTTGTTTTAAAATACTTTCATAAACAGCTAATCTTGTAGCAGCATCGGTTATAAGAGTTCCTTGTCCTGTGGCATCCCAAGCAAGCATAAAACTATTATCCCAAAGTTGATTAACTACTTTTTCTGGGGTTAAATTTTTACTTCTTTTAATAGCATTTCTTTTAGCTCTTCCTAATATTCTATTGGCATCTTGTTCTGATTGTAATATACCTTGATCATATCTAGTTACAACTCCAGCTCTTTGCATTTTAGTAAAACCTTCTGGAACTCGACCCGTTACCATACCTGCTGTTATTTTTGCAGCATTATTTAATGAAGTAAAAAAAGGTGTATATTCATCTATGCCTAATAACGCCCAAGCAGAAATAGAGTCTCTGGAAAGTTGCATTGCCCAAAATTTAGGTGCTCTAGTAATAACTTCACTAAATAATAGTTTAGCTCCTATTGCAGCTTGCATAGTATAACCACCTGTATAGGGATTAAATCCGTCTTGAAATCCTAAATACGCTTCGTAAGTTGCCCTATCACTAACATTAAAACTTTTATTTTTTCCTTGAACTCTTATAGTAATTACTTCTTTACCTTTTACGTTATTTCCTACTTGTTGGGCATAACCTAAACTAACCAAATCTCTAACAGAACGATTTGCTGCGACATTTTTCATTCCAGATTCTACTGCTGCTCTTAAATTTTGAGCTATACCTGTTATGGCATCGGTAGTTTTTTTTGTCTCGCTTCCTTTTGCTTCTACAAAAAGATTTTTTGACATAGAAAAACCTTTTAATATTTGTGGTCCTACAGTTTTTACTTGCTGACCTTTTTCATTAACACTTAAAGACCTATAAAAAGGTATGTAATCAGAATTTTGAAGCCATATTTTAGCTGTGGCTTCGTCTAATACTTGTGTTGCTACTAAAAAATCAACAAGGTGTTCATTCCAACGATTATATTCTTCTGATACTTTATTTAAAATTGGATAATCTTTTAAAGCTTGTTTTGCTTCTGCAATTTGTTTTTTAGTAGTTTTAACTTTTCTTCCTTGTTGATCAAAATTTATTTCTCTTTCTACATTTCTTACTGATGTAAATAAACCAAGTAATTGTGAATTTACCATAAGAGGTTCTAAAAATTTCATAGGAGGAACAACTGGTTTATTGTCTTTAGGAGAAATAACCTCTACCCTTACATAACCTTTTTCTAAATCATAAACAGGAAAGCCTTCAAAAAAAGAACCTTTCCATATTTCTCCTGATCTGTCTGACATCAACATAGAAGCATAAGCACTTGTGTTTGCTAATATTTTTTGTTCTGAAATTCCTTGTGCTTTTGCTGCTTCTTTTTCTATTTTATTAAAAATACTGTATTGATCTACCAGTCCACTTCTGATGTCTTTAGATAATTCTCTTGTTGCATCAGCCGCAGCTAATAAAATTTCACCGAAAGTTTTGTTTGGTGTATTGTCTATTGTTTGATAATGTTCAATTAAACTTTCTGCATTAGCATTAAGAGGCTTTCCTTTCTTTAATGAATATTTATTTTTAATTTCTGGAGATAATTCTGTTCTTGTAGATTTATTAGCTGCGGTTTCAAAAGCTACTTTAAGTGCATCTTGTGAAGCATTTAAATTGTATTTAGGAACTAAATTATTTTTTTCTGACTCATCATTGAGTGTTTTAACACCCTCTATCGCAATATCTAAATCTCTTATGTATTCTGGGGTTGTTTGTTCTGCGATAATTTGTTCGTTAATAGCTTCGCTACCCTCAGAGATTCTTTGTCTGATATTTTTTCGTTCTCGTCCGATAGAAGGGGGTAATATTCCCGTATCTTGCCTAATGATTTCTTGATTTGGTTTGCCATTGTTATCTATCCATGCGTGTTGATCTGCTTTATATTGTAATCTATTGTAAGTATCTATTGGAGTATTTCCAACCGACTCTAAGTAACTAGGAGGTATTAATCTTCCTGTTTCTGCAAAACGCCTTAACATTCTTTCCAAACTGTTAGATGTATCTACATCTATTAATACAAGATTAACATTGTAATAATTATTTTTTAATTGCTCTATGGTGTTTTTTATTTGATTAAAATTTTCTTTTCCACCAACTCTAGGTAAAAGCATATCTTTACCTTCATTGAGAAAACTTTCATAAACATTTTGAGTTATAACTTTAGCTTCTTGATGAACTGCATTAGCTCCTACACCACCTGAATATTCAGGTATAAATGTTTTTATATCGTCACTGTCTATAATTGCTAAATTGTTTTCTTTAGCTATTTCTTTAGAAAAGAATGATTTGCCAGAAGCAGAAGGACCTAAAACTATAAAAGCATTTCTATTATTTTTTACTTCATTAGGAGAATAACTTTCAGCTTTAACTTGAACAAGATTAAGTAACTTTGTATACCCTTTAAAGGTTTTTCCATTATTTATAAATTCTCTATTAAGAAAATATTCTTTTTTAGTTGCCCAATTTTCACCTAATTTTTCTTTAAAACTAGGTGCGGTTTCTTCTATTGCAAACATCCTTCGTAAACCTTCTGTAAGAGCATAGTGATTTAATAAATTATATATACCTTCTTGCGAATCAATAGAATCAATAGCCTCTAATAAAGCTTCTTTACTTTCTTTAAACTCAATTTCATCATAACCAAAATTCGATTTATCTTTTAAGTAATCTATAACAACAGGATCATTTTCAAAAAAATACAGTTTTTGGTTGTTTGTTCGATATAACGTTATTCCTGTTACGTCTTCTAAAAAAGCATTTTTTACAAATTTTTCTATTTCGTCTACTGCTTCTAATTTAGCTTGTTTTAAATTATTAGCATACAAACCTATATTTGCATCTCCTATAGCTCTTGAATCTGTTATTACCATAGAATAATTTTCACCTGCAAATCCACCCGGATCACGAAACAATTCAACATCTACATCTAATATTTTTCCTACATTTAAATTACCTTCTAAATAATCATCTTTAACTATTTTAAAATCTCCTACTTCTTTAATTATTTTAGATTGAAATGTACCGGGAACGTAAATAACTCTTTCGTTTACTTTTGGAATTAGTTTGTATTTTTGTTTTTTTGCTTTTTGTTCTAAAGAAGCTTGACCAACTGAATAAGCAGGTCTTCCATAAACTATAAGATTATCTGAAACTTTTTTTCCTCTTGTTCTTAATGTTTTGTCATATGGCTCTTTATTAGTACTCATAAATTCCAATCCAGACATTTTACTTCTTTTGAATTTAGCTCTGTTATAGCCGTTGTTAAATCCTGTTTTTAATTTTCTAACAGGTTTAACTTCTTGATAACTAATATTTTTACCACCACCTCTTAATGCTTGAGGTTTTGTAATATAAAAATTGTTTTTATCAGCCCAAGCAGGAGGTTTTTTTGCAAACATAATATCAGTCGTTAAGATAATATCTGATCTTCTAACTTTATATTCTGTTATTTTTTTTGCATCGCCTTTTATTGAATAAGGACTTTGAGTTAAGCCATTTGCAAACGATTCTGCTTCTACTTGGCTTGTTGTTAAAACGTTGTATTTACTTGTATTACCTACTAAATACAACGTAGCAATATCATTGCTGTTTTTATAACCTAATTGTTTTAAATTTTCTTGCGTATACCAATATAATTGAGCTTGTGCGTCTTGAAATTCTTGAAAGTTTAAGTTTCTTCCAAATCTTCTTATAGTATTAATATCACTAGACATATTCTTTTCTAATATGGCAGAAGGTATTATAGAAAAATCATTGCCATAAGTTTCTTCTCTGGCATTACGCATAAATTCAATTACTAAACTTGTAGGTCTTTGTTGAATAGTATTTAAACTAAATCTTAAATTAGGTGAATCTTGTAAAGGACGTTCTATTATAGGAATTTCTTCATCCATAGAAGAAGGTATTAATTCATCATTATCTACATCTATTCCAACAGCTCCTGAAAGATTTGTATAACGATTTATTCCTGACGATCTTATAACTTTTGGTTGTTCTTTATAAGTAGATAAAACATTTCCAAATTCATCTCTAACTGTGACAGGAATAGGTTTTGAGTATTGATCAATTCTTTCTCTTTTACCTATTTTTCCTGATAATAATTTATTAAAAATATTTTCATAAGTTTGAAATCCTGAATATTCTAAACCATTATTTATAGCTTTAAAAAAATCTTTAGTTTTGTTTGCTGCACTTTTTGATTGTCCATTTAGTTTTATTTTATCTTTAAACCAATCTTCTAAAAGAAGAGCTACAGATTCTTCAACTATAGTTTCTTGAGCTTCTTCTGCCGAGTCGTATTCTTGATTTTTATAAGCATCTCTTTGCAAATCAAAGTATGTAGGTTTTCTTCCTAAATTTTGTATGTATTGACTATATGCTTGTTTAGAACCAGTAACTTCTTCTACGGTTTTTCTTGGCACAAGAGTAGAAGCTGTTGCATTTGTTAAATTTTGCCATTCTTGAGCAGAAAACAAATCTAATAATTTAGTAGCATGTACTGTTTCGTGACCAAATGTTACAGTTAATTCATCTAAAATATCTTGTTCAGTAGCTTTATTATTTTTAGCTAATGCGTTTTCTCTAGCACTCGCTACACTTAATATTATTTCTTTTAATGAAGGATTAAAAACTCCAAGTGCTTCTTGATCTTTTTGACCATTTACAGAAATAATTCCTTGTTTTAATTTAGTTATAATATCTTCTAAATTTAATTCTTTTAATTTATTTTCAAAAAATTCTTGAAATCTTAATGTTTTATTTAAATCTTCTTGAAGTGTAGGATCGTTATTTAAATCTATTTGATTTTGCCTAGATAAAATCCAACTGCCTTGAGAGTTAAATTTATATTTACTTCCTGTTTTGTTAATAACTCCAGAAATTACTAAATCTTCTCTTACACGGGAAGCTAATCTTTTGTTTTCTATTACAGTAGGGTCTAAACCTAAAGATAAAGAAATGTCGTTTAGATTAGTTTTATTTGGATTTTTAATTAACGAATCAATAACTTGTTCTTTTTGTTTAACAGAATAATCTCTTCGAGACATGTCAGGAAAATTTTTATTATCAGTTTCGTTAACAGGCAAAGTTTTTAAAAAAGAATATAAATAACGTTTTTGAGCATTATTCATTTTGCTGTAATCAGATTGACCAACTAATTTTAAAGCTAAAGATTTAAATCCATTAGATTGAAAATCTATATTTATATTTAATTCTTCACTTAAATTAGTTATATCTTTTTTCTTAATCCTAACAGGAGGTTTTGTGTTATTTTTTCTGAACAACAAATCTTCAGCTTTTTGATTTAATAACGTATCAAAATCTTTAACGTTTAATATTTTTTGTAAATGTAAAATATCAAATTCAGTTGTGTCTTCTCCAATAGCATTTAAAATTCTATCTAATTGAGATTGATTAAAAAGAAAAGTGTCGTTTTTTATTTCTTCTATAGCAATTTTAGATTCATAAGGATCAAGCATAAATTCAGCAATTCTACTTGTTAAATTTGAATCTGGAATATTTTGTATTTCTAAATTACTATCTTTTAAATATTGAGAATATCTAATACCTGAGTAAACATTATATGTTCCAGATTTTTCTTCTGCTTCAGTTTGAGAATCTATGTCATCTTCTATTACATTATTATAGGTATCTATTATTTTAAATTTATCCCTATTGTTAGATTTTGCAACAAACTGATTAGGTGCTTCTATATCTTCTTCGGTATTAGCAAAAATGTTAAAAGAATTTTCTTTAGAATAATAATTTGTAAAAACATCTTTACCGTAAGGCAGTCCTGTTGTTTCTATTCCCGTATCTTCATCTATAGATACAAACTCTCCTGTTATTTTTCCATAACCAAAATCATCTGAAACAGATGAAATAGCTCGATAATCATTCTCTGCTTGTTTTAAAAATGCTTTTTTAATTTCTGTTTTAGTTCTATTTGAATCCATTTGACTAGATAAAATTGTACCTAATGTTGCATCAGCTCCTATAAATGGAATTTCTCCTAAACCTTCAGCAAATATATCAAAACCAGAATATTTTTCATTGTCTTTTAAAGTTGTGGCTTGTGCAATAGTTTCTCCTATCATTGGTAAACCAGTTTGCAAAGGACTTTGAGCAGCTATATTGATTCCTGTTCTGCGTAAATATCCTAAATCTGTTCCTGTTGGTTTTCTAATAATACTTGCAAGTAGTTTGTTATTTATTTGTGCAGGAGCTAACATTCTTGTTGCAAAACCACCTGAAATTGCATCAAAAGAACCTACTGCTAATCCTCTATTCATTGCATAATCTTTTGCTTCTTCTATAAGTTCTTTGTCTTCGAAAACTTCTAAAACAGATTCTGGATTAGTTAAGTCTAATCCTGATTGTACAAGATATTCGTCAAACGATGTTCCGTATGTAATATATCCAGAAGTAGTTCCTGTTGCTGCTCCTGCCCCTAAAAATTGATACATCCACGGCATTCCTCCAAGTGTAAGAGCAGATGCAAAGTTTGCACCAAGAATTAAAGCAGCAGGAGCTGCTGACATACCAACAACATCTCCTAAAGCATCAAATTTTTGTTCTTTTGATAAGTCATTCCAATAACTATCCCAAGCCTTACCTAAAGCACCACCTGCTCTTTCGTCTTGTGCAGATGCAAATAAATATTTAGTAGCATTACTTACAGGTGCTTCTTTTTGTCTTTGTTCAAGTCTTTTTCTTCTTTCTATTTCTATTCTAATTTGTTCTTTTAAACCTAATTGTTCGTCAAGAGTTTGTCGAGCATAATAAGCTTCAGCAGAAGGAGGCATATCTCCCATTCCTAAACTAGATGCTACTTCTTGGTCTATTTCTTCTTTTGATTTACCAGAACCATTAATTTTTAATTCTAATTCTTTATAACGATCTTGTTCTTTTTTAGATAAATTTTGTTTTACAGATAAATTATTTAATTCTTCTTCATATTCATCTAATTTAAGAACTTTATCGGCATAGTCTGTAAGAGGATTTGCTAAATTTTCTACAATACTTAAACTGTTTTTAGCTATTGCTCCAAAACCTGCTCCTTCTCCTTCATCTCCTTGTCTATAAGACAACAATTCTTCTTTAGTATCTTGATCAACCTCTTCAAATTCAGGTATTGTATTACTTCCAAGATTTATTCCTCCAGAGTAACCAAATCCAACTTGTCCTAAATAATCTTTTACAGTATTAGGAACAGGTATTTGTTGATTATTATTTTGTAAAAGAGAATTGTCTGTTTCTATAATTTCTTCTTGTATTTCAAGAGGATAATTTTGTAAATACAATTCAATTTCTTTTTCAATTTCATTTTGATTTAAATTGTCTTTTAAACTAATTAACCTTCCGTCAGGCAAATATTGAATAGACATTATTAATCAGAATAACTTTCAATATTAGGATACATAATATCTTGCATAGGAATTTGTCCTCCTTCTTTTTTATTGTATCTTGTTAAAGTGTTTTTTATTTTTTGTATTTCATTTAAAATATATTGAGATTTAGACCTTGCTATTTGTTCTGCCATTTCAGTATCAGTTAAACCTAAATTTTCCTTTTTATTTCTTGTTTCTAGATTTACTCTCATAGTTCTACTAACCTCTTTCCAGCTTTTTTCTGCCTCATCATAAGTATTCGATATTAATCGTTGTTCATTACTATTAACTTGTCCAAAGTTTTTCAAAGTAGCAGCTCGTTCTAAAGCTTCTGCATTAGGTTCATAACCTGTTGTTATTCCATTTTCTATTGTTGGAATTCCAAATTTTGATGGATTAGAATTTACTACAGAATTTACCCAAAATTGTTCAGCAGTAGGTTTCTTTGATTGTTCGCTTACAACATTTGTGTAAATAGCTTTAGATGCTAATTCTGCTGCAGTTGTAGCTCTGTCTCTATCTTCTTTAGCAAAACCAGATTGTAATTTTCCTTGTAATAAACTTTCTCTACTTCTATCGCCAGAACTTGTCATTGCTGAATCTATTACAGGTGCAAGATTTTTATTTAATTGTTCTGGTGTAGCTGAGCTGCTTACTGCTAATCCAGCTTTCATAAGCTGATAAGCTTGTTGTTGTTTTCTTCTTTTTTCTTGTTCTAATGGATTAAAATATTGATTTATTTGTTCTCTATAAGCATCTTCTTCAGGACTACTTTTTAATTTTTCTTCAAACATATTTAAATAACCTGTAAGTCTTGGATCAGAAAAAGGAACGGTTTGTCCCGGAGCCATCTGTACAATGCCTCCTTGACTATATCCCATGTTTTTTACTACATCAGGAGCTTTTTTTGCTAATGCTGCAAGACCTGCATTTGGATAGACTGTACGTCCGTCTTTCATACCTTGCATACTGCTAGGCATCATTTGTCCTATACCTTGATTGCCTACAGGCATTTGAGGTGTATTCTGTGGCATTCCTTGCATGTTTTGCATACTCATAGGAGCCATACTACCAATTCCTTGATTGTTTATTCCCATGCTTGCTTGAGACATAATTTCATCTGCTACTGTGCCTTGATCTTGAGAAGCCATTTGACCTTTGTAATCATCTCTCATTTCTTTTCTGCGTTTTAATTCAGACAATACTAAGTATTGTGGAAAGCTTCCTGTTTGCATAGCATCCATTAAACTTTTATCTGGTAATGATTTTATGTCGTCTTCTATTTGTAGTATGTTCATGTTA
>TARA_R100000935_G_scaffold12354_2_pt1 | contig 18900 bp, 20 predicted proteins | sample TARA_R100000935 | Tara Oceans TARA_R100000935 (sample SAMEA2621502) | marine metagenome | biome: marine biome (ENVO:00000447); feature: surface water layer (ENVO:00002042); material: "saline water (ENVO:00002010), including plankton (ENVO:xxxxxxxx)" | depth 5 m | reverse complement strand
TCCGAAGTGTTGTAGCGATCTTCCATTTTCAGTTTGTCCTTCTTGTGTTTGTGAGCAACGCCCTGTCGCTCCGAGCCCTTCTGTCACTTCAAGGACCGTGCCAGTTCAAAATTAATTTTATAGATCTTTGTTTTATTTGGCATTTTTAGGTATTTCGGACTATTTGATTTTTATAATTTGGTGTATTTAGCCAATTTTTTTATATATTTTGCCTCTAATTTTTGCTATTTTGACTAAATGGTTGATCAAAATACGCAATTATTGGGGCAGGCGCCCGCCTGGCTGAGCGCGCAGGAGCATGTTTCCCGTGTCGCCCCGCTGGATCGCTCCATTCTTGTCATCGGGGAGCGAGGCACAGGCAAAGAGCTGATCGGCGAACGCCTTCATTTCCTGTCGAAGCGCTGGGATGGTCCATTCGTAAAAGTCAATTGCGCCGCACTGTCGGAGACCCTGCTGGATTCTGAACTGTTCGGGCATGAGCGCGGGGCCTTTACCGGCGCGACCGAAATGCGGCGAGGCCGGTTTGAACTGGCCGATGGCGGTACGATCTTCCTCGACGAAATAGCCACCGCCAGCGCGCAGGTTCAGGAAAAATTGCTGCGTGTTGTCGAGTATGGCGAATTCCAGCGGGTGGGCGGTTCAAAAGTACTCTCAACGGATGTTCGCATAGTGGCCGCCACAAACGCCGACCTGCCGGGCATGGTGGAGGCAGGCGAATTCCGCGCCGATCTTCTGGACCGACTTGCTTTTGACGTCATTACCCTGCCGCCGCTGAGGGCCCGGCCCGGTGATGCCAGCCTGCTGGCCGACCATTTCGCTCGGCGTATGGCAATTGAAATGGCGCAGGATTTCCCCGGTTTTGCCCCCTCGACCATTGCCGCTATCGAAGCTCATGACTGGCCCGGCAATGTACGTGAACTGCGCAATTTCGCGCAAAGGCTCGCACATCGCGCCATGCTGATGGCACCGGACGAACCGGTCTTGTTCGATCCGGCCGTACTCGACCCATTCGATTCTCCCTGGCGCCCGACTGGCTCCGGCAAGACAGGTCACTCCGAGACGCTTCAGGCCGACCCGGTACGCATTCGCGACAATCCAGAGATCGCCGCGGATTTCAGCGCGCAGGTCGCCGCTTTCGAGATGCAGTTGATTGACGAAGCCCTCAGCCTGTCACAAGGCCATCAGGGCCGCGCCGCAGATTTGCTGGGACTCTCCTATCATCAATTCCGGGGTCTTCTGAAAAAGCATGACTATGGGCGCAATGCCGGTAAGCCGGCCGATCCTGAGGCTGGCACCCCCATCAAAGGACCTGTGAGGGCCATGTAGGCCTCGCTTCAGTCTAAACTTGCGAAACCCTTCAACTGTTCGATCAGCCGCGGGTAATGCACAGGCTTTGTATGGATCGGACTGTCGGCAAGCCCGTCCTGCAAGTCGGCTTCGTTATTGCCGGTGACAAACACGAACGGAATTCCGAATTCCTTCAGGCGATGCGCCGTAGGAAACGAGGCAACCCCTCCGAGATCCATATCGAGCACAGCCGCATGGATTGACCCCGGCTCGATGAGCGCTTTGGCGTCCTCATTGCTCGCAACAGGCCCCACCACTTCCATGCCTGCATCTTCCAGTTGCGTCTTCATATCAAATGCGATCAGGAAGTCGTCTTCCAACAGTAATATCTTCGGCATAGTCCCCCTACCTTCTAGCTGGAAAGCGAAATTGAGCTTTTAATCCTTTCGGGTCAAAGGTTAAGTTCGATTTCCCGCCAAGAGCGTGTGACAGACTCTGTTCGATAAGCACACTGCCAAAGCCTTTTCGGCTGGGAGGCACCACCGGCGGACCGTCTGTTTCGACCCAGTCGATGATCACGTCAGGGTCATCCTCCGTCTCTTCTATGAACCAGCTGATGCTGAGCCGTCCGCTATCGTTCGAAAACGCACCATACTTGGACGCGTTCGTGGCCAGTTCGTGCAGGATCAATCCGAAAGCGTGTGACCCTTGCGGCCCCAGCACAAGCGGCGGCCCCGTCATTTCCAGCCGCGTGCCATCAGCGGGCGCATAGCCAAGAACCTGATCCCGGATGAGACGAGAAATATCCGATGAGTCCTGCGTCGTGGATACAAGCAGGTCATGGCTGGCCGCGATGGCGCGCAGGCGCCCGGTGAATGATTGGCGAAAGCCTTCAAAGTCTGTCGCCTCCCGCAGCGTGTGGGCGGCGATGGCCTGAATGGTCGCCAGCGAATTCTTGACCCGGTGATTCAGTTCACTGAGCAACATTTCGCGATGTGCTTCGGCCCGCTTGCGTTCCGAGATATCCACTGCGGACATGACAATGTCTGTCACCTGGCCGGATTCGTCGAAAATGGGCGCCAATTGCACGTCCACCGGTATCAGCAAGCCTCGAGAATCCCGGATTTCAGCATCGAACCGCATACGTCGTCCCGCTTCTGCCTTGGCAAAGGCCGAGATCAGGCGATCCTGCATCGCGCGCGTGTGAGACCATGCCGGATGCTGCCAGATAGGCTTCCCGACAAGGTCCTGGCTCGCCGCCCCGGTTAGTCGAAGGGAGGCTTCGTTGATTTCCAGCAGGATTCCACTGGGTGTGGTAAGCCCGATCATCGAAACAATGCCATCGAGAATGGTGCGCTGGCGTTGCTGGCTTGCATGCAACTGGAGTTCGGCCTGCTTGCGCGCGGTGACATCCTGAAATGACACAGCGAAGCCGTCCCCGACCCGAGCGACCGTGAAGCGGAACCAGCGCGGAACGCCATTGTCTGGATAGTAGAGCTCTCGCCGCCAAGGCGTTCCGGTCTCTACCGTGTTGCAAAAGACGTTGAACAGACCTCTTCCAAAGGCCTCGGGCATGACTTTCGATAGCCGCTTGCCGATCAGGACATTCGCCGAGCGCGCCGTCAGCTGTTCTGCTGCGGGATTGACGAACTCCCAGACGAAATCCTCGATCTCACCGGAAACAGCGCGCTGACTTCGCAGGATCATGAATCCGTCCGGGTTGGTCTCCTGCACGATGCGGAACCGGGTTTCGCTGTCTGTTAGTGCCCGGCTGATGCGCTTCTTTTCTGTTATGTCCTGAAGGATCGAAATGAAATAGGCGACCGTGCCATCCGGATTGCGAATGCAACTGACCGAAAGCAGGACCCAGACAATCCGGCCGGACTTGTGGTAATAACGTTTTTCGATCCGATAGGTCTCGCGCCTGCCCTCAAGCACCTCGTTGAGGAGCCCGACATCCAGATTCAGATCATCCGGGTGAGTGATGTCCTGAAACGTGATCTTGAGCAATTCGTCGCGCGGATAGCCCACAATTTCGGAGACGCGCCGATTGACGTTCAGCCATTGTCCCTGAGGGCCCACATGCGCGATCCCCACGCTGGCATGCTCGAACGTGGCCCGGAACATGGCATCACTTTCAACCAGCATGACTGCCGGTTTATTCGGTTCCTCGGGCTCACCGGTCGACATGCCTTGAGTTCATCCTTGATGGAGAGATATTAATTCAGGTAACTACGCGAAGATGTAAATCAGGTTACCCTGACTGTACTCCTCATAGGTCATTGTAACCATGTAATTTTTGACGCCAGACTGCACGCAGGGCGTTGCAGGCGCATCCTAGTGTGGCGACGCCAGAATACATATTTCACACGCAATGTATCGCTCGGCTCTTGAGGCCGGTTCTTCCCCTTCCCAAGTCAGGAAAATGAGGAATTCGATTCGCCTCATCGGCAATTCTGCGCCATACTTGAATCCTGAAAAAACAAAGGAGACCGCCCGTGCAGATACAGATTACTGGCAAGCATATGGATCTCGGAGAGGCTCTGCGGAGCCGCATCGAAGACGGACTGGAGGCGGCAGTCAGTAAGTATTTCAACCGAACCGGCGACGCCCGCGTTTTCGTGTCCCAACAGGGCCCCTTCGTCGAAGTTGACTGCAACGTGCACCTGCCCTCTGGCATTATCCTCCAATCGACCGGCAAGGCGGAAGACCCTTATGCTGCACTGGAAAACAGCCTCGACAAGATGGAAAAGCGGGTGCGTCGCTACAAGCGCCGACTGAAGGACCATCATGCCGGTACATCGGCTCCAATGCCGAACGAACTGGCTCCGGAAGCCGTGTTCCAGGTGAATGGTCACGATGCCGCCGAGGAAGAGCATTATGAAGAGCCGGATGACACACCGCTGACTGTCGCAGAAACATCGCACTCAATTCGGACAATGAGTGTCTCAGAAGCTGTTATGCAGCTCGAACTGCAGGAAGTGCCAGCCCTAATGTTCAGAAATGCTGGCCATGACGGGCTTAATATGGTCTACCGCCGACCAGACGGTCATATTGGATGGGTGGATCCAGCGAACGTCCCGAGGAACTAGTCCGGAACACGGAAAGTAACTTCATGGCGACTGATTTGACATCCCTGCTCACGGGCGGGGTAATCATACCATCTTTGGAAGCGAAAAGCCGCAAACAGGCAATTCACGCGCTCGCAGAGGCTCTTGCCGAAGCGACAGGCATTGGCCTGCGTGAGATTGAGGATGCCGTAATGGAGCGCGAACGCCTCGGATCGACCGGTGTCGGCGAAGGCGTTGCCATCCCGCACGCCCGTCTTGAGGGCGTCGACGCACCTGTCGGCGGCTATCTGAGACTGGTCCACGGCGTCGATTTCGAAGCGATTGATGATCGCCCTTGCGACCTGATTTTCATGCTGCTGGCTCCGAAATCTTCGGGCGCTGACCATTTGCGGGCCTTGGCCCAGGTAAGCCGCACATTCCGCCAGAGCGCCGTACGTGACGCCTTGCGCGAAGCGAATACGGAAGAAGAAGTCAAAGCGATTGTCTGCCGCGAAGCTGTCGAACAATCTGCCTGAGACACGCCTGACTTCACTGACATGAAAAAGCCCGCCGAATATTTCCGGCGGGCTTTTTGTTTGGATTTCGACCGAGCGCCGATCAGCCTTCGCTTGGCTGCTGCTCAGAGAAACCGCGCAGCTTCAACAGCGGTTCAATGGTTGGGTCGGAGCCACGGAAATTCCGGTACAGCTCATCTGCTTCGCGCAGACCGCCAGATTCATAGACCCATTTCTTCAGCCGCGCCGACAGTTCGGGATCATAGATGTCGCCCGTATCGCGGAACGCGGTGAAGCCATCGGCATCCAGAATCTCGGACCAGAGATAGGCGTAATAGCCTGCCGAATACCCACCCGCGAAGATGTGGCTGAAATACTGGCTGCGATAGCGCGGTTCGATCTCCGGGATCAGGCCGTATTCCTCCAGCACTTGTTGCTCAAATGCCCGGGCATCGGTGATTTCGGCGGCTTCCTCCGAAGTCAGCATGTGCCAACGCAAGTCCAGCAGCGACGCAGCGATGAACTCAGTCGTCTTGAACCCCTGATTGAAGGTCGCAGCAGCGTTCATCTTGTCGATCAGTTCGAGCGGAATTGGCTCGCCGGTTTCGTAGTGATTTGCATAGGTTGAAAGCACTTCGGGGGCGCCAGCCCAATGCTCGAGGATCTGGGCGGGGAATTCAGTATAGTCACGAGGACCATCAACACCGGAGAATGTGGAATAACGGATCTGCGTCAGCAAGCCATGCAGACCGTGGCCGAATTCGTGGAACAGCGTCTCAACTTCGTCAAACCGCATGAGGGTCGGCTCGCCCTCGGCCGGAGTGATCAGATTGAGATTGTTGGTGATGATCGGGCGAATATTGTTGCCATTGACGTTGGACGTGTCGCGGAACGAGCTCATCCACGCTCCACCACGCTTGGAATCGCGGGCATACATATCGACCATGAACAGGCCGAGATGGTCACCGGTTTCCGCATCCTTGACGTCATACGCGGTCACAACCGGATTCCAGCCGTCAACCTCGACCGGCTCGATCGTGATACCGAGCAGTTTGGAGGCAACATCGAACGCCCCGTCCCGCACAGCACCAAGTTCGAAATATGGTTTCAACGCATTGTCATCGAAGGCGTAGAGATCCTGGCGGACCTTTTCGGAATAGTGCCACCAATCATGTCCGGCAATCTGGAATTCGTCGCCTACCATGTCTTGCATGGCCGCGCGTTCTTCCTTGGCACGCTCGAGGCCCGGTTCCCAGACGCGGAGCAGGAACTCCTCTGCGCCTTGCGGCGTCTTGGCCATGCGCGTTTCCAACTGGTAGTGTGCGTGGGACTTGTATCCCATCAATTCGGCACGCTTGGCACGCAGCTGGGCAATCTTGATCGCGAGCGGGCCATTATCGAACTCGCCCTCGGACGCACGCAGGCGATAGCCATCGAACATCTTCGCGCGCAGATCGCGGTTCTCGCTCTGCGTCATGAAGGTTTCGTAGACAGAGCGATCAACGGTCAAGACCCACTTGTCTTCGCCGTCGACTTTCAAGGCGCTTTTGAAATCGTCTGAAAGGCCGACAAGCTCTGCCTCGTCAGTGACCTCGATCTTGAAAGCCTTGGTCGACAGGAGCAAATTGCGACCGAACTTGGTGGTCAGGCCCGACAATTCCTCATTGATCGCGGCGACCTCGGTTTTGACTTCCGGGGAAAGGTCCGCGCCATTGCGGACGAATTCGCGATGGACAAGTTCCAGCAGCCGCGCATCCTGCTCGTCCAGCCCCAGCCGATCACGCTGGCTGTAGACGGTCTTAACGCGCTCGAAGAGATCCTGATTGAAATTGATCGCGTTCATCTCGCGAGTCAGCATGGGCCAGATTTCAGCCTCCAGCTCGCTCAGCGTGTCATTGGTATCTGTATTTGTGATGTTGCCGAAAACATTCAAAACCTTGTTCAGCGACCCACCGGCGACGTCAATCGCGACGATTGTGTTCTCGAATGTCGGCGCGTCCGGATTGTCGACGATGGCATCAATGTCCGCACGCAACTCCAGAATCGCCTTCTTCGTCGCCGGCATGTAATGCCCATCATCGATTTCGGCGAAGGGTGGGACGCCATAGTCGGCCGTCCACTCCTGACGGAATGGATTGCCTGCGAGTTCCTCATCACTGACGACAATCTCCGGCAGCCCGGTCTCGCTGGCGGTCGCCTCGGTTGCAGCGGGCGTTTCCGGGGTTTCCGCTTTCTCGCCACAGGCGGACACGGCAAGGGCGAGCGCAGCAACGCTGCCCGCGAGCAATGATTTTCTGGTCATGGGATCCTCTCAGGTCAGTTAATGCCGTTTAGCGATAAATCACGGCAAAAACCAGACCCGTCGCGGCCTATTTCGGCAGGCGGGCTACGACTTCATGATACTCGGCCAGGGTTTCTTCGAGGATTTGAGCGACGGGCTTGACCGCGTGAATCCGCCCTGCGACCTGCCCCGTAAGGGCAATGCCAGCTTCGAGGTCTCCGTCGAAATAGACTTTCTGCGTCCCGGCAAATTCTCCAAAAATATTCTCGACGCCCTCCTTCAGGATGCGCTCTGTACGCTCCGTACTCAAGGCGCGCAGTGCCGGCCCCGGACCTGATCGGTTCAGGAACACGGTGTCGGTCGCATCCGCAGCAAAGATCGCGTCCTTCCAGTTCTGGTGCACCGGGCTCTCTTCCGAGGACAGGATACGCGTACCCATCAGAACACCTTCCGCGCCAAGCGCAAAGGCAGCGGCCATGCTGCGCCCGTCGGTTATGCCCCCTGCTGCAACCACGGGAACATTCACATGTTCGCAAACCAGCGGGATGAGAACCATCGATGCAACATCTTTCGGGTTCTTGAAGCCGCCCCCTTCCCCGCCTTCGACAATCAGCCCATCCACGCCAGCTTCAATCGCCCTTAGCGCGCCCTGAAGCGATGGGACGACATGGAACACGGTGAGGCCTGCCTCCTTCAGCATCGACGTATACTTCATCGGATCGCCCGCAGATGTTGTGACGAACTTGATGCCCTGATCGATGATGAAGTCGACAATGTTCGGGTCACGCACGAAGGCCTGGGCAACATTCACACCGAACGGTTTGTCCGTCAGGTCGTGCATCTTGAGGATTTCCTCGCGGATCACATCCAACTCGCCAGAAGACGTCTCGATGATGCCCATGCCACCAGCATTCGAGAAGGCCGAGGAGAGTGGCGCGCGAGCGATCCAGCCCATCGCCGCCTGAATGACGGGCTTCTCGATTCCCAGCATTTCGGTGATGCGGGTTTGGACGGGTGCTGTTGCCATGTGACTTCCTCCATTTTGCCGATAAAAGAAGGGGGAATGGCGAGGCCTGCAAGCCCTTGCCTTGCGTCAGTGCCTGCGGGCGGGAAGACTTGCCAATGATCTTGAGACCGCCACGCCTGGATGAATTGCCATACTTGTCGGACCTGTGCCTGCGATCAAAGGCGGTGTGGGACTATGACGAAGCCATGCTGGACGCATTCAAAGACGAACTCACGCTGACCGAGGACGACCTGGAATCGGACGTCATCATTGTGGCGGAGGATTTGCGCGGTGTGGCAGGGGTAGCTCAACTATCTTTTGATGAAACCGGATCGAGCTATCTGGACAAACTGTTTGTCGAGCCGGTCCGGCTCGGCGAAGGCACCGGAAAGATGCTGTATGTCTGGGCGTGCCGGTATGCACAGGGCTCCGGAGCAAAGGAGATGGTCATCGAGGCCGATCCGGATGCGGCGCCCTTCTATGTCCATATGGGAGCAGAGCCGGCCGGAGAAGCCGAGTCTGGCTCTATTCCAGGACGTTTGCTGCCCCGACTGGTGCACAAGCTGTAGTCTCGCATGTCTGACACCCAGCCGCCCCCGCCACAAATTCTCGTCGATGCAGATGCGTGTCCCGTCAAGGACGAGATATACAAGGTTGCACTACGCCATGACACGCCTGTGGTGATCGTTGCCAATTCCTATATCCGCATTCCCGAGCACAGATTGGTCAGCCGCAAAATCGTGTCAGATGGCTTCGATGCGGCCGATGACTGGATTGCGGAAGCTTCCACACCAGAGTCAGTCGTCATCACAGCGGACATCCTGCTGGCCGACCGCGCCCTGAAGGCGGGCGCAGCCGTCATTTCCCCGAATGGAAAGCCCTTCACGGATGCCTCAATTGGCAATGCCGTGGCCGTGCGCGCAATTCATTCCGATCTTCGTGCAGGCCTCGGCGACGGCATCGCCCGCGGACCAGCCCCCTTCTCCAAGTCGGATAGGTCGCGCTTTCTCTCAGCTCTGGACGCAGCCCTCGTCGCGCTGAAGAAAACCCGCAGCTAAGTGTGAGCCGATTGTTACCGGAGCGCGGAGATACTTGCCCTTAACGCCTGAAGTGCTAGAGCCTCGGCATGAACGGCATTACTCTTCACAAGGGCGACCTGCCCGCTGGTATCGACTTTGGCCCTGTTGTGGCGGTGGATACCGAGGCAATGGGCCTGAACCTGTTGCGCGACAATCTCACGCTCGTCCAACTTTCGTCCGGGGATGGCACGGCCCACCTGGTACAGCTGGACCGGGACTATAACTGCCCGAACCTCAAAAAAGTCCTGACCGACCCGAAAGTGCTCAAACTGTTCCATTTCGCGCGGTTTGACGTATCGATGATGAAACGCTGGATGGGCATCGATTGCGCGCCGATCTGGTGCACCAAGATCGCCTCGAAGCTGGCGCGTACCTATACGGATCGCCATGGCCTGAAGGACGTCGCACGCGAAATCGCAGGCGCTGACATGTCCAAGGCCCAGCAAAGCTCAGACTGGGGCTCAGCCGAACTGACCGACGCGCAACTCCAGTATGCCGCCTCTGACGTGCTTTACCTGCACAAGATCAAGGACGGGCTGGAAGCCATGCTGAAGCGCGAAGGCCGGCTGGAACTGGCCGAGGCCTGTTTTGCATTCCTGCCAATTCGCGCGACGCTCGACTTGTCCGGCTGGGCAGAAACCGACATTTTTGCGCATAGCTGACATAGTCGTCATGCCTTCGCCGCTTTTGTTTCGGAGCATGGGCCGCTAAACGATTACTGTAGTTAAGAAAACAGGCAACCGCGTATCCATGGACGCCGTCAAGCATCACGATCCGGCATCATTATGGGCTCCGCGGCGCCAATTGACGCTGGACCAGGCCCGCAAGCGGTCTCAAGGCGTGCGCCTGTTACGCCTCGCCTTTTCGGCTTGCGCGGCCATCTCGATTGGCTTGTTTCTTGGATATATTGTGCGCAGCGCTATCGCGAAGGATGCGACACCTGTCCAGGTGGCGCAGGGTGAAACCGTCACCATGCTCAATCCGCGTTTTTCAGGTCGGGATTCGGTCGGGCAGAGCTTCAACATCACGGCAGATGCGGCGCGACGGCGCCAAACCACCGGTACACTGGTCGATCTCGTCAATCCTGTTCTGTTGGACCAGACTGGAAGCGAAATCCGCGCACCATCGGGGATGTATGACCGTGATGCCGGAATTCTGGAACTGTATGAGGATGTCCGCATCGCGGATGCCAATGGATTCACCTTCATGACATCTGGCGCGCGCGTGTTCGTCGATGAGGGGCGCGTCGAAGGTCTTTCGCCATTGCAAGGCAGAGGGCCTCTTGGCGATATCAGCTGTGACTCGTATGAAGTTCTGGAAGATGGCAACCGCGTCATCTGCAAAGGCAATGTCAAAACGGTGCTCTACCCTGCCCCGGAAGACACAAATGAAACGATTGAAGGTGAGACAGATGGCTCTCAATAGAATTCTTGTTTCGCTGACCGCTCTGGCAGCCTTCGCAATGCCGGCCGCCGCGCAGATCTCTTCTGAAGGCGGCCCGATCTACATCAATTCGGAACGTACCGAGAGTCTGGAGCGCGAGCGCAAGGTGCTGCTGATCGGCAATGTCGATATCCAGCAGGGCGATGCCCGCTTGCGCGCGGATACGGTGACCATGATCTTTGCGGAAAAGTCGGCTGGCACGACGCAATCCACCAGCGTCGGCGGCGGTTTCGGCCAGGTCAAGACAATGATCGCCGAGGGCAATGTCTTCTACATCACAGCAGATATGAAGGCCAAGGGCGATCGCGGCGTATATGATGCGGCCAGCGATATCATTACCATGACCGGGAATGTGGCCCTGTTGCGCGAGCGCGACGTGGCCGAAGGCGCCGTATTACGGGTCGAGATCGGCAATCGCCGGACAACGCTGGACGGAGGTGACGGACGCACCCGAATGGTGATTGATCCGGACAATCAGTCAGGAAACTGAAAAAATTTTGGCGCGCACGTGAAGCCGATCTTAAGTATGTAAGGTTAAGCCTGTTTCCGGGTGGCAATATCCCAGTAGATTGAGGGAATTCAGAAAAGATGACGGATTCGGCCGAAGGCCTTGTCGTAAACAGCATTGCCAAGTCTTTTGGCAAGCGACAGGTCGTGCGGGATGTGTCTCTGAGCCTTCAACGTGGGGAAATTGTCGGCCTGCTTGGACCCAATGGGGCCGGCAAGACGACCTGCTTTTACATGATCATGGGCCTGATCGGCGCGGATTCCGGATCGATTTCCATCGATGGCGAAGACGTGACCCGTTTACCCATGTACCAGCGCGCGCGCCTTGGCGTGGGCTATCTTCCACAGGAAGCCTCGATCTTTCGGGGCATGACGGTGGAAGAAAATGTGATGGCCGTCGCGGAACTGGTCGAAAAAGACCGGGCAAAGCGTATGGCACAGGTCGATAGCCTGCTCAGCGAATTGCATGTGGAACATCTTCGTGGCCAGGCAGCCACGTCGCTATCCGGGGGCGAACGCCGCCGGGTGGAAATTGCCCGTGCGCTCGCATCGCGTCCAAGCTTCATGCTACTGGATGAACCGTTCACCGGTATCGACCCGCTCGCCATTTCCGACATTTCCGATCTTGTCCGCTATCTCAAGCAGCGCGGCCTGGGTGTTCTGATCACGGACCACCAAGTGCGCGAAACCTTGCAGATCGTCGACAAGGCCTATGTAATGTATGAAGGTGAAGTCCTGTTTGATGGGACGCCGCAAGACGTGCTCACCAACGAGGATGTACGCAGGGTCTATCTGGGTGAGCAGTTCGCCGCTTAGGAAAAAGGCGCGGGCTTGGGAATGAAACAGTCACTCGACATGCGCCAGGGTCAATCCCTGGTAATGACGCCACAGCTTCAGCAGGCGATCAAGCTGTTGCAACTGTCAAACCACGAACTGTCGGAATTCGTCGAAGCGGAGATTGAACGCAATCCCCTGCTCAACAAGGCCGAAGAAGAGGGTGCCGCGGAAAGCGACGCCCCGAGAACGGAAAATCGCGAACAACTTTCGCTGGATGACACATCTGGCCTCGGCGCGGCCCGCGAGCAACTCGATGCACCGGGTGAAGACGTCTATGAACCGGGCACAGGTTCAGATGCGGCGATGCCAGCCGGAAATTCCGGACCATCGGCAACGACGGACTGGTCCACCGCCAGCAGCGGCGGCGGATCCGGGGAGGACTTCGATTATACCGCAAATATAAGCTCCGAAATATCCCTTCACGAACATTTGCACACGCAGCTGAACCTGGCTGGCCTTTCAGCGGCCGATCGACTGATCGCGGCCCGCCTGATCGACGAAACCGACGATACGGGATATCTGCGCGCCGATCTGGAGGAAGTCGCCACGGCGCTCGGCGCTGACATCGCGAATGTCGAGGCCGTATTGGGTGTATGCCAGGGCTTTGATCCGACGGGCGTCATGGCGCGCTCGATACCGGAATGCCTGGGCCTGCAACTGAAGGAGCGGGGTCGATATGATCCGGCCATGGAAGCCATGGTCAAGAATCTCCAACTCGTTGCCAAGCATGACCTGAAAGGCCTTGCGGATATCTGCGGTGTCGACAAGGAAGATCTGCTCGACATGATGACGGAGCTGCGCCAGCTGTCACCGAAGCCGGGTTCCAGCTTTGCCGGCGATGCATCGGTCGCGGTGACACCAGACGTTTATGTGCGCGAAATGCCCAACGGCATGTTTGCCGTTGAGCTGAATTCGGAAAACCTTCCGCGTGTCCTGATGGACAAGGCCTATTATGCCGAAGTGACGGCCTTGCCGATGCGCGACAAGGAAAAGGAATTCATCTCCGAATGCGCCGCATCGGCCACATGGCTGATCAAGTCGCTAGACCAGCGCGCCCGCACCATCCTGAAAGTCGCCAGTGAAATCGTCCGCCAGCAGGACGCGTTCTTCGCGCATGGCGTCGCACATTTGCGACCGTTGAATCTGAAGCAGGTCGCAGACGCGATCGAGATGCATGAATCCACGGTCAGTCGCGTGACGACGAACAAGTACATGTCGACCCCACGCGGCCTGTTTGAACTGAAATACTTCTTCTCCGCCTCAATCCCTGCAACAGGTGGCGGCGAAGCACATTCAGCCGAGGCAGTCCGCCATCGGATCAAGAATCTCATTGAGAACGAGAAGCCTGATGATGTGCTGTCGGACGACCAGATCGTCGAAATTCTGACAGGCTATGGCGTGGATATCGCCCGCCGCACCGTCGCGAAGTATCGCGAAAGCCTCAACATCCCGTCCAGTGTCCAGCGCCGCCGCATCAATCGCGCGAGCGCCTGACCCCTATTCGGTCTCCGGGACCGGCTCGAACATCGCGTTCAGATAGGCCGCAAGGCGCACACCGCCCTTGCTCATCTGCTGGTTCAGGATTGGCCGCGCCATATAGGCGTAGTCGTAGGACAGGATTTCCGATTCCGGATAGATCGTGTCGCGAATGGCGGCGCTCTCATCGGCCCATTGTCCGGGCGTGGCCGCGCCCCACTCGCCCAGGTCAGCCGGCGTGATTTTCTGAACCAGCCAATTGGCCCATTCGGTGTAGGAGAGCTCTTCATACTGAATGAGCTTCTCGTCCCAGACCTCGTGCAAATTCGACATTTCCTCGAAGAAGACGACATCGACCCAGTTCCCGCCCCGGTCGGTCCCGTTGCCGGCATGGAGCGGCTGCTGGAGGTCCCCGACAAGGTGCACAATGAACCGAAGCGCCAGTTGGCGCTCCTCAAGAGACGCGGCAGGATCGAGCACGGTGGCCCGAAAACTTGCAAGCGCCGTGATGGCGTCTCCGTTCGCGGGGGGCGTCACATCCGCATAGGTCTGCCCTTCTGGGATCGTGACATAATGCCAGGGATTGGCTTCCGAGCGCCAGAAGGAGTCTGGATTGGAACGCATATAGTCTGGCCAGTCGGATGCTTCGGCAAGACCTTCGGGTCCGAGAATGTCTTCGATAGCTGTTGCAGCGGGTTCGCTAAGATAGGTCGTCGCGACCTCCCCCACGATGCGGTGGCCGGTCTTGCCCCAGGCTGAGGCCGGAAGGGCGAGCGCCGTCACCGCGAGCGCGCTGGCAATCAATCGAAACATGGGGAAACCTCCAACCATCAAAACCTAATTCCAGAAAGCCCTAGCGCGGCCATGCGTCAATTGCATGAAGACGCCTGCGCCCGCCAATCAGAGATATGGATCGAGATCGACACGCTTCGGCAAACTCGGCTGCGCGCCGGGCTTCGTACACGCAACAGCGCCCGCAGCCACCGCGAACTCCAGCGCCTTCTGAGGAGACTGGCCCTCGATCAGGGCCACGGTCAGCGCCGCGGTGAACGTGTCCCCGGCTCCGACCGTGTCGACCACGTTCACTTTCGGGGGTAACGCCTGAGCGATCTGCTTGCCATCTTTCCAGAGCGTTGCCCCGTCACCGCCAAGCGAGATCGCAACATACGCATCCAACTGGTGTAACGCCCCGCCATAAAAGGCCGCTTCGGTCTCGTTCACGCTGATCAGGTCCGCTTCAGCTAGCAATGCGTCGGGCACGACCATGGCCGGAGCAAGGTTCAAGCTTACGAATCCGGTGGCCTTGCGCGCTGCTGCAAGCAACGTCTCTGCGCTGACTTCCAGAACCCCCATCATGTGTTCAATCTCGACGAATTCGACATCAGCAGGGCGCAACACGGCATTCGCGCCGGGGCAGACCACTATCTGGTTCTCGCCATCGGCAGACACCGCGATCAGCGCGACGCCCGTTGTTTCCCCATTCACGTGTTGGACTCCAGACAGGTCCACGCTGCCGGCCTGCAACAGCTTCAATGCTTCCTCTGCCATATCGTCCGCGCCGACAGCCCCCACCAGACGGACATCCGCGCCCAGACGGCGCGCCGCCAAAGCCTGGTTCGCGCCTTTGCCGCCGGGATGGCGGGCAAGCGTGGCACCCGTCACCGTTTCCCCCGGCTGAGGCAAACTCGCACCCGTCGCGACGATATCGAGATTGATAGATCCAACAATCGTGATCATGATGTCTCCAGCAAATCCTTCACCAACAAAAAGAAGCCCGCGGCATCCGCCTTGGTGATCCAGGTATGGCGACCCGTTTCCAGTTTGGACGGCCGGGTCTGTCCGAAACGCGCGCCCGATTCTGTTTCAACCGTCACGTCAGCCCTTCGGCCCTCGAACAGGTGCGGTGCAAGCAGGAATGCGATTGTGGAGGGATCATGCATCGGCGTGCGCTTGCCCTTCCATTTCTGTTCCAGGGCATTCGCCGCTTCCAGCAGCTGCACCATGATGCGCGGCCGGTCGCCCTCCAGTGTGCGGAAGGGAGCCAGATGGGAGTCGAGCGCCCGGACCTGATGCGTCACATCCAGAGAGAGTATTGTGGCTGACGTCTCGCTCCCCAGAACAACAGCCGCCGCATGGGGGTCTGCAAAGACATTGAACTCGGCAAAGGGCGTGATATTGCCGCCCTCGCTGTCAGCGCCGCCCATAAGGACCAGTTGGTCAATACTCTCCGCAATATCCGGCGCCATGATCAGCGCTGTCGCGAGATTGGTCATCGGCCCTGTCATCACGATCGACAGGCCCTTCGGCCCGGCGGCGCGAAGCATGTCGATCAGCGCGTTGACGGCATGCGCTTCGGCCAGCGGCGTTTCCGGCGCAAACGGTTCAAGCCCGGCAATCCCGCTTTCACCATGGAAATCCTCCGCAGTGACCGGCGTGCGCACCATCGGACGCGGGCACCCGGCATATACGGGGACCTCCCTGCGGTCCATCAAGTCGCACATCATGCGCGCATTCCGGCTGGTCAGATGAAGCGGCACGTTGCCGGCAACGGTCGTGATGGCACGTATGTCCAGATCTGAACTGGCCAGCGCCATCATTAACATGACGGCGTCATCCACACCGGGATCACAATCAATTATCAGGGGAATACGGGACATGGCGCTTCGCAGGATTCGGCAATCAAGTGACAAGACAGGCGACAATGCCTAAGCAGGAAGCCCGCACTTGGCCAGAGGATACCTGCGTGACCGACCCGTCCCCTTCCCTGATTGACCGACTTCAAGCTGCCGCGAGCGCCGCGCGTGAACAGGCCCACGCTCCCTATTCCAAATTCAAGGTTGGCGCCGCCGTCTTGGATGAACAGGGCAGGATTTTCGCGGGCTGCAATGTCGAGAATGCGGCCTATCCATTAGGAACGTGCGCTGAAGCGGTCGCCCTGGGTGCCATGGTGGTTTCGGGCGGAAAGACTTGCTCGCACGTGCTGGTAATAGGCGGGGACGGAGACCTTTCGCCATGCGGTGGCTGCCGCCAGCGTATTGCCGAATTGTGTGATCCGGACTGCATCGTCTACGCGGTAGCAGCGGACGGGACCGCCCTGAAAGAGTGGAAGATGGCAGATCTGCTCCCGAACGCCTTTTCGTTTGATCGTTAGGTGCTTCTTTCCGCGTTCCGCGCAGCGTCTTTCGCCTGCAAGTCTGCGATCGCGTCAAGATAGCGCTGGCTCAGCTGCGGGCTTTCGAGGTTGAGCCCCATCGCTTCGAGCGCCATTTGCGTGTCCACCTTTTTCCGACCTCGCCCCACCAGCCGCGCCACCATGCGGCTCTCCGCAATCAGCTTGCCCTTGCTGTGAAACTGATGACGGAAACAAATATAGCAGTCAGCCCACCCAACCAGTTGCGTCGTCAGTTCGAATTTCTGAGGGAATTTCATCATCCGATAGAAGGTGATGGACTCGTGCTGGATGATCGGACTCCAGCCGCGCTTGCGATACGTCATCAGCGCACCGGTACGGCCCATATAGTTCATCGTGCCGAGATCGGTGAACGAGGAATAGCGCGAATTGGTCATGTGACCCAACGGGTCCTGGTCGCCTATCCAGACGGAGGAGCGGACTGTGTGAACATCCATCAGTCCGGTCCGCTTTTTCGTGAAGAAAGCCGGAAGGAAAATACGAAGAAACCTGAAGAACAGATTCATGGACTTACTCTAACCCGTGGACGCGTATCATGGTAAACAGAGATTTCGCTCTCAAGCACCAGATCACGCTGCGTAACAACTGCACCTTTGCTCTGAACGTCATGCAATAGAATGAAGAGCGCCGGTACGACCAGCTTTCGCAAGTCGCAGGCCAGAAACGTAGTAAATGCTCCGCAAGACAGAAAAAAACCGGCACATTCTGTGCCGGTTTAGTTCAGATGGAGAAGCACCATGTCGTTGCTTCAATAGTTCTATGCGTGACACGCAGAAGAGTTCATTTTTCAGGAAATGTCTTGGTTAACGCTTTCAGGTTCGGCGTTTACTTGCGACCTGCCATACAGGATCAGAAGCGCGACCAGACCAATCGACGTGCCCTGACTGGAAAAAAGTTCAAGCATGAGCGCGAAAAACCAGCCGGGAATCGATGTACGGGTCTGCGCTTCAACGAGAATGTCTCCCGAGCCCGTGCCCAGGAGTTCCGCATTTGCGGTCTCAATTCGCGCCAGCAGGTCGTCACGGCGGCGCGCCAGTCCGAGTTCATTCTGTGCGTCTCGGTAGGGCTTCTGGTGCGTTCGTTCGACCCGCTCGACCTCTTCTATATAGGCCTCCAATCCATCGACTGATCGGGTTTCTGGAGGGATGCCTTCCAACTGGCGCCGCCAGTCAGCGATCTGTGTGGCGAGCACGTCCCGGTTTGAACCAGCCCGGACAAGCTCTGCCTCGGCGGCCTGATTGTTGGCGGCGATGTACATTTGCGTGCCGACGATAGAAGTGCCCCCTCCAGCAAGGGCGAACAGCAAGGCACGAACCCCCTCTTTCATTCGGTGGTTGGCCGAATGCCAATAGAAGAAAGTGAAGCCACCGAATGAAATGATCGCCGCGATCACGCCGGTCCATCCCCAGACGCCCGACTGAAGCGGGTCGGCCACGGATTTGGAAAAGGCTTGATAGTTTGCAAAACCGGAGAGGCCCGCTGCCGCGAGGCCTGCCCCGAGGAAGACGAGGGCCAGCAATGTGATGATGATCTTCTCGCCTGTGTGACGACCCTGACGCGCCGCCTTGCGGGCTTGTTTGCGCTCCAGTCGTATTTCGGCGTCGGACCGGACCCGCTGCCCCTCCCCCAATTGCATCACTCTCGGCTCGGCGCGAACGACCGCGTGGGTTGCCCGGATCGGCGCTTCTGAGAATTCAGCATCCATGATGGCGGGCGCCCGGGCTTCCTGGGCCAGCTCGCCGCTTTCAAGCGCGCGAACAAGCTCCCGGAAAGAGCCCGATTGACCACAATTGGCGCAATGGAACTTTTCGGTCAGCTGGTTCAGCGTCAGACTATTATCGCCGGCCTCGATACAGTCCGGGGTCAGGGGGCATGTACTTTTGAGTTCAGCTTCATCCTGACTGGAATCCAGATCCAGTCCCAGGTCCCGAAGGCGTTGCAGATCAAATTGGCGACGATCGTCTGCCATGCAGCGCCTCCCATACCAGTCCGGCACATGTTCCTGACGTGTTCTAGCGGGTTAGGAGCCAGTTCGTCACCCCTGCACCGCACGTTTCGGTCACAAGCCCGTCAACAATGCGGTTCCATCTTTACGACAACAGCTTTGAGGCCTTAAGTCTGTATTAATTCAGTCCGCTGGACACTCAGGAAAATCAAGGCCCACAGGATGTGAGGCTCTCAGGAGGACACTCAATGACGCTGCCGCGTTCGCTCGCCATTCCCAAGACG
>TARA_R100000935_G_scaffold56608_4_pt1 | contig 18931 bp, 18 predicted proteins | sample TARA_R100000935 | Tara Oceans TARA_R100000935 (sample SAMEA2621502) | marine metagenome | biome: marine biome (ENVO:00000447); feature: surface water layer (ENVO:00002042); material: "saline water (ENVO:00002010), including plankton (ENVO:xxxxxxxx)" | depth 5 m | reverse complement strand
GGGCCGGAGCCCCGCCGGTCACCTCTTAGTCAGGCCGACCCATGACGGTCATCTGGGTGGCGGCCGATTTCATCGCCTCGTGTTCGGGCGGCAGCAGCGGAATCAGCCCCCGGCTCTGCAGATAGCCGCCCCGGCCGGTGGCGGCGTCGGAGACGAACTCGTTGACGAACTCCTGCAGGCCCAGGGTCACGCCCACATGGGCCTTCTTCACATAGATGTAGATGGAGCGGGACAGGGGATAGGTCCCCTCGGAGATGGTGGCCACGGTGGGGGCGACCCCGTCGATGGACATAGCCTTCACCTTGTCGCCGTTCTCCTCCAGGAAGGAATAGCCGAACACGCCAAGCGAGCCCGGGGTCTTGGTCAGGGTCTGGACGATGGCGTTGTCGTTCTCGCCGGAGTCGACCCAGCCCTCGCGGCGCAGGGGGTGGGTCATCTGCTTGAACTCGTCGGAGTCCTGGTCCCGCAGGGCGCGGACCGTCGGATAGGACAGGGCCGAGGCCTCGATGCCCAGCTCGACAAAGGCGTCGCGGGTGCCCGAGGTCGGCGGCGGGCCATAGACCAGGATACGGTTGTCAGGCAGGCCCGGGCCGATCTCGTTCCAGTTGGTGTAGGGGTTGGGCACGAACTTGCCGCCGCGCAGCACATTGGCGCCCAGCGCCAGATAGAGCTGGGGCAGGCGGAAGGCGTAGTCAGGCGCGTTACGGTCAGCGGCGATGACGATGCCGTCGAAGCCGACCTTCAGCTCGACAATGTCGTTCACCCCATTGGCCGCGCAGGTGTCGAACTCGGCCTGGGTCATGGGGCGCGAGGCGTTGGCGATGTCGGGGTAGTTGTCGCCGACCCCGCTGCAGAACAGCTTGATGCCGCCGCCGGTGCCGAGGGACTCGACCTTCGGCGCCTTCATGCCGGTCTTGCGGCCGTAGTTCTCGGCCACCCGGGTGGCGAAGGGGAAGACGGTGGAGGAGCCGGCGGCCCACACATAGTCGCGCGCCGCATGCGCCTGTCCGGCGCCGGCCAGCAGGCCCAGGGCCGCACAGACGCCCAGAAGCTTCTTCATCGAAAATCTCCTCGCTCGTTCAAGGGGAAGGCGCCGGCCTGACGGCTCAGGTCAAAGCTACCACCGGCTGGCCACGTCGTCAGCGCGCCGGAAGCGCCATCCACAGCCGGCAGGCGCCAAGGGCGTCCGGATGCGGCGTGAGCAGCCTTCCGCTGCGCCCATTGTGCCGTGGACGGATGACAGTTTTCCGACAACCGGGCGGGCTGTCGGCTGGCGCGGACTCAGCCGCCGGGCTTTTCGCCGTCCAGCTGGGGGTCCAGCAGCTTGTGGGCGTGGATGATGAAGTAACGCATCAGGGCGTTGTCCACCGTGGCCAGGGCCTTGGAGCGCCAGACCGACAGGGCTTCCTCGTAGGTGGGATAGGCGCCGACCAGGTCGATCTTGGAGGGGTCGCGGAAACGAACATGCTCCACTTCCTCAAGTTCGCCGCCAATGACGATGTGCAACAGCTGTTTATCGGGCATGGAATCCTCAGATGAGGGCTTTGTTTGGAAGGGCGATATGCGAGACGCGCTCCAGGATCAATGGGGCCAATCGCGGCGCCGCGCAAAGCAGGCTGAGTTGCGACGGAATCTGCCCATTATAGTCGAAACCGCGCCCCAGATGGTCGCCGCAATAGGCTCCCGCCTCCCGGGCCACCAGATCGGCCGCCGCCAGGTCCCAGTCGGCCTTGGCCACCAGGGCGAGCGCCGCGTCGAACTGGCCTGAGGCCACCAGACACATGCGATAGGCCGTCGAGTTACGGGACTCCACCCGCATCCGCGGCCAGGCCTGGGGCCAGGACGGATGGTCGAACATCCGCTGATCGCCGACCATGCCGCAGCCGTCCAGACGGACGGTGGGCGCCGGCACGATCAGCGAGCCATTGAGCTTGGCGCCGCCGCCGGCCAGCGCCGTATAGACCTCGCCCACCTGGGGGGCGTAGACGACGCCGGCGATGGGCTGGCCGTCCTCGACCACGGCCACCGAGATCACCCACCAGGGCTTGTCCTTCATATAGGCCCGGGTGCCGTCGATAGGGTCGACCACGAAGACCCGGCGCCGCTTAAGGCGCGCCAGATCGTCGGCCGTCTCCTCCGACAGCCAGCCATAGTCGGGGCGCGCCTGGCCGAGCTTGGTCTTCAGCAGGGTGTCGGTGGCGAAGTCGGCGTTGGTGACCGGAGAATTGCCCTCCTTGAAGGCGATCTTCAGCCCCCGGGCCCGCAGGTCCAGGGCTAGGGTCCCGGCCTCCACCGCCGCGGCGACCAGAAGCTCCAGATCCTGGGCGGGGCTCGGGCTCATTTTCCGGCGATCGCCAGGGCGTCGATCAGCAGGGACGGCGCATTGGACGATCCCCGGATCTCAAGGTCGGAGCCTGGGACGAGGCGGGCGTACATCTCGATCAGATTACCCGCGACCGTGATCTCGCTGACCGGATAGGCCAGTTCCCCGTCCTCGAACCAGAAGCCCGAACACCCCACCGACCAGTCGCCGGTATTGCCGTTCAGGGAGGGGCCGAACATGGAGGTGATCAGCAGGCCCTTGCCGGCGCTGCGCATGAGGCTGGCCTGATCCTCGGTTCCAGGCTGGAGGGTCAGGTTGGAGACCCCGACGCCGGGGGGACCGGCCAGACCCCGGGAGGCGTGCCCGGTGGTCTCCAGGCCCAGTTGCCGGGCGGAGCTGGAGTTCAGCAGCCAGGTGGTGAGCACGCCCTTGTCGATGAGGTCCATGGCCTGGGTCGCCACGCCTTCGTCGTCGAAGGGGCTGGAGCCCAGGCCGCGGGGCCGGTGGGGGTCGTCGGTGATGGTGACGCCCGGCGCGAACACCGGCTGGCCGAGCTTGTCCTTCAGGAAGGACGAGCCCCGGGCGATGGAGGGGCCGGCGATGGCGTTGATCATCGGGCTGATGATCGACATGGCCAGGCGGTTTTCGAAGATCACCGGGGCGGTGGTCGAGCCGATCTTGCGCGAGCCCAGCCGCGCGGCGGCTCGGCGGCCAGCCTCGGTTCCGATGCCCTCGGGCCCTGGCAGATCGGCATGCCAGCGCACCGAGCGGCCGTCATAGCCGGTTTCCATGGTCTCGCCGTCGCCGGCGATGGCCGAGGCGCCGAGCGAGAAGCCTGACGCCTGATGGGACCCGACAAAGCCGTGGCTGGTGGCGATCAGCCACTTGGCGGTGGACCAGCCGGCCGTCGCGCCGTCGGAATTGACCACCCCGTCCACGGCGCGGGCGGCGGCCTCGGTGGCGCGGGCCCGGTCTTCCAACGTCTCGGGGGACAGTTCGGTGGGATCGTAGAGGTCAAGGTCCAGGTGCGGACCCTTGGCCAGGCGCTCGGCCGGGGCGAAGCCCGCATAGGGATCTTCCGGCGCCAGCCTGGCCATGGCCACTGCGCGGTCGACCAGCTTGGACAGCGCGTCGGGCGAGAGATCGGACCCCGACACCGTGGCCTGGCGCTGACCGACAAAGACCCGCAGGCCGAGATCGCGGCTTTCCTCCCGCTCGACCTCCTCCAGGGCGCCGGCCCTCACGGAGATGGAGAGGGACTGACGTTCAGCGGTGACGGCCTCGGCCGCATCGGCGCCGGCCTTGCGGGCGGCGGCGATCAGCTCGGCGAGCAGGTTTTGATCCATGCCTGCCATATGGCGAACCTCAGCGGGTCGGGCAAGCGCGCCGCGCGGCCTCAGGCGATGGCGAAGAACAGCAGGGCTACGCCGGCGAACACATAGGAGATCCAAGTCAGGGTGACGCCGATGGCCCTGGGGAAGGAGGCTCCGCCGCTCTGGGACAGGCCGATGGCGTGCATCACCCGGCCGGAGAACAGCACCAGGCCGGCCAGGTGCACCGCGAGCGGCGGCGCCTCCACCATGGCCAGGACGCCGATGGCGATCAGGCCGGCGGGGACATATTCGGTGGCGTTGCCGAAGGCCCGGATCGCCTGGGCCAGTTCGGGGATGCCGTCGTCGCCAAAGGCGACCTTGTGACGCTGGCGCTGGCGGACGACCAGCAGGGAGAGCGTCAACAGCAGGAAGAGGTGCAGGCCGGTCCAGAGCGCCGCGGCGTGTCCCGATGTGATCAGATTCATGAATACCCTTCCCTGACGCCCCGCGCCCCCGCGCAAGGCCCGCAGTTGGACTTGGAAAACGCCGGCAGGGCAAGGGCCAAGGGCTGGGCGGGGCGCTGGCGCCCCTTGTCGGTCGATGGACAGGACGGGCTTGCCGGGCCACATGGCGCAACCACCAGATCCCTTACAGGTTTCCCGATGCCCGTCGCCGCCCTGCCGCTCACTCACCTGTTGCTGGCGCTGGCGGTGGTGGCTGTGTGGGGGACCAATTTCGTGGTCATCAAGCAGGCCCTGACAGAGCTCCCGCCGCTGGCCTTCGCCGCGCTGCGGTTCACCTTCGCCCTTTTGCCCGCCGTCTTCTTCCTGCCGCGACCCAAGGTCCCGTGGCGACATCTGGCCGCCTACGGGGTCTTGATCGGCGCCGGCCAGTTTGGCCTGCTCTATATCGCCATGAACGGCGAGATCTCTCCGGGGCTCGCCTCACTGGTGGTGCAGGTGCAGGTCTTCTTCACCATCGGCCTGGCCATGGCCGCGACCGGGGAGCGGGTCAGGCTCTTCCAGATCGCGGCGCTCACGCTGGCCACCGCCGGGATCGGGGTGATCCTCGCCCATTCGGACCGCACCACCACGCCCCTTGGCCTGGCCCTGGTGATCCTGGCGGCCATGGGCTGGGCCGGCGGCAATCACGTGGCCAAGCTGAGCGGCCGGGTGAACATGCTGGCCTATGTGGTCTGGGCGAGCCTGTTCTCGGTCCCGCCGCTGGTGGCCATGTCCCTGGTCCTGGAGGGCTGGCCGGCCGTAAGCGCGGCGCTCGTCAAGGCGAGTCCTGCGGCCTGGGCGGCGGTGGCCTGGCAGTCGGCGGGCAACACCCTGTTCGGCTATGCCGCCTGGGGCTGGCTGCTGGCGCGCCATCCAGCCGCAACCATCACCCCCATGGCCCTGCTGGTGCCGGTGTTCGGCATGGGCGCCTCAGCCCTGCTGCTGGGGGAGGCCATGCCGATCTGGAAGATCGCTGCGGCCAGCCTGGTGATGGCCGGCCTCGCCCTCAACATCCTCTGGCCCATCGTCGCGGCCCGAAGGCTGCCGCCGCCCGCGGCCTGACGTTCCCCGTCTCCGTCATGGTCGGACTTGATCCGACCATCCATGAACACGGACGACGCGCGGTGTTCATGGGCCCTCGGGTCAAGCCCGAGGGCGACGGAAGTTGGCGCGTGCAGCCAGCCGTCAGCCCTTCAGGGGCGGCAGGCCGAGGCTCGCCCAGCGGTCGGTGACCCGGGCGACGGTGGCCGCGTCCATGTCGAGCTTTTCGCCCCATTCGCGGTGGGTTTCCGGCGGCCACTTGTTGGTGGCGTCCAGGCCGATCTTGGAGCCCAGGCCGCTCTCGGGCGAGGCGAAGTCGAGATAGTCGATGGGGGTGCCCTCCACGAGGGTGATGTCCCGGGCCGGGTCCATGCGGGTCGACAGCGCCCACATGACGTCTTTCCAGTCGCGGGCGTCGATGTCGTCGTCCACGACGATCACCCACTTGGTGTACATGAACTGCCGCAGATAGCTCCAGACGCCCATCATCACGCGCTTGGCGTGGCCGGGATAGGCCTTCTTCATGGAGACCACGGCGATCCGGTAGGAGCAGCCCTCCGGCGGCAGCCAGAAGTCGACGATCTCCGGAAACTGCTGGCGCAGCAGGGGAATGAAGACCTCGTTCAGGGCTTCGCCCAGCACGCTGGGCTCGTCCGGCGGACGGCCTGTGAAGGTGGTCAGATAGATCGGGTCGCGGCGCATGGTGATGGCGCTGACCTGGAAGACCGGAAACTTCTCGACCGAATTGTAGTAGCCGGTGTGGTCGCCGTAGGGACCTTCGTCAGCGTATTCGTCCAGCAGGACATGGCCCTCGATGACGATCTCGGCCTCGGCCGGCACCATCAGGGGAACGGTCTTGGCCGCCACCAGCTCGGCCTTGGCGCCGCGCATCAGCCCGGCGAACTGATATTCCGACAGGGTCTCAGGCACCGGCGTCACCGCCGCCAGGATGGTGCCGGGATCGGCGCCCAGGACCGCGCAGGCGGGCAGGGCGTCGGGCTTGCCGGCCGCTTTCCAGCGCCGGTGATGCTGGGCGCCGCCGCGGTGGGCCAGCCAGCGCATGATGGTGCGGTCCTTGCCCAAGACCTGCATGCGATAGATGCCGAGGTTGTAGTCGTCCTCCCGCTCGGTGGACGGCCCCTTGGTGACCACCAGGGGCCAGGTGATGAGCGGCGCAGGCTCGCCCGGCCAGCAGGTCTGGATGGGCAGCTTGGTCAGGTCGATCTGGTCGCCGGTCCAGACGATCTCCTGCACTGGCGCCTTCTTCACCGTGGCCGGGCGCATGGCCATGACGGTCTTGGCCAGCGGCAGCATGTCCAGCGCGTCCTTGAGCCCCCGGGGCGGCTCCGGCGCGCGGAGGAAGGCCAATAGCTCGCCCACCTCGCGCAGGTCGGCGGCCGTGGTCCGCTCGCGCCCTTCGAGCGTGACGCCCATGGCCACCCGCTTGACCGTGCCAAACAGGTTGACCAGGCAGGGCATGGGCGAGCGCTCGCCATCGGCACGGATGACGTTCTCGAACAAGACCGCAGGCCCGCCCTGCTTCAGCAGGCGGCGATGGATTTCGGTCATCTCCAGGACGGTGGAGACCGGCTCAGACACCCGCACCAGCTCGCCGGCGGCTTCCAGCTTGGCGATGAATTCCCGCAGCGACCGATAGGCCATGAGCCCTCCCAGGGTGATCTGATCCCAGGACTTAGGGCGGCCCTGGCCCGCTGTCACCCTTTGCGCCGGGCGGGCTTGCCGCTAGATTTCGCCCCCATGAAGCGCCTCGACCTCGACGACCTGCCGCCCAAGATCGCCCAGCTGCTGTCCGGCCTCGAGGAGGGGGAGGAGCTGGTCCTGGTCCAGGGCGGCGCGGTGGCCGGCCGGCTGCGCGGCGGCGCTGCGCCCGCGCCGGCGATCGAGGAAGAGCCCGAGCCGTACAACAACCAGCGGGCGGCCGAGATCTTCGAACAGTTCCGCTCGGCCGTGGAGGACGAGTTCTAGGCGCCGGGCGTCAGCCAAGCGCTCTGCGCGCCGCAGGCGCCCTCAAAAGACGGGACACAAAGAACACGAAGGGCCGCAAAGAACACAAAGACGTCGGCCGCGATGTCTTCGTGTCCTTGGCTTCCTTTGTGTCCTTCGTGTCCCCTCTTTTTCGGGCGCTGCGCGCCGAGGCGCGGGAAGCCCGGGCCTTCCCCTGGCCCCATTTGCTCCCCATGTTCGTCAAGTGACCCAACGGAATCCGGGCGGCCGTCAGAGCCTCCATCGTGGGGTCCATCATCAGGGAGACGACCATGTTCAAGCTTGCTTCAGCCGCGCTGGCCGCGGCGCTTCTGGCGACTCCGGTCCTCGCCGCGCCGGCCACCACGGGCCAGGCCACCGTCAATGTCACCAATCTCGATCCGGCCAACGCCGCCGACGCCCAGCGTCTGGAACGGCGGGTGGAGCGGGCCGCCTTCACTGCCTGCGGCGGTCACGAGGGCAGCGTGCGGGTGCTCAAGCGCACCGTGACGCGCTCGGGTTGCTACCAGGAGACCCTGGCCCAGGCCCGCGCCGCGGTGGGCATGGGCCAGCAGTACGCCGCCCGCTAGGGCTGCGTCTGGGCCGCCTCATAGGCCTTCGCCATCGCCTTGGTGACGAGCTTCCGCCACCGGCGTTCCAAGAGGTTGCGTAGCGACCCCGGATCGAGGCTTTCGATCCGGGCGAGCACGGTGGGATAGTTCTGATAGTGCGGGGTCAGATGGAAGGTGGCGGGCTCCGCCGCCATCAGCATCTCGCGCTCGTCGAAGCTCACGTCGCTCAGGACCAGGCTGGCGTCCTCGGCCCGCAGGCGGGTGAAGAACTTGCCGCGCACCTTGAAGGACGGATAACCGTAGGAGGTCCCCTCCTCGGCGCCGGGGAAGGCCAGGATGATGGCGCGCGCCTCGGCTTCGGTCATGGGGACCTCCCAGCAACTCAGTAGGCCAGCGCCACCCCGTCCTTGCGCATTTCGGTGGCTGCGGCATAGCGGCCGGGCCAGCGCTCGATGGCCTGATAGCCGCCGAAGCTGCCGTCGCTCTCGCCGATCTCCCAGCCCAGATCAGCCAGGGCCTTGCGGGTGGCGGCCGGCACGCCGCTTTCCAGGTGCAGTAGGCCGGTTCCCGGGGTGACCTCGCCGGTGGGCTCAGACCCGCCCCCGTGGCGCCAGCGGGGGCTGTCGCCGGCCTCCTGCAGTGAGAGGTCGAAGTCGACCATGTTGGAGATGATCTGGGCCTGGCCCTGGGGCTGCATGTCGCCGCCCATGATGCCGAAAGACAACCACGGCGCCCCGTCCTTCACCGCGAAGCCCGGGATGATGGTCTGGAAGGGCCGCTTGGCCGGCGCATAGACATTGGGGTGGCCGTCGGTCAGGGCGAACATCTCGCCACGGTTCTGCAGCATGAAGCCCAGGCCGTCGGGTGCAAGGCCGGAGCCCATCCCGCGATAATTGGACTGGATGATCGAGACCATCATCCCGTCCTTGTCGGCGGTGGTGAAATAGGTGGTGTCGCCCCGGGTCGGCGCCTGACCGGCATAGACGGTCTGCAGGATGGAGTCGGGGCGGATCAGCCGGGCGCGCTCGGCGGCGTAGTCCTTGGAGATCAGCCAGTCGGCCGGCACGTCATAGAAGGACGGGTCGGCGTAGTAGCGGGCGCGGTCCTCGAAGGCCAGGCGCTTGGCCTCGGCCCCGTGGTGGATGGCGGCGGCCGACTGGAAGCCCATGCCGCGGATGTCAAACCGCTCCATGATGTTGAGGGCCTGCAGGGTGGCCAGGCCCTGGCTGTTGGGGCCGAGGCTGTAGACGTCGACCCCGCGATAGTTGCTGGAATAGGCCTTCGTCCATTCCGCCCGGTGGGCGGCGAGGTCGGCCTTGGTCATCCAGCCGCCGATGCGGCGGAAATAGCGCTCGATGGTTTCGGCGATCTCGCCCTCATAGAAGGCGTCGCGGCCCCCCTGCGCGATCAGGCCATAGGTGCGGGCCAGCGCGGGGTTCTTGAAGATTTCGCCCTCGCGGGGCGTCGCGCCGTCGGGCGCCCAGACGGCCTTGAAGTTGTCGACCTCCTCGATGCCCAGCTTGCCGCCGGTGAAGTTGGCGTAGCTGCGCTGCAGGTAGTAGCCGACATTCTGGCTGATGGGCGCGCCCTCGCTGGCATGGGCGATGGCCGGGGCGAACAGGTCCTTCCAGGGCAGCTTGCCGTAGCGCTCGTGCAGGGTCCACCAGGCGTCCACGGCGCCAGGCACGCTGACGGCGATGGCGCCGTGGGAGGGGATGAGGCCGTTCTTGGCGCGGCTGCGCACCGTCTCCAGGGACAGGCCGCGCGGACTGCGTCCCGAGCCGTTCAGGCCGACGACCTCTTTCGTCTTCGGGTCCCACAGCATCACGAAACAGTCGCCGCCGATGCCACAGGCGATGGGCTCGGCATAGCCCAGCACTGCATTGGCCGCGATGGCCGCATCCACCGCCGAGCCCCCGGCCCGCAGGATGTCGATGGCCGCCAGCGTCGCCAGCGGGTGGGCCGTGGCCGCCGCCCCATGGGTTCCCCAGGCCGCGCTGCGGCTGGCGAAGGTCGCCCCGTCAATCCGGTCGCCTGGGGCCACATCGGGCCGGTCGCGGTTGGGCGTCTCGTTCCGCGTCTGACCCTGGGCGGCGCCAGCCATCAGCGCCCCGGGCAAGGCGGCGGGCAGGGCGGCCAGAAAGGTGCGGCGACGCATGGGCAGGCTCCGGTTCAGCGATGTAACAGCGCCGTCACTATAGGCGCCACAGCCAGGACCGATGCTAGTCCCCGAGTTGGATATTCAGGGCCGCGAGGGCGTCGGCGATGGGAATGAACAGATTGATGCCCGTCGGCGCGCTACCCGGCTGGAAACTCGCCACCGTAATCGCGATCACCTGGCCGCGACTATCCAGCAGCGGACCGCCACTACTGCCAGGGTTTACCGTCACGTCACTTTGAATGAAGCGGAGGCCGTCGGTCACCCTTGTGGCCGAAACAATGCCCCGCGTGATTGTGCCCTCGAACGCCTCGTCCAGCGGTGTGCCTACAGCATAGACCTCGTCTCCAGCTTGCGGTGGGTTCAGCTCCAGCCGTAGCGGCGCATGGCCCTGAGGCGTCGCGATCTTGATCAGCGCCACATCGCGACGGGGATCGCTGCGAACGACCTCGCCCAGGGCCTCGGTCCCATCGGTCCAGCGAATCTTGACGTATTTCGAGCGCCCAACGACGTGGGCGTTGGTCAGAATCTCGCCGCTCGAGGACACTAGGAATCCGCTGCCATGGCCGGCGTCCGAGAGGACGGAAACCGCCGATTGGGCGGCGGCGGCTGGTGGTTTTGGCCGCCCGCTGGACGCGGTCAGCCGCAACTGCGACCATTGTTGAACGGTCGAATGTGGCGCACCGGGGTCAGTGATGACCTGCTGACGGAAATCGTCATTTGCCAGCAAGGCCACGGCATTCTCGCGAAACGCGCCGTGCAACAGCCTGTCGATGCCGTCCTCGTACCCTGAGTGAAGTCTGTGCCCGGCTTGCGTTTTGACGCGGGAGACCAGTCGGCGCTGCAAAGGATCGTAGATCTGCCACTCGATGGTCAGAATCATCTCGCCCCGGAAGCTTTGCGCTCCGACGTCTGGATCAGAGACGCAAAGACGAGCCTCGACATTATCGACGGCCACTCCGAGCAGAAGGCTGTCTGCGGGCCGTGAAGCCTCAAAAAGGTTATCGCCTTCTGTCGGAAGGCCCAGACGCGCGGCCTCCTCATTTAGGATCGCCGAGAATCGAGACAGGTCCCAGTCCTGCTCTTCCGCCTTCCAGTAGAGCGGCGCAGGAATCACATCGCAGAAGAGCCACGTTCCGCCCTTGCCCCAGACCTGCCCATCGCGCAGGCGAAAAACGAGCCGGTCGAGCTTTAGGAGTCGTGCGCTGCCGGCGTTTTCGATTGGCGTGGGCACGACGGAAGGCGGCAGCGGCAAAGGCGCTGCAATGGCGCTTCCGGCCCAAATGGCGCCCAGCAGCATCGAAGCCCAGGCCAGCCGCAATCCCAACCTCATGACACCCCTCCAGTTCCCCCTCTGTTCTAGGAGGCTGGGCCTAGCCCGGCAAGCTCCATACCGCCGTCTTCTTGACCTCCTGGTCCTCTAGCTCTCGCGTCGTGGCGACCTGGTATTCGGCGAGTTTGACCAGGCCTTCGCGGGGGAAATAGCTGCGGCCGGGGTCGCCGATCAGGACCGTGGCGCCGGCCGCCTTGACCTCTCCCAGCCAGGCCATGACCCGGGCGGCCAGGGGCTTTTCGTAGCAGATGTCGCCCGCGAGGATGACGTCGGCCAGCGGGGGCGGGGCGTCCAGCAGGTCGGCGCTGGTATAGTCGCAGGCCACCCCGTTGGCCGGCGCGTTCAGGGCGAGCGCCGCGCCGCAATAGGCGTCGATGTCGGCGGCCAGCACGTGGGCCGCGCCGGCCCTGGCCGCGGCGATGGCGACGATGCCGGAGCCTGAGGCGAAGTCGATGACGCGCTTGCCGGCGACGATGTGGGGATTGTCGAGGATGTAGCGGGCCAGAGCCTGACCGCCGGCCCAGGCGAAGGCCCAGAAGGGCGGCGGCAGGCCGATCTCCTCCAGGGCCTCTTCGGTCATCTTCCAGATGGGCGTGATCTCGTCGGCCAGATGCAGGACGAGCTCAGGGGTGTGCGGCGGCGCCTGCTGGCGGGTATTGGCCAGGATGAAGGCGCGGCGGCCCTCTGGGGTCTGCTCGATCACGCCGCTCTCCTGCACCTTGCGTCGATGGCGAGTGGCGAAGAACCGGGCTCAGCGCAAGGGGAATGATCAGGCCGGCGCCAGACCGCCGGAGACGCCCTTGGAAGCGGCCAGGCGCAGCACCTCCAGATAGCCGCCGCGGATCTCCATCTGCGGGCCCAGTCCCTTGGCCAGCAGCAGGCGGTGAGCCCGGGGCAGGTTGTAACAGGGCAGGTGCATGAAGATGTGGTGCTCGCAGTGATAGTTCACCCAGTAGGGGGCGATCAGGGCCCGCTCCACCGGCCCGGCGTAGGTGGTGCGGGCGCAGCGGAACGGGTCGCGCTCGTCCCGGGCCACACAGGCGTGTTCGGCGATGTTCCGCAGGCGGGTGATCATCTGCATCCAGGTGGCCTGGGGCAGGAGCCACAGGACGAACCAGGCCCACCACAGGCCGAACGGCGCGGTGAGCGCGATGGTGATGGCCGCGCCGATCAGCATGCGCCGCTTGCGCACGATTTCGGCCTGCAGGATCGGCAGGAGCGGTTCGCCGGCCTTGCGGGCGGCCAGCTGGCTGCGCGCCAGGCCGAAGCGCTGCTTGAACCAGGTCTGGCCGGTCAGGTCGCGGATGATCTTGCGGCGCAGGGAGGTGGGTGTGATCGGGAAGGGCGCCGAGAGGACGAGGTCGGGATCCTCGGTCTGCTGGACGAACTTGTGATGGGTCAGGTGATAGGGGCGATAGCGATGCAGGCCCCCGGTTGTCAGGTTCTCGCCGGCCCAGTCATTGACCTTGAGGTTGCGATGCAGGGCCCCATGGGCGGCGTCGTGCATCAGGACGGCGAGACCCAGCTGACGTCCGCCGATGATCATGATGGCGAGCGGCAGGGTCAGCGGCCAGATCACGACCATGGCCGCGGCGGCCAGGATCACCCCCCAGGCGTGGGCGATGAGCGCCAGGCCCTTCCAGTTCGACCGGTTGGACAGGCTCGCCCATTCCTGGGCGCTGAACAGGGTCTTGGGGTCTATGCGCGGGGCGACGGCCATGGACGCAGTTTGCCACGATTTTTGGCGCCCCGGTAGAATGACGCTGCGTCAGGCGCTCTTCGCCCGGGCGGCCAGGCTTCGCAAAACCTGCTCGCTGGCGGCGTCGGCGGGGTAGAAGAACTCGATCCGCAGGTCGTCGGCCGCCGTGTCGGCTGGAGCGCCGAACCTCGCCACTGTGGAGACGAGATCGAGCTTCAGGCCTGCGCCCCGGATCTGCAGGATCAGAGCTGCGCCAGGCGCGGCGTGGATGGCGACGCCCTCGGACCCCTGGGCCTTCAGGGCCGCCACGGTGGCGTCCAGCTCGGCGCGCATGGGGCCAGGCGGCGCCCGCCAGGCTTCCGCCTCGGCCAGGGCTCGGAAATGAGCGACCAGCTGACCCCAATTGGCCACAGCGGCGCGGAAGGTGGGGCTCTCGCAGGCGGCCCGGATCAGGCTGACCTTGGCGTCCAGGCCGCCATCGCTGAGGAGGGAGCCGAACAGCAGGGCGGCCGGGGCGTTGGCCGCCAGCGGCCGCCAGGCGCGGTCCACGGCGAAGGCCGGAAAGGGCTCATGAGCCGACAGGGCCAGCTGCGTCACCCGACGGACCATGGCCGCGGCCTCGTCGGTATAGGCGCTCTCCCCGTGAGCCGGGGCGAAGCCGGCGGCCAGCAGCAGGGCGTTCACGTCCTGCAGGGCCAGATCAAGCGCCAGGGCCAGCCGTCCGACCATGTCCCGGGACGGGCGGGTGCGGCCGGTCTCCAGGAAAGACACGTGGCGCTGGGAGACCTGGGCGGCCAGGGACAGGCCGAGCTGTGACAGGCCGCGCTGGCGGCGCAGGCGCGCGAGCATGGCGGGGAAGTCGGCCACGGGCCGGGCGGCGACAAGGGCCATGCGGTCTCCAGGACGTCAGCGGCGGATCGACCCGCACCCTGGCCGAACCGCGTTCGCCTCTCAATGACGTGTCAGGTCATAGGGCCGTCAGAACAGGCCCTGCGGCCCGCTCCAGGCGCCGGCTGCGAGCGCCAGGAAGAGGGCGAGCCCGGCGACGCCGTTGGACTTGAACAAGGCCAGGGCGCCGACCGGATCCTGCAGGCTCACCTGGGCGGCCTGTCGGGACAGATGCAGGCCAAACAGGGCCACGGGCGGCAGGAAGAGGGGGCCCAGGCCCCCGGTCCAGGCCGCGGCCAGGGCCGTCACAAAGGCGAGCACATAGAAGACCAGGACCGCCTTGGGCGTGGCTTCCCCCAGACGGCGCACCGAGGACTTCACCCCGGCGAGCGCATCGTCCTCCAGATCCTGAATGGCGTAGATGGTGTCATAGCCGAGCGTCCAGAAGAAGCCGGCGGCGTAGAGCAGCAGGGCCGGGAGCTGCAGGCCGCCGGTCACCGCGGCGAAGCCCAGCAGGGCGCCCCAGTTGAAGGTCAGGCCAAGCCAGGCCTGAGGCCACCAGGTGATCCGCTTCATGAACGGATAGGCCGCCACCAGGGCCAGGGAGCCGACCCCCAGGGCGATGGCGAAGGGCGGCATGGCGAGCAGGATGGCCAGGGAGACGAGGCAGCAGCCGATGACGAAGGCCCAGGCCTGGCGCACGCTGATGTGGCCCGAGGGGATCGGCCGACCCGCGGTGCGCGAAACCTTGGCGTCGAAATCCCGGTCGACAATGTCGTTATAGGCGCAGCCGGCCGCCCGCATCAGGGCCGCGCCCACGAAGAAGGCGATCAGCCAACGCCAGTCGGGCAGCTTGCCCTCCATGGCGCCGGCCAGCGCGATTCCCTGCCAGCCGGGCAGCATCAGCAGCCAGATTCCGGTGGGCCGGTCGAAGCGGCCGAGCTTCAACCAGGGGCGCAGGGCGGGCGGCGCGTGGCGGTCCACCCAGTTGTCGGGGGCCGCATCAGGCAAGGGGGCGATCATGCCCCTCCTCCTACCAGATCGTGTCTTCGGCGCCTCAGTGAAAGCGGTTGGTAAAACCATGTTCAACGCGCGGTTGACTGCGATTCCCGCCCCGCCTAGCTTCCGGCCGTCCACCACCCGCGACCAGACAGGAGGGTTCGCATGACAATGCATCTTGCACCGAACCCTCACCGCTGCGTCGCCGCGACCCGAACCTAGCTCAGAGCTCCGCTCGAGCGGATCTTCCCGGGCCGGCGCCTCCCCAGGCTTCCGACCCTCAGGAATTTCCCCGTGTTCGTCCGCACCCGCCGGGACGTCTGCTCCCGGCCCTCTTCGCATTCCGCCCTATTTCGCGCCCCGTTCGCGCGCCTGCGGTCCTGCGCCCTTTCCGCCGGTCTGATGACCCGCGGCCCAGATGTTTGGCCATTTCCATGACCCACGAATTCTTCGACGAAGACGAAGGCGTCACCCGACCCCGCCCCTTGGGCAATATGGCCGTGATCGGCTTCATGTGGCGCCAATGGATGGTGGACAAGCCGCGCTTCTTCACCGCCGCCTCCCTGTTCCTGGTGGGCACGGCCTGTGACCTGTCCATCCCCTGGGCGGCCGGCGCCCTGGTGGACGCGGTGTCCTCGCCCGACCGGCTGACGCAGGCCGCCTGGACCGCCTGGGCGTTCCTGACCGGGCTCTATGTAGTCTATTACGGCGTCCGCACCACGGGCTTCCGCATCCTGAACGGCTTCTACGCCCGGATCATGGAGCGGATCGTGACGCAGGGTTTCGAGCGGGTGCAGTCCTTCTCGGCCGACTGGCATGGCTCCAACTATGCCGGCGCGACAGTGCGCAAGGTCTCCCGGGCCATGTGGGGCTATGACAGCGCCTCTGACGCCCTGCTGCTGATGCTCATGCCGACCCTGATCGTGCTGGGGGGCCTGGCGGTCTCCATGACCGTGCGCTGGCCCCTGGCCGGCCTGTTCACCGCCACAGTGGTGATCATCTTCGCGGTCTATAACGTCGTCACCGCGACCTACTATGTCCGGCCGGTCAACCTGGTCTCCAACGCGCTGGACTCCCAGATCGGCGCCTCCCTGGCCGACGCCATCGGCGCCAACCCCACGGTCAAGGCCTTCGGCGCCGAGGCCCGCGAGGGCCAGCGGTTCGCCGGCACGGTGGCGCAGTGGCGGGTGGCGGTGATCCGCACCTGGAACCGGTTCAATCTGGTGGGCCTGGGTCAGAACGTCCTGCTGGTCATCCTGCAGGGGGGGCTGACGGGGCTGATCCTGTGGGCCTGGACGCAGGGCCAGGCCACGGCCGGCGACGTGGCCTTCGCCATCACCTCCTTCATGCTGATGGCCGGCTATATGCGGAACTTCAGCGAGATCACCCGCATGCTGCAGAAGGGCCTCGACGACCTGCTGGACGTGGCCGTCTATATGCGCACCGACCCGCAGCTGGCCGACAAGCCGGGCGCCCCGCCCTTCCAGGGCCTGGAGGGCGCCGTCACCTTCGACCGGGTGAGCTTCGGCTATGCCGGCCAGGGCGAGCGGCTCTATCAGGACTTCAGCCTGGCCGTGGCGCCGGGCGAGCGGATCGCGCTGGTCGGGCCCACGGGCTCGGGCAAGTCGACCTTCGTCAAGCTTCTCCAGCGGCTGCACGACCTGGACGGCGGCCGGATCCTGATCGACGGGCAGGACACCGCCCATGTGACGCAAGGCTCCCTGCGCCGGGCCATCGCCGTGGTGCCGCAGGATCCGTCGCTGTTCCACCGCAGCATCGGTGAGAACATCGCCTATGCGCGGCCGGACGCCAGTCCCGATGAGGTGGCCCTGGCCGCCCGCCGGGCGAGGGCCCATGACTTCATCGCCCGCCTGCCCCAGGGGTACGAAACCCTGGTGGGCGAGCGCGGCGTCAAGCTGTCGGGCGGCGAACGGCAGCGGGTGGCCATCGCCCGGGCCTTCCTGGCCGACGCCCCGATCCTGGTTCTAGACGAGGCCACCTCGTCCCTGGACGTGGAGACCGAACGTCAGGTCCAGGCGGCCACCGAGGAGCTGATGGCCGGCCGCACGACCATCGTCATCGCCCACCGGCTTTCGACGATCCGCAGCGCCGACCGGATCCTGGTCTTCGACCGGGGCCGCATCATCGAGGAGGGCCGCCACGGAGAGCTGCTCGCCCGCGGCGGCGCCTATGCCCGCCTGCACGCCGTCTCCGAAGCCGCCGAATGACCGCCAGATCGAGAAGACCATGACTGAACATTATGACGACACCGACGATGTGGCCGAGCGGACCCTTTCAAACAGGCAGGTGCTGGGCTTCATCGGCGCCTTCTGGCTGCGGCGGCCGGTCCTGTTCTGGACCTCGGTCGCCCTGACCCTGGTGGCCATCGGCTTCGACCTCGCCCTGCCCTGGGCGGCGGGGCGGCTGATGGACATCGTGGCCGCAGGCCCCGACCAGGCCGACCTCGCCTGGCGGGCCTGGGCCATCTTCATTGGCGTCTTCCTGGCCTTCACCATGGTGCGCAACATCGCCTTCCGGTTCTGGAATCCGATGGCGGCGGCCAATATGAAGGACATGACCGACGAGGGCTTCCAGCGGGTCCAGTCCTATTCTTCGGACTGGCACGCCAACACCTTCGCCGGCTCCACCGTGCGACGGCTCAGCCGGGGCATGTGGGGCTATGACATGGTCTCCGACGCGGTGATCCTGTGGCTGGGACCGGCCCTGATCGTGCTGATCGGCCTGTCGGTGATGATGATCGCCCGCTGGCCGATGGTGGGCTTCTTCTCCCTGGCGGTGGTGATCCTCTATCTCGTGTCCAACCTCTGGCTGACCACGGTCTATGTGCGGCCGGCCAACCTGAAGTCGGTGGCGCTGGACTCGCGGATTGGCGGGGCCCTGTCCGATTCGATCGGCTCCAACCCGACGGTGAAGGCCTTCGGCGCCGAGGCCCGGGAAGAGGCCCGGATCGGGGGGATCACGGCCCTGTGGCGGCGGCTGACGCTGACCACCTGGACCCGGTTCATCAATGTCTGGCTGTGGCACAACCTGATGCTGGTGGGCCTGCAGGCGGGTTTGACGGGGCTGCTGCTGCGGTTGTGGTCTCAGGGCCAGGCCAGCGCCGGCGACGTGGTTTTCGCCATCACCGCCTTCATGCTGATGAGCGGCTATCTGCGCAACCTGGGGGAAAACATCCGGATGATGCAGAAGGGGCTCGACGATGTGGAGGACATCGCCCGCTACGCCGTCACCGAGCCCGAGGTGGCTGACGCCCCTGACGCCACGGTCTTCCGCGGCGAGCGAGGGGAGATCGCCTTCGACCGGGTGACCTTTGGCTACAAGGCCGCGGCTGGGGCCCTCTATGAGAACTTCACCCTGATCGTCGCGCCGGGGGAAAAGGTCGCCCTGGTCGGCGCCACGGGGGCGGGCAAGTCCACCTTCGTCAAGCTGCTGCAGCGGCTCTATGACCTGCAGTCGGGGCGGATCCTCATCGATGGCCAGGACATCTCCAGGGTGAGCCAGGCCTCCCTGCGCCGGTCGATCGCGCTCGTGCCCCAGGACCCGGCCCTGTTCCACCGCACCATCGCCGAGAACATCGCCTATGCGCGCCCCGACGCCCGGCCGGAGGAGGTGGCCGCCGCAGCTAGGCGGGCCCGGGCGCACGACTTCATCATGCGCCTGCCCAAGGGTTATGAGACCCTGGTGGGCGAGCGGGGCGTAAAGCTGTCGGGCGGCGAGCGCCAGCGGGTGGCCCTGGCCAGGGCCTTCCTGGCCAATGCGCCGATCCTGGTGCTGGACGAGGCCACATCGTCCCTGGACGTGGAGACCGAGCGCGACGTGCAGGGCGCCATGGAGGAACTGATGGCCGGGCGGACGACCATCGTCATCGCTCACCGCCTCTCCACCATCCGCGGCGCCGACCGCATCCTGGTCTTCGAGGGCGGCCGGGTGGTGGAGGAGGGGCGTCACGCCGAACTGGTGGCCAAGGGCGGGGCCTATGCCCGGCTGCACGCGGTCACCGAAGGGGTCGGCTAGGTTGTGCGTGACGGGGCGGGCTGAATAGGCCACCGTCTGTCCGCTCGGGGTGGGGCTCTGGATGATCGGAGCGCCCTTTGAGCT
>TARA_R100000935_G_scaffold58601_2_pt1 | contig 19229 bp, 15 predicted proteins | sample TARA_R100000935 | Tara Oceans TARA_R100000935 (sample SAMEA2621502) | marine metagenome | biome: marine biome (ENVO:00000447); feature: surface water layer (ENVO:00002042); material: "saline water (ENVO:00002010), including plankton (ENVO:xxxxxxxx)" | depth 5 m | reverse complement strand
GCGACGAGCGGCTCGAGCTGTTGTGGCGTTTCCGGGAGATGGCCGACGCTCACGCCGCGCGACCGGGCGTCTACGCCCTGGGCGCCGATGATCTGCCCGAGGCCGTGGAGCTCGGCTTCTCCCTGCAGAAGATCGGCGAATCCGCCGTGGTCCCCCTGGAGACCTTCTCGGTGGAAGGGCGCAAGCGGGGCAATCTGCGCCGCGCCTGGCGCAAGGCCGGCGAGGAGGGCGCCACCTTCGAGGTGCTCAGTCCGGCTGACGTTCCCGCCGTGCTCGACGAGTTGCAGCAGATCTCTGACGAGTGGCTGGACCACCACGCCGGCGGCGAGAAGCGCTTCACCATGGGCGCCTTCACCCCGGCCTATGTGTCGGAATTTCCCATCGCCCTGGTGCGCCAGGACGGGAAGAGCGTGGCCTTCGCCACCCTCTGGACCACCAGCGGCCGGACGGCCTTCTCCATGGATCTGATGCGCTACTCCGACGCCGCGCCGAAGAACATCATGGACTATCTGTTCGTGGAGCTGATCGCCTGGGGCAAGGCTCAGGGCTATCAGGCTTTCGAATTCGGCATGGCGCCCCTGGCGGGCCTGGAGGATCGCCCCTTCGCCCCGATCATGTCGCGCGTCGGACGGCTGCTCTATGAGCGCGGCGAGGAAATCTACAACTTCCAGGGCGTGCGTCGCTACAAGGACAAGTACGACCCCCTGTGGCAGCCCCGCTACCTGGCCGCGCCGCACAAGTGGGCCATCCCGCTGCTGCTGGCCGATGTGGGGCTGTTGTCGTCTGGCGGCATGGCCGCCCTGGCCAAGCGGCCGCGCAAGGCCGATCCTCGTCCTGAGGCCGGATCGGGCGAGGGGGCTGAGGCCTAGAAGCGGGTGGGGCCGGTCGAGACCCCCATCAGATTGACCAGGTGGACCAGCACCACGATCAGGCCTGCGGCGCCCATCAGCATGATGAACCTGTAGGGCACCAGCCTCGGACCTCGCTTGAAGTCCGGCGGACGTGCGCCCATCCAGCCGCAAAATACGGTCAGGGCCAGCAGGCCGGCGCCAAGGGCCAGGGTGAGGGTGAGCTCCATGTGCGACGCCGTAGCGCAGCGGCGGGCCGGGCGCAAACGGTGGCCTTAACCTTCCGTTAACCCCCTCGCCCCCTGTTGCAGGTTAAGGGTTTCTGAAGGCCGCAGGTCATCCACAGCTCATCGCGGCAAACGCTATATCTAGCGTTAACCTTGCGTTTACACCCCAAGGTTCGGTGGCTAGCGTCGAATCGCGGGGTAGGAGATCGATTCGAATGACGGCGGCGACGCCATGGAGCGTCAAGGGCATTGACCCGAAGGCTCGGGAGGTCGCTAAGGACCTCGCCCGACGCTCGGGGATGACCTTGGGCGAGTGGCTCAATCGAATGATCCTGGACGATGAAGGCCCGGAAGACGCCGTCTCCGAGGCTGATATCGCACGCCGTCCGACCCCCCTCTATTTCGAGAGCGCCCGCCGCACCGACGACGCGCCGCCGCGGGTCGAGGCCGCCGAGCATCCGGCCGACGAGATGGGCCGCATCGCCCTGGCGCTGGACCGGCTGAGCGAGCGCCTGGAGGTCTCTGAGAGCCGGACGGGCCTTGCCGTGTCCGGGGTCGAGCACTCGGTGCGCGCCGCCCTGGCGCGGATCGAGGCGGCCGAACGCGAACATATCGCCGTGGCCTCCCGGTTCGAAGGCGCCGTGGAGGGCGTGTCCAGTGAACAGGCGCGGATCGCCGAGCGCCTGCGCCGCATGGAGGCTGAAGCCGCCGGCCCCCGCTCGGCCGAGGCCCTGCGCGCCCTGGAGGGCGCCGTCGCCAAGGTCGCCAACCATCTCTATGACGGCGAAACCCGCACCCGCGAGGCCCTAGGCGCCATCGAGGCCCGGGTCGACCGCGTGGAGGCCCAAGGCGGATCTGAGTCGCCGGGCCTGATCGAGGAAGTCGTCGGACGGGTGTCCCAGCGGCTGAGCGAAGCCGAGACCCGCACCGCCGAGGCGCTGGAAAGCCTGCGCGCCTCCTTCGCCCACCTGGACGGGCGCATGCAGTCGGTGGAGTCCGGCGAGGCGCCGGGCATCGACCGCCGCCTGGAGGACATGGCCGCCCGGCTCACCGAGCGGGTCGAAGCCGCCCGGGTCGAGATGACCCAGAAGCTGCACGCTGCGGCGGATGGCCGGTTCGACCGCATGGAGCGTCGGCTGGGTGAGATGACCAACCATGTCCGCGCCGCCGAGCAGCGTTCGGCCCAGGCGATCGAGGCCATGGGGCGCGAGGTGCTCAGCATGGCCGAGAATCTGAACCGCCGGGTGCAGACGGCGGAGCATCACAGCGCCCAGGCCATCCAGACGGTGGGGGGCGAGGTGGCACGCATCGCCACGGCCATGGAGACCCGGCTGGGCCGCTCCGACACGCTGCATGCCGAGGCGCTGGAGCGCCTGGGCGGCGAGATCGCCAAGATCACTGAGCGCCTCGGCGAGAAGATCGCCACCGCCGAGCGCCGTTCGGCTCAGGCCATCGACGATGTCGGCGACCAGGTGGCGCGGGTCACCGAGCGTATCAGCAGCCGCCAGGACCGCGCCGCCGAAGAGCTCTCCGAGCGCATCCGGCTGAGCGAGGAGCGCACCGCGCGTCTGCTGGAGGAGGCCCGCGAACGGATCGACCGCCGCCTGGCTGAGACCCCGCGGGACGTTGAGCCGACTCCAGCAGCTTCGGCTCCGTCGCCGCAACCTGCGCCGAGCCCTGAGGAATCGCCCTTCGGCCTTGAAGAATTCGCCGGGTTTGGCGCGGCCGAACCGAGGCCCGCACCCCTCGCACGGCAGGCCTTCGCCGCCGACGACAGCTTCCCTTCGCCCCAGGCCTTCTCCATTGAGGCCGAGCGGCCGCCCTTGGCGCCTGAGGATTTCGAAGCCGCCGACGGGTTCGCGCCGCCGCCCCCCGCCGCCCAGGCACGCCGGCCTGCGCCGGCTGAGCCGGACCCCTTCGCCGAGCCTGAGCCCGAGGCGCGGCCCGCCCCTGCGACCCGCACGGTGGCTGAGCAGGTCGCCCCGGCGCCGCAGGTGCGTCCAGACTATGAGGACGACTTCGGGTTCGACGACGAGTCGGAATTCGTCACCCCTGCGCCGGCGGCGAGCCGCGCCACCACTCCGCAGGCCCTCTCCACCCGCGAAGTCATCGCCCAGGCCCGCGCCGCGGCCCGCGCGGCCCCGGCGGCCGAGACCAAGGGGCGTAAGGGCAAGGCCAAGGCCAAGGGCGCCGGCGAGCCCAAGGAGGGCGGCGGCTCGCTGTTCAGCAGCTTCTCGGTCCGGCCAAAGAAGCGCGCCAGCTCCACCCTCCAGACCGCCCTGCTGATCTCCGGGGGCGCCGCCTTCCTGGGCATGGCCGCCGGCGGCATGGTCCTGATGGGCGGCGATCCGTCGGGCGACCTGCCCTCGCGGGTGGCCCAGGCGGTTTCGGCCGGCCGCGCGGCGCCTGAGGATCTTGCGGGTCTTGAGAGCGACGGCGTGGGGCCGCGGGCCGCTGTCGCCCTGTCGCCGCAACCGGCGCTCGAGGATGAAGACGCCGGCCCCACCGGCCAGATGCGCGAAGACTTCCCGGCCCTCTATGCCGAGGCGGTCCGCCAGGTGGAGGAGGGCGCCACGGGCGGCGTCGACGAGGTTCGGCGGGTCGCCAATCTCGGCTATGCCCCGGCTCAGTTCTATCTCGCCAAGCTGTATGAAAACGGCGGCGCGGGCGTGGCCAAGGACATGACCGAGGCTCGCCGCTGGACCGAGCGCGCGGCCCAGGGCGGCGACCGCAAGGCAATGCACAATCTGGCCCTCTATTATTTCGAAGGCGTCGGCGGACCGAAGAACTCCACCACGGCGGCCCAGTGGTTCCGCAAGGCCGCTGACCTGGGTCTAGTGGACAGCCAGTACAATCTGGGCCGTCTTTACGAAGAAGGCTTCGGGGTCAGCCAGAACGCGGCCGAGGCCTATAAGTGGTTCATGATCGCCGGCAAGGCTGGCGACAAGGACGCCGCCGCCAGCGCCGAACGTATCAAGGATTCCCTGACGCCTGCCGCCCAGGCCGTGGCCGAGCGCGCCGCCAGCGCCTTCCGTCCGACCGAGGCCGCCCCGGCCCCTGCGGCGACGGCGGCCGCCGTGGGCGCCTCCCCGGAAGCCTTGCAGACGGCCCAAAGGGCGCTTTCGCGCCTGGGCTATTATCAGGGCCCTACCGATGGGACGGCCTCACCGGCCCTGCGCCTTGCGGTCGCCGCCTATCAGCGCGATCAAGGACTGGCCGCCACCGGCGCGCTCGACCAGACGACGGTTTCCAAGCTCTCCGTCTTCACGCGTTGATCGGCCAGGGGCGGGCCGACCGCATGGACGCCATCCGGCGTCCCCAGATTCTGTGAGGCGCTGAAGGCGTGGACATCTACCTGCCCATAGCAGAGGTCTCGGTGAACGCCGGGGTGCTCGTGCTGCTCGGGGCGGTGGTAGGGTTCATCTCCGGCCTGTTCGGGATCGGCGGCGGTTTCCTGATGACCCCGATCCTCCTGTGGATGGGCATTCCCCCCGTGGTCGCGGTGGCCAGCGAAGCTAATCACGTGGCCGCCTCCTCGGCCTCCAGCGTCATCTCCTACAGTCGCAAGCGGCAGGTGGATTTCCGCATGGGCGGGGTGCTGGCGGCCGGCGGCGCGGTGGGCGCGCTGGTGGGCGTGGAGGTGTTCCGCTGGCTGCGCCTTCTGGGTCAGGCCGACCTGGTGGTCTCGCTGTCCTATCTGATCTTCCTGGGCCTCATCGGGGGGCTGATGCTGGTGGAGTCGGTGGGCTCGGTGCTGCGCCAGCGCCGGGGCCAGGCCCCGCCCAAGCGCCGGGACCGACGGCCGGTCTGGCTCTATGGCCTGCCGTTGAAGGTCCGATTTCCGCGCTCCAGGCTCTATATCAGCGTCATTCCGCCCATAATTCTGGGCATTTTCGTCGGTATTCTGTCGGCCATCATGGGGGTCGGCGGCGGCTTCATCCTAGTCCCGGCCATGGTCTATATCCTGCGCATGCCCGCCGGCGTGGTGGTGGGCACCAGCCTGTTCCAGATCATCATCACCACCTCGCTGGCCAGCATCCTGCAGGCTGGACGCAACCAGTCGGTGGACATCGTCCTGGCCACCCTGCTGCTACTCGGCGGGGTGCTGGGCGCCCAGTTCGGGGCCCGGGCCTCGTCGCGGTTCCGGGCCGAGGAGCTGCGCGCCTTGCTGGGCCTGATCGTGCTGATCATGGGGCTGCAGATGGGGCTGGTGCTGTTCATCACGCCCGAAGATCCCTTCATCCTGGTGGGGAGCGGCAAGTAATGGTCACACCCGCCCTGCCGCCGCCCGCCATTGTCGCGCCTGAGCCCGGCCCCAGCGTGTCGGCGGCCCTGACCGACGCCAATGTGCGGGTGACCTCGGCCTTTTCCGGGGCGCAGATCGTGCTCTATGGGGCGGTGTTTGATCCGGAGACGCGGCCGTCTGACGTGGTGGTCATCGTCCGCGGTCCTGACCAGCCGATCCGCATCGCGCGCAAGGTCCGGGTGGCGGGCCTGTGGGTCAATTCCAGGCCTGTGGTGTTCGAGGGCGCGCCGGGCTTCTACATGGCCGCCTCCTCGCGTCCGCTCACCGAGATCGCCAGCTTCTCCACCCTGCGCAGGCTCGGCGCCGGCATCGACCACCTGCCGATGAACGCGCCGGAGGAGGAGCGGATCGAGACCCGCTACGGGGTGCGCGACGTGGTGGTCAGCCGCCTGGGCGGCGACTATCTCGAATGGCGCCGGGCGGTCATCCGCCTGAAGGAAAAGGCCAACCTCTACGCCACCGACCATGATGGCGTGCGGTTTGTGGACCGGGGTCTGTTCCGCGCGGAGATCGACCTGCCCACCTCGGCGCCCATCGGCGAGTACCAGACCGAGATCATCCTGTTCCAGGACGGGGAGGCGGTCTCCCGCCGGGCTCGAACCATCACGGTGGAGAAGGCGGGCCTGGAGCGCTGGCTCTTCCTGTTCGCCAATGAGCGGCCCTGGCTCTACGGCATCGTCTCGGTGATCATCGCGCTGACCTCGGGCTGGCTGGCCTCGGTGGTCTTCCGCCGGCGCTAGGCCTGATCAGTCGCTCGTCAGCGAACGCCAGCCCACCGCATGCACCCGGTCGCGCCCCAGGGCGCCGGCCAGGGGCGGGCGGCCAAACAGGCCGGCGAAGGCCGCATCCTTCAGATTCAAGCCGCCGGCATAGGCCCCGAAAGCGGGCAGGATCATCCGCGTTCCGTCCGTGGCGAAGCAGCGTCGGCGCACCGTGCCGCGGCCGGAACTCACCCGGGCGCAGGGATGCAGGTGGCCCGACAGCTCGCCGGGCTGTTCGCCGGGCTCAGGCTCGTGACGCAGGATGAGCGGTCCCAGGGTCATGGTGTCGACCACCTGACCGGGCAGGCGGCGGGGGCCGTCGGCGTCGTGGTTTCCCACTAGCCAGATCAGGGTGCGGCCCTGCGCCAGCGCCACCAGCCTTTCAGCGTCGTCCGGCGACAGGCGATCCTCGGCCCGGCCGTCGTGGAAACTGTCGCCCAGGAAGATCACCACCCGCGGCTCAAGGGCCGCCACCTCGGCCTCCAGGCGATCGAGGGTGTCGCGGGTGTCATAGGGCGGCAGGAACTGGCCGCGCATGCCGTAGGCCGAGCCCTTCTCAAAGTGCAGGTCGGCGACGATCAAAGCTTGGTGCGCAAGATCGAACAGGGCGCCAGACGCCCGCATGCGCAGGGCCGCGCCCATGATCTCCATCTCCAGCCCGCCGCACGGGCTCTGGGCGAAGGCGTAAGGGGCAGGGGCGGGCGTGCGGGCGAGGGCGGTCATGAGCTGGCTTCGGCGATCAGGTCTTCGGCGGCTTCGGCCAGGATCATCTCGCCGGCTGCGCCGGGCACCCGCTCCTTGCCGATCTCCAACAGCATGGGGACCGAAAAGGGCGAGAGGTGGTCGAGGACGGCATGGCGAATCTTGCCCTGGATACGGGCCAGCATATGGCCAACCCGGGCCACGTCGATAAGGCCGGTGGCCGCATCGTCGCGGGCGCAGCGCAACAACAGGTGATCGGGCTCGTGCCGGCGCAGGACATCGTAGACGAGGTCGGCCGAGAAGGTGACCTGCCGCCCGGACTTCTCCGCGCCGGGGAACCGCCGCTCGATCAGGCCGGCCAGGATGGCGCAGCCCTTGAAGGACCGCTTCATCATGTAGCTCTCGGCCAGCCAGTCCTCGAGATCGTCCCCCAGCATGTCCTGGGCGAACAGGGCGTCCAGATCGACCCCGTCCATGGGATTGAGCGACCAGACCGCCAGCGCATAGTCGTTGCAGACGAAGCCTAAGGGGGCTGCGCCCATCCGCTCCAGACGCCTTGTCATCAGCATGGCCAGCGTGGTGTGGGCGAGCCTGCCCTCGAAGGGGTAGCAGACCATGAAGTGGCGTTTGCCCCGGGGAAAGGTCTCCACCAGCATCTCGTCCTCGGCGGGGATCAGCGAGCGGTCCCGCTGCAGCTTCAGCCATTCGCGCACGTCGCCGGGCAGCACCGACCAGTGGCTTTGGTCGAACATCAGCTCGCGGACCCGCTTGGCGAGGAAGGTGGAGAGGGCGAATTTCGAGCCGCCCCAGGAGGGCAGCTTGGGATCGCTGGCCGGCGCCGGCGTGACCAGCACGTCCAGCGCCGTGACCCCCACCAGCCGCCAGATCTGGCCGGCGAAGATGAAGGTGTCGCCAGGCTCCAGGGCCTCCAGATAGCCTTCCTCCACCTCGCCCACCTTGCGGCCGGCGCGGCCCCCACGGCCAGCGATCCGGACACTGAGCACGGCGGGCGAAAGGATGGCGCCGACGTTCAGGCGATGGCGCAGGATGGTGTCGGCGTTGCGCGCCCGCCAAAGGCCGTCCTGGCCCTTCACGATCCGGCGGAACCGGTCATAGGCCCTAAGCGCGTAGCCGCCGGTGGAGACGAAATCGACCACCTGCTCGAAGTCCTCCCAGGCCAGCCCCCGATAGGGACCTGAGGTGCGGATCTCGTCGAAGAGGGCCAGCGCGTCGAAGGGCTCGGAGCAGGCGCAGCCCATGACGTGCTGGGCCAGGATGTCCAATGCGCCGACCCGCGGCGGATCGCCATCGAAGCGGTTCTCGGCGATGGCCTCCCGGGCGGCCTGGCACTCCAGCATCTCGAAGCGGTTGGCCGGCACGAACAGGGCGCGGCTGGCCTCGTCCATCCGGTGATTGGCCCGGCCGATCCGCTGCACCATGCGCGAGGCGCCCTTGGGGGAGGCGAGCTGGATGACCAGGTCCACATCTCCCCAGTCGATCCCGAGGTCGAGGGTGGAGGTGCAGACCACCGCTCGCAGCTCCCCCCGGGCCATGGCCGCCTCCACTTTGCGGCGCTGCTCGGCGGCGAGCGAGCCGTGGTGCAGGGCGATGGGCAGGGCGTCCTCGTTCAGCCGCCAGAGCTCCTGGAAGGCGAACTCGGCCTGGAAACGGGTGTTGACGAAAACCAGCGCCGTACGGGCCTTCTTGATGACCTCATAGACCTCGGCCATGGCGTGCTGGGCGGTGTGGCCCGCCCATGGCACCCGGCCTTCGGACAGCAGCACCTCGACGATGGGCGGCGTGCCGGCCGGCCCCAGCACCAGATCGACCGCCGGCGGCGCGCTGTCGCCCCCGCCGGGGTGAAAGCCCATCCACCGGCGGATGACGTCGGGATCGTCCACCGTCGCCGACAGGCCCACCCGCCGCAGGCTGGGGCTGAAGGTCTGCAGGCGGGCGATGTCGAGCGCCAGCAGGTCGCCCCGCTTGGTCGAATGCAGGGTGTGGATCTCATCGAGGATGATGCAGGAGAGGTCCTCGAAATAGGCCCGCGCCCCTTCCCAGGCGCAGAACAGGGCCAGTTGTTCCGGTGTGGTCAGCAGGATGTCCGGCGGCTTGACCCGCTGGCGCTGGCGGCGCGCCGCGCCGGTGTCGCCGGTGCGGGATTCCGCCACGATGGAGAGGCCCATCTCGCGGATCGGCGTGGCCAGGTTGCGCTCCACATCCACGGCCAGGGCCTTCAGCGGCGAGATATAGAGGGTGTGAATGCCCCGCGGCGTGTTGGCCGGCGGCCGCTGCGCAAGCTCGATCAGGCTGGGCAGGAAACCGGCCAGGGTCTTGCCGCCGCCGGTGGGCGCGATCAGCAGGGCGTCACGGCCGGCCCTGGCGCGAGCCACCATCTCCAGCTGATGGGCCCGGGGCGCCCAGCCGCGCGTGGCGAACCAGTCGGCGAAGGCGGCCGGCAACAGGTCTGCGGGGAGGGCGGCGTCTTCGGCCATCGGTCCGTCTCATAGCATGTTCCCGTTCCGTTTCACGGCAAATCCGGCTAGGAGTCGCAGCCGTGAACGCGCTTTCTCCCGCCCTTGATCTGGCGCCTGCCCTGGTGGTCCTGCCGGGACCCCGCGCCGGCGCGGCCGACGCCGAGCGGGCCGAATCTCTGCGCGCGCCTGACGCTCGCGACCTGTTCGAGCGCGGCCCGGTCCTGGTGGCCCATGCGGCCATGACCGCTCGGCGGCTGGCCCTGCATCCGCCGCAGCGGAGCCCGCGGACCTTCGACGCCCTGGAGCTGTTCGCCTTCGTCCGGCCGGCCAAATTCTGCGCGCCCTCGGCCGCGGGACTGGCCCAGACGCTCGGCCTGCCCGAGCCCAAGGGCGCGCCGGCCCAGGCCCGCGCCCTGCGCCAGGCCTGCCTGCTGCTCCTGGAGGAACTGGCGCGCACGCCGCAGCCCAATCGGGAAGAGGCGCTGGCCCAGGCCGAGACCCTGGCCCGGGGCGGCTGGGCCTGGGGGGCGGCGGTGATCAGCGCCCTGCGCTCAGCCCCGGTGGGCAACGCCTTTCGCGGCTCAGGCCTCGACGTCTGGAGCCGCATTGCCGAATGGGAGGATCAGGCGCCGCCCGGCGAGGCGGGTTCGCGCCCCATCGCAGGCCCTGAGGCGGCCCAGCGCCTGTCGGAGCTGCTGCACCGCGCGGGCCTGGATGAGGCCCGTCCGTCCCAGGCGGAGTTCGCGTCCGAGGCCGCCTACGCGTTCCAGCCGAGGGACAAGGAGGGCGAGCCGCGGATGATGCTGGCCGAGGCCGGCACCGGCATCGGCAAGACCATGGGCTATCTGGCGCCGGCCTCCCTGTGGGCCGAGGCCAATGGGCCGGCGGTCTGGGTCTCGACCTATACCCGCGCCCTGCAGCGGCAGATCGAGCGCGAGAGTCACGCCATCTATCCCGACGAAAAGACCCGCGCCCGCAAGGCCGTGGTCCGAAAAGGGCGGGAGAACTATCTCTGCCTCCTGAACCTGCAGGACGCGGTCAACGCCGCCCAGCTGGGCAATGGCGATCTGGTGGGCCTGACCCTGGCGGCCCGCTGGGCTCGGGCCAGCCGAGACGGGGACATGACCGGCGGCGATTTCCCGGCCTGGCTGCCGACCCTGTTTGGCCTGCCCACGCCGATGCAGGCCTCGGCGGCCAACCTGGTGGATCGCCGCGGCGAGTGCGTTCACGCCGGCTGTCCGCACTACCGGACGTGCTTTGTGGAAAAGGCCATCCGCGGCTCGCGGCGCGCCGACCTGGTGATCGCCAACCATGCGCTGGTCCTGACCCAGGCGGCCTTCGACGGCGCGCGCGCAGCGCGGGGATCCAAGGCCGATAGCGAGACCGCGCATCTGAAGCGCCTGGTGTTCGACGAGGGCCACCACCTGTTCGAGGCCGCCGACAGCGCCTTTTCCGCCGCCATCTCCGGCGCCGAGGCCGCCGAGCTACGCCGCTGGCTGCGGGGACCTGAGGGCCGCGGCCGCCGCGGACGGGGGCTGGAGGCCCGGCTGATGGACGTGCTGGGCGACGCCGACGAGGCCAAGCGCGCCCTGCTGGCCGCCCTGCACGCTGCCGCCGCCCTGCCGGGTGAAGGCTGGTCCGGCCGCATCGCGCCCGCCACCGGCGAGGTGAACCCCATCGGCGCCATCGAGTCCTTTCTGGTGGCTGTGCTGGAGCAGCTGCGCGCCCGGGCCGCCCCGTCGGAGGTGGGCATGGAGTGCGCGGCCCGTCCGGCTCTGGACCTGGTGCGCGACACCGCCCGGGAGGCGGCTGCGGCGCTGGCCCGCATCGAAGCGCCCCTGCTGGCGCTGGCCCGTCACCTGGAGGACTTGCTCGACGCCGAGGCCGCGACGCTGGGCCCCAGCGAGCGGGCGCGGATCGAAGGGGCCCTGCGGGGGCTGGATCGACGGGCGCGGATGACCCTCCCGGCCTGGCGCTCCATGCTGCGGGCCATCGACGAGGACGCCGAGGATGATCCGGACTTCGTCGACTGGTTCGACGCCACCTTCCTCTATGGCCGGGTGGTGGACGCCGCCTGCCGCAGACACTGGGTCGATCCCACCGAACCCCTGACCAACGCCGTCATCGCGCCCGCCCACGGGGTGCTGGTGACCAGCGCCACCCTGGCCGATCCGGGCCTGGATGATCCCTTTGCGCTCGCCGAAATGCGCACCGGCGCCGCGCGCCTGCCCGACCGCCCCAAGACCCTGAAGCTCGCCTCGCCCTTCGACTACGCCGCCAACGCCCGGGCCTTCGTGGTCACCGATGTGGGCAAGGATGATCCCCGCCAGGTGGCCGCGGCCATGCGCGAGCTGTTCCTGGCGGCCGGCGGCGGCGGCCTTGGCCTGTTCACCGCCATCCGCCGCCTGCGCGCGGTGCATGAGCGCATCGCCGCCCCCCTGGCCGACAAGGGCCTGGCCCTCTACGCCCAGCATGTGGACGCGCTCGAGGTCGGCGCCCTGGTGGATATTTTCCGGGCCGAGGAGGACGCCTGCCTGCTGGGCACCGACGCCGTTCGCGATGGGGTCGATGTCCCGGGGCGGTCGCTCCGCCTGCTGGTCTTCGACCGGGTGCCCTGGCCGCGTCCCGACATCCTGCACAAGGCCCGCCGGGTCCGCTTCGGCGGCAAGGGCTATGACGACTCCATCGCCCGGGGCCGCATCGCCCAGGCCTTTGGCCGCCTGATCCGCCGGGCCGACGACAAGGGCGTCTTCGTCATGCTGGATGCGGCCGCGCCCACGCGTCTGTTCTCCAGCCTGCCGCCGGGCGTGGAGATCCAGCGCATGGGCCTGGTCGAGGCCATCGAGGCCACGGCGGAGTTTCTGAAGACGGATGAGCCTGGGGTGGCCCCGCCTGAAGGCTGACCATGCTGGCTGAAGGCCCCTTCGCTGACCTCCCGTCCGTCATGGTCGGGCTTGACCCGACCATCCATGAACACCGACTGGCCAAGGTGTTCATGGGCCCTCGGGTCAAGCCCGAGGGTGACGAGACGTTGGGGCGGAGGGTTTGAAGCTAGTCTGTGAGGCGCTGTTCAAGCTCGTCCATCGTCCTGGTGAACGCGGCGGCGACATCCACCTCGTAGAGGCGAGCGAGCACCATGACGCTCCAGAGGCAGTCGGCCAGCTCATGGGCGAGCCTGGCCTTGGCGTCGGGGATGGCGCGAACGCCCTCTGCGGCCTGAACCAGTTTCATCAGGTCGCCGACATCGCCGACGAAACCCAGCGCCACCTCCTCAGGCGTCCAGGGACGTCCGTACCGCGCCGCCTCCAGGGCGGCGTAGCGCTGGCGGATCGCCCACGCCCGGTCGTCCATCTCCTGAAAGCTCTGCATCTAGCGTCCTCCTAGGGGCCTTCGCGCTTGCGACCCCGAGCTCAGGTTAGCGCCGGCCTCGACTAGGTCCATGCCCCTAGCTACCTCCTCCACGTCATCCTGGGCCTTGTGCCCAGGATCCCTCTCGACGCTGGCGCCCGCCCCCGACAGGGATGCTCCGGACAAGCCCGAGCATGACGCGGGGAGGGGGAGGAGGGCTAAGCCGTCGTCTTCGAAAACACCTGGATCACGATCACGCCGGCCAGGATCAGACCGATGCCGATGAGGCCGGGGGTGTCCAGAACTTGGCGGTAGAGGACCCAGGCTATGGCGGTGATCAGGACGATGCCGACGCCCGACCACAGGGCGTAGACGATCCCCACGGGCACGGTGCGCATGGCCTGGGACATGCACCAGAAGGCGATCCCGTAACCGATGGCGGTGATCACCGAGGGCGCGGTGTGGCGGAAGCCGTCCGAGGCCTTCAGCGCCGTGGTGGCGATCACCTCGGCGACGATGGCGATGGCCAGCCAGGCCATGCCGGGCATCAGCCGCCCCGCTTTCGGCCGAAGTCCGGCTCGGCGCTTTCCTGGCCGGCCTCGATCACCCCGCGGCGGATTTCGCGGGTGCGGCTGAACAGGTCGTAGAGCTTGTCGCCCTCACCCCAGCGGATGGCCCGCGACAGGGCCTGCAGGTCCTCGGTGAAGCGGCCCAGGACCTCCAGCACCGCGTCCTTGTTGGTCAGGAAGATGTCGCGCCACATGGTCGGGTCGGACGCCGCGATACGGGTGAAGTCGCGGAAGCCCCCGGCGGAATACTTCATCACCTCGGCCCGAGTGACCTCCTCCATGTCGGCGGCGGTGCCGACGATGTTGTAGGCGATCAGGTGGGGCAGGTGGCTGGTGACGGCCAGCACCAGGTCGTGGTGCTTGTCGTCCATCCGCTCGACCTGGGCGCCGAGCGCGGTCCAGAAGTCGGCCAGGCGCTGGACCGCCTCAAGATAGGCGTCGTCCTCCCGGGCCTGAGGGGTGAGGATCACCCAGCGCTGGTGGAACAGCTCCGCGAAGCCGGCGTCGGGGCCCGACTGCTCGGTGCCGGCGATGGGGTGGCCGGGCACGATGTGGACGCTGTCGGGCAGCGCTGCGGAAAGCGCCTCGCTGACCGCGGCCTTCACCGAGCCCACATCGCTGACGATGGCGCCGGGCGAGATGGCGTGGGCGCAGGCGGCGGCGGCCTCGCCGATGGCGCGCACCGGGGTGGCGAAGATGATCAGATCGGCGCCGGTCACGGCCTCTTCGGCGCTGAGCGTCACCTGGTCGGCGAGGCCCAGCTCGGCGATGCGGGCCCGCGCAAAGGGGCTGGCGTCATGGATGACGATCTCGGCCGCCGCGCCGGACGCCCGCGCGCCCCGGGCCAGGGACGAGCCGATGAGGCCGCAGCCGATGATGGCCAGGCGGGCGAAGACAGGGTCCGCCATCAACCGGCCTGCATGAAGTCGGCCAGGGCCTCGACCACGGCGCGGTTGTGCGCCTCAAGCCCGATGGTCATGCGCAGGTGGTGGGGCAGGCCATAGCCGCCGACGCCCCGCACGATCAGGCCGCGGCTGGCCAGATAGGCCTCGGCCGCCTGGGCGCTCTTGGGGCCGGTCGTCGGGAAGCCCACCAGGACGAAGTTGGTGGCGCTGGGCACCGGCGAGAGGCCAAGCCCACCGAGCTGCTGGGCGAGCCAGGGCCGCCACTGGGCCAGCAGGTCCAGGGAGGCCTTCTGGAAGTCCTTGTCGGCCAGGGCCTCCACCGCGGCCAGCTGGCCCGGAATGGAGGTGTTGAACGGCTGGCGGATGCGATCCAGGGCGCCGATCATGTCGGCTGGCCCATAGGCCCAGCCTACCCGCAGGGTCGCCAGGCCGTGCAGCTTGGAGAAGGTGCGGGTGACGATGACATTGTCGCTGGTGCGCGCCAGGTCTGTCCCGTCCTCGAAGGCCGGGTCATCGACGAACTCGGCATAGGCGCCGTCCAGCACCAGGACCACGCTCTTGGGCAGGGCCGCGTGCAGGCGACGGATCTCCTCGCCGCCGACATAGGTGCCGGTGGGGTTGCCGGGGTTGGCGATGAAGACCAGCCGGGTGCGGTCGTTCACCAGCTTCAGGAGCTCGTCCACATCGACCCGGTAGTCGGGCTCGGGCGCGCTGAGCACTTCGGCCTGGCAGGCGCGGGCGCCGATGGCGTAGGCGCCGAAGGCGAATTCTCCCTGAACGATATTGTCGCCGGGCTCCAGATAGACCTGGCAGAGCATGTGGAAGATCTCGTCCGAGCCGCAGCCGAAGATCAGCTGCTCGGGCTCCAGGCGGAACTCCGCGGCGATGGCCTGACGCAGGGGGGTGGCGCGGCTGTCGGGATAGATGTGCAACTGGTCGATGGCCGCCCCATAGGCCGCCTTGGCCCGGGGACTGCAGCCCAGGATGTTCTCATTGGCCGACAGCTTCAGCGGATGCTCGATCCCGTCCACCTTGGCCTTGCCGGGGACATAGGCCGAGATGTCGAGGATGCCCGGCTTGGGAACCGGACGGTCGGCGGCGGCGCGATCGGGGGACTGGGACATGGGAGGGCCTGGGTTCGGACGTATCAGGCCCTGGCTCTTACACGTCGAACGGTTCCGGCGCAGCCCCGATGACGCCGCTTAAGCGCCCGGGCGCCCGGGCCAGGCGCTCATCGTCGGCCTGATAATAGCCCGCCAGAGTGAACAGCTTCAGCCCGCCGGCCTCGCTCAGCAGTTCGGCGGCGACGCCATCACGGCTCAACGTCTCGGCCACCTTGGCGGCCGGGCCCGGCGCATCTGTGACCCACAGGGTGACATCGGCGCCGGTGGGCTCGACCTCCACCTCAGCGAAGGCGAGCGCCGAGGGCGGCCCCCAGGCGTTGAGGCAGGGCAGGACGGCGAAGACCTTTAGCTTCGGCTCGGCCAGCAGACGGCCCCACCAGGGGCCGTCGCCGGTCAGCATGGCCACGCCCACCCCGCCTTTGAGCTTGGCGGCCGCCAGGGTCTCTTCAGCCTTGGCGACGGTGCGCAAGGACGGCGCGGCGCCGAACCGCAGGCGGGCCAGCTCGACGGCCCGGGCAGGCGCCGGTCCGCCCCAGACGGTCAGGTTGAACGGACCCTGCAGGGCCAGGCTCTGGCCCATCAGCTCGCGCCAGATGCGGATCACCAGGGCGTCGCTGGCGCCGGTGCGCGGCATGGCCAGCAGACGGCGAAGAATCTCGGTCTCCCGCCCGGGGCGCAGGCCGAACCGGTCGGCCTGGCCGGCGGCGGCCTTGGCGGCGGCCACCTGTTTCCCCAGCGCCGTGCGTTCGTCCAGCAGGGCCAGCAGGCCCGCGTCGATCTCGTCGATCCGCGCGCGCACGGCCTCCAGGGGCAGGGGCTCCCCTGCCGAGGAAGCGGGCGCGGCTTGCTGGGCGTCGGCCATTTCTATTCCCGAAACGAAAGCCGCGACCTAAGTCATTGCGCGAAGGGGCGCAATAGGCCGCCTTCGCGCAAGAAAGTTGCAGCCGAAACCATCGGCCTCAATAGACCCGCGGCGCCGGCCCGATGGCCACGGGGCCAAGGGTCGTCTGGCCGGCCTGGAAGGTGATGGCGGCCTGGGCGACATTGTCGGCGCCCTGGCGGGCAGCGGCGACGGCGGCGGCCGTATCGGCGGTCTCAGGGGGCAGGACGCCGCCGGCCCCCAGGGCCTCAAGGGCGTCGGGCGCCTCGCGCAGGGTGACATCGAGCGTGCCCCGCAGGCGGCCGTCCGGGCCGACGAACAGCTGGCCGCGATTGACGCCGATCACCGCCTCGCCGGCGGTCAGGCCGGCCTCGCGAACCTGGGCCATGCCGCCGGCCTGGCTCCAGTTACGTACGGCGTTGGGCCAGTCAGGGCCGTCAAAGGCGCTCATCTTGGTCAGCAGGGCGTCCCACTTCAGGTCGATGTCGCCATCCTGGGCGATGCGGGCGAACAGGCCCGACATCTGCGCCTGACCATCCTCGACCTCCAGGAACAGGGCGCCGTGGTCCTCAGGCCCGGGCCGCAGGTGGAAGGCGACCTTCTTGGCCTGCGACAGGGCGAAGGGCTGGGCGCCAGGCGTCGGGGTGAAGGTCAGCTCCCGGCCTTCGAAGTCGAAGCGCGGCGGTTTGGCCTCGGCGTTCCCCAGGCTGGCGCGGATCATCTGGCCGGTCACCTGCACCGATCCCGAGCGCGGCCGGGTGAAGGTCAGGCCGTCCGGTGCGGCGAAGATCCAGCGGCCGAGCGCATGCATATAGGCCTCGGACTCCAGCCGCTGGGTGGCCAGCGCCCAGCCGGAGGGCTCACGGATGACCGCGTCGGTGAGGGTGACGTTGAGGCGGAAGGGATAGCCGCCGATGCTGCGCGTCCCCCAGCTCACCTCATACCCGGCGCTGCGCAGGGTCTCGGCGGTCGCGTCCATTCGATCGCCGACCTGAATGCGGGTCCAGAACCAGAATCCGCTCCAGACGATCATCGCCAGGAATAACAGGACAAAGGGCAGGATCAGGCCCAGTCGGCGGGGTTTGCGGGCGGGGGCGGGATCAGGCACAGACATGGACGGCTTTGCAGGCTTTCTATGGGCAGATCAGGAATGGCGGACGGCGAAGGGCGGTGGGTGTTCGGCTATGGGTCGCTTATGTGGCGGCCGGGCTTCAACTTTGTCGAGCGCTCGAGCGCCATCCTACACGGCCGTCGCCGGGCCTTCTGCATCTATTCGGTCCATCACCGGGGCACCTATGAGCGGCCGGGTCTGGTGCTGGGGCTCGCGCCCGGGGGCGCATGCAAGGGCGCGGCCTATCGGGTGGCCGAGGCCGACTGGCCCGAGGTCTACGCCTATCTGATGGAGCGCGAGCAGCCCACCGAGACCTATGTGGAGGCCTGGCGGCCGGTGCGGCTGGCCGATGGGCGTCGGGTGGAGAGCCTGGTCTTCCTGTCCGACCTCAGCCACCCCCAGTGGGCCGGCGCCCTCACCCTGGAACGTCAGGCGGAGCTGATTGCTGGGGCGGTGGGCCTGTCGGGCCCGAACATCGACTACCTGAGAGATCTCGTAGATCACCTTCGGGACCTGCGCATCACTGATCAAGACATGGAGCGTCTTCTGATGATGATTGACCCGATTGCGACAATGCGTCCCCAGTCTGGAGGTTTTACGCAAGCTTAACGCGGTTCGCCCTAACGGCCATGTCACCTGAATCTTGCCTAGGAGGCGTTCGGTGTCCCTAAGCGTGAACTTATCGATCCGTCAGCGTTTGATCTACATACTCATCGCGCTTGGGCTTGGCATGGCCGCGCTGTCCATCAGCGGCTTTATCTCCAATACGGCCGCCGTCCACCGGACGAGCGCGATCATTGAAGATCGGGTGAAGCCGCTCCAGCAGCTCAAGGTCATTAGCGACCTCTATGCGGTGAACATCGTCGACACCGCACACAAGGCCCGGAGCGGTGAGTTGACCTATGCCCAGGCGCTCACGGCCCTCGCCGAGGCCGAGACGGGCATCGCCGCGCATCTTGAAGCCTATCGCGCGACGCAGATGACGGAGGATGAGAGCCGTCTGAATGCGCAGGTGGACGCCCTGCTTCCCGCCGCCAACGCCGCTGTGGCGCGGCTCCATGAGATTCTGGAAGCAGGCGACACGGCGGGCCTGGACCTGTTCGTCACGGGGCAGCTCTACGGCGCCATCGATCCCCTGACCGCGCAGATCAGCCAATTGGTGGATCTGCAGATCCGCGTCGCGGTGGAGGCTGGGGTCGCCGCCGAGCGTGCGTCCCAACTGGCTATCCTGGTGATGAGCGTCACCGCCTTGGCTGGCGCAGGTCTGCTGGTGTTTGCCGGCTACGTGGTCATACGGCAGGTCACCACACCGTTGGACAGAATGACCTCCGCGATGGGTCGGCTGGCAGGGGGTGACAATCTGATCGAGGTGCCAGGCGAGGGGCGTCGCGACGAAATCGGCCAGATGGCCAAGGCGATGGCCGTCTTCAAGGCCAACGCCATCGCCAAGATCGCCGCTGACGCGGCCGCCGCAGAGGCCAAGGAGAGGGCCGAAGCCGATCGTCTGGCCGCCGCCGCCCGCGCCGTCGCCGAAGAGCAGCAGATCGTCACTGAGTCCTTCGGCGTCGCCTTGAGCAAGGTTGCGGAGGGAGATCTCTCCTGGCGGATCACTCAGGTCTTGCCGGCGGCCTATGAGGGCCTGCGGCAGGACTTCAATATGGCCCTCGGCAAACTCTCAGAAGCCATGCGGTCGGTGGTCGGCAATGCCGGCGCCATCCAGTCGGCGAGCCACGAAATCTCGGTGGCGGCGGATGATCTGTCACGGCGCACGGAACAGCAGGCGGCCGGCCTGGAAGAGACGGCCGCGGCCCTCGACCAGATCACCGCCACCGTCGCCCGCACGGCGAAGGGCGCCCAGGATGCGCGTCGGGCCGTCGGCGCCGCCAATCAGAGCGCCCGCACCAATGGCGCCGTGGTCCTCCAGGCGGTCGACGCCATGACGGCGATTGAGGCCTCGGCCCGCCAGATCAA
>TARA_R100000935_G_scaffold58924_2_pt1 | contig 19444 bp, 13 predicted proteins | sample TARA_R100000935 | Tara Oceans TARA_R100000935 (sample SAMEA2621502) | marine metagenome | biome: marine biome (ENVO:00000447); feature: surface water layer (ENVO:00002042); material: "saline water (ENVO:00002010), including plankton (ENVO:xxxxxxxx)" | depth 5 m | reverse complement strand
TTCCTTGGAAACAGTGTTGTCAGGATTGGTAACGGAGGTGGTATAATCAAACTCATCAGTACCAGTTATATCATTGTCTGGAGTATAAGTTACCGTATTGTCATCGTTTACAATAGCGGTACCCATTTTTGGAGGAGTAACTTCGGTTATGACAACTTTTTCAGAATCTTCAAAAGTGTCGTTTTTTAAAGGTTCAATAGTAATAGGATTGTTTGCCAATGTTACAACGACATCGTTTAATATAATGGCTTTAGGATTTTCAACCACGTATTCTGCAAGAAGATCGGAATCCTTGTTGCAAGAGGTTGCAAATAAGACAATAAAACCTAGGGTCAATTGAATGAGATTCGAGGGGTGAAATTTCATAAGTATAAGACGTTAATTTAAAATGACAATCATTTGGGTTTAACAATATTATTTAATTTTTTAATATCATCGCTAAAACACTCGTTATTTTCGATGAAATGCACAATTAACATGCAATGGAGGTTTTACGTTTGTAGTTTATGTTTTAGATGTATACGAATCTTTTTTTCGATGAAATGCACGATTTTTTAAGAATTGACCTATTTTTTTTTCTAAAGTTGTTAAATATTTAACGTTTCAGGGCGTGTTCCTTGAAGTAGTTCAGATATCTCAGAATATTATAATAAATAATCGTTTTAATAATCTTATACTTTGATTTAAATTCATTTATAAATAATTGACACTTTTGTTCAAAGAATAAAGGAGATCTTGTACGGCAGGGAGTTCTGCAGAACATCAATTTTGATCGGCTAAATTTGATTTAATCGAATTGGTCATTAAGGTTTAGATTGATTACAACTTTGAACATATTAGAAAGAATGACTTCAAAGTCTATTTACAATGCCATGTGGGAGAAATTATCGGAAATAATGGGATTTCCTTCATTTTTAAGGAATACAACGGAGGTATAAGGCAACTATACTTTTTTGTGTTTTTACACAGAGTATGGAAGTCCAGAAGGTGCATCAGAAATTGATTATAAGGAGTTCTATTCTTTGAATTTGAAGTGCAATATTTAAGAGAGGCAATCTGCGATTTTACAGGAAACTTATTGGACGTTCTAAATATAAATATATGAAGCTTGAAAGTATGACAGAACTTTAAAATTTTCGACTAGTCAGCTTTGCAGGACGCGATACTGCCCATTAAGTTAGTATCGACTACGGTTGGAAAAGCCTTCTTGTTAATTGGTGTTTCTAGAATTGTTTTTATTTCATTGTAAAATGAAAAACCTCTTTAGAACGATAATTCCAAGAGGTTTTGTTTTTGGTTAAGGCAAAATAAATGGGTTGACTGTGCCTATAATCTACCATTGACTTCGCCTTTTAAAATTCCTTTTACGTCATAAATCACACCATCCTGTTCTAACATGGATTTTAAATCCAGATTCAAAAATTCTTTATGAGCAACAGTCAAAACAATGGCAGCGAATTTAGTTTTAGGAAGATTCTTTGTGGTTACCAGGCCATATTCATGTGCCACTTCTTGTGGAGAGGCCCATGGGTCGTAAGTGGTTATATTGGCACCATAACTGCGCAAGTTGTTTATAACATCCACTGCCTTGGTATTTCTTACATCCGGGCAATTTTCCTTAAAGGTAATACCCAAACTAAGAATTTTGGAGCCTTTAACTTTTATGTCATTTTGGACCATTAATTTCACTACCTCCGAAGCGACGTATTTCCCCATACCATCGTTCATCCTTCTTCCTGCCAGTATTATTTCCGGATGATAACCATATTCTTGGGCCTTTTGGGCTAAGTAATAAGGGTCAACCCCAATGCAATGGCCACCGACCAATCCAGGCTTAAAAGGTAGGAAATTCCATTTGGTCCCAGCAGCCTCCAGTACTTGATGGGTGTCTATACCCATCAAATTGAATATTTTGGCCAATTCATTCACAAAAGCAATGTTGATATCGCGTTGAGAATTTTCTATAACTTTGGCTGCCTCCGCTACCTTAATACTTGGTGCTAAATGGGTCCCTGCCGTTATAACAGAGGCGTAAAGCGAGTTCACTTGTTTGCCTATTTCCGGGGTGGAGCCAGAGGTAACCTTTAAAATTTTCTCTACCGTATGTTCCTTGTCCCCAGGATTTATTCTTTCAGGAGAATAACCCGCATAAAAGTCCATATTGAAGGTAAGGCCGCTAATCTTTTCCAATACAGGGATACATTCATCCTCAGTAACTCCGGGATAAACGGTAGATTCGTAAACGACTATATCCCCTTTTTTAAGTACTTTTCCCACCGTTTCACTAGCCTTGTACAAGGGGGTTAAAATGGGGCGGTTGGTGCTATCCACGGGCGTGGGAACGGTGACTATGTAATAATTGCAATCAGCGATGTCTTCCAATTGATTGGAACAGTACAATCCGTTACCTTGCATTTTGGGAGTCTCTGTAAGGACGGCTTGTAGGATATTGTCCTCTACTTCTAAGGTGCTGTCCTTTCCAGACCTAAGTTCCTTTATACGTGCTTCATTAATGTCAAAGCCAATGGTAGGGTATTTTGTAGCAAACAAACGCGCTAAAGGAAGCCCTACATATCCCAGTCCTATTATTGCTATTTTTATGGTACTCATTTATGTAAAATGTCTCAATTTATATTGACTGCTGTTTTCCTATTTGAAAATATTCGAAACCTCTTTCTGTCATTAAAGCATCATTGTATTGATTACGGCCGTCAAATATAACGGGCTGTTTTAGTTGTACTTTTAATTCTTCAAAATCTGGAGATCTAAATTCCTTCCATTCGGTTAATAGAATCATGGCATCGGCATCTTTTAGGGTGTCATATTTTGAGTTATGGTAGCTTACCCCTTTTAAATCTTTTAGGTAAAAGTGTTGAGCTTCCTCCATTGCCTTTGGGTCATAAGCCTGAATTTTGGCACCGCGCTTCACCAATTCCTTAATAATATAAATTGCCGGAGCTTCTCGCATATCATCAGTTTCAGGTTTAAAGGCTAATCCCCACACGGCAAAAGTTTTGCCACTGAGATTTTCACCGAACCTTTTTACTACCTTATTGGCGATAACCATTTTCTGTTTATCGTTGACCAATTCTACGGATTGAATCAGTTGAGCGATATATCCATGTTCTTCAGCAGTTTTTTTAAGTGCCTTAACATCTTTTGGGAAACATGATCCCCCATAACCACTTCCTGGATAGATAAAACTATATCCTATTCTGCTATCCGAACCTATACCAATACGCACTTTGTTTACGTCAGCCCCCACAAGTTCACAAATATTGGCTATTTCGTTCATAAAGGAAATTTTGGTGGCCAGCATGGCATTGGCCACATATTTCGTCATTTCGGCAGAACGTACGTCCATTTGTATTAGGCGATCCATACTACTTCTAAAAAAGGGACTATAAAGGGTTCTCATTTTTTTGCCGGCCTCATCATTATCAGCTCCTATAACTACCCTGTCTGGTTTCATAAAATCATTGATAGCATCTCCTTCCTTTAAAAATTCGGGATTGGAAACCACAGAAAACGTAATGTTTGCTTTTCGTTTATCCAATTCACTTTGAATGGTAGCCTGAACTTTGTCAGCGGTACCCACTGGTACGGTAGATTTATCTACCACTATTAAACTGTGGGTCATATGCTTCCCTATTTCCTGGGCTACTTGTAATACATATTTAAGGTCTGCCGATCCATCATCACCCATGGGAGTACCTACCGCAATAAATGCTATATCACATTTTTCTAAATGTGAACTAAGGTCTGTGCTAAAATGAAGACTTTTGTTTTTGATGTTCCTGGTAACCATAGCTTCCAAACCAGGTTCGTATATGGGGATTACTCCCTGTTTCAGATTTTCAATTTTGGTCGAGTCTACATCAATGCATGTAACAATATTGCCCATTTCCGCAAAACAAGTACCGCTGACCAAGCCTACGTAGCCTGTCCCTATTACAGTTAAATTCATTTTTTAATTATTTATTTTTAAATTGGACCAATACCAGTGTACGGCTTCTTTTAGTCCAGTGTTTATGTTATATTTAGGGTTATATCCCAATAGTTCTTTTGCCTTGTTAATAGATGCCAATGAATGAGGGACATCGCCTTGGCGATTTTGCCCATAAATAACATCAATATTTGCAATATTTGAATCGTAAGCACTAAGGTGTTTTTTTAATATGGTTACCAATTCATTTAAATCAGTTCGCTCTCCAAAGGCCACATTGTAAACGGTGTTAATGGCATGCTTATTGTTGGTCACCAAGGCTAATAAATTCATTTGAATGACATTGTCAATATAGGTGAAATCTCTGGAATAGGAGCCATCACCATTTATGATTGGAGATTCATAATTCATCAATTGCATTACAAACTTTGGGATTACGGCTGCATAGGCCCCATTCGGATCTTGCCGTCTGCCAAAGACATTAAAATAGCGCAATCCAATTGTTTCCATGCCATAGGTTTTGCTAAATATGTCGGCATATAGTTCATTCACATATTTAGTGATAGCGTAAGGAGACAGAGGTTTGCCTATAAAATCTTCAACCTTGGGCATATTTGTGGAATCTCCATAGGTTGATGAGCTCGCGGCATAAACAAACCGTTTTACTTTGGCGTCCCTTGCGGCAACCAACATGTTTATAAAGCCAGAAACATTTACATCGTTACTTGTAATAGGGTCGTTAATGGATCTAGGCACTGATCCCAATGCAGCTTGGTGTAAAATGTAATCTACCCCATCACATGCCAATTGGCAATCCTGCAATTTACGAATATCACCCTCAATCAATCGGAATTTAGGATTTTCAATTATGTGGGTTAGGTTTTCTCTTTTCCCGGTAGCAAAATTATCCAAACAAGTTACCTTATTCCCATTTTCCAACAAGGTTTCGCATAGGTTGGATCCTATAAAACCTCCACCTCCTGTTACAAGTACATGATAATTGTCATTTAGGCCAATAAGTTTTATGTTCATTATTTTTGTTTTAAGGTGTAAAGATGCATAAAACTAATACAAGGAAACTATTATTTTATGTTAAGTCCAAATAAAATCCGATGAAATGATTATTTACTGTCCTAGAGTTCATTTTTAGTACAATTTTTAATATTTAGAAATTATTTTGCATCAATTTTGAATAAATAGTTAAATTCTTTAATTCCAAGTAAAACTGAGTTTGGATTTAAGCCTAATGATAAGTGGACTTTCGGTAAGCGATTTTCTTAGATATTTTCCTAGGGGTTTTTCGAATAGTTTATTGATTACGTAAGAAGAAACTAGCATTAATGATGTAACAATTAATAGAAGAAGCCACTTGTTTGTTACATTATTGAGATTATTGAAAATAATATAGCCAATGAATTGATGGATTAGATAAAGCGGATAAGTTAAAACTCCTAATGCTAAAAATGATTTTTGGTTTAAAAAATTTAATTTTTCTAAACTAAGTAAAAGCATAAAAGCATAAAATAGTGTTATCAATATGGCAATAGTCCAATTGGAAAATTCTACTCCATAATATTCACTTTGTTGAGCACCTTTGATAAATGCATATTTTAATGAAATCGCATAACATATAATTAAGGGTACTATATTGCGAATAAACTGTTTTTCTGATTTCATCATAAAAAAGAACATTCCTGCAATGAAATAAGAAATCCATTCAGGAAAAGTGAAGTAATAAAGAATTTTTAAAGCCATTGGGGCTTCGGAAAAAGGCAATATTAGTTGTAATATCGGGATAGTCAGTAATGCTGGAGCCAATGTTTTAATGTGCTTAGCTCCATTGAAAAATAATATAAACCCGACAATAAAGTAGAATTTAAGTTCAACCAATAGTGACCAATATACCCCGTCTACATTTTTAATACCTAGAAAACCGTTTAACATGGTAAGATTAATAAGAATTTGCTCTGCAGTAACAGAATATCTTTCGCCTCCATAAAATATTATGACTATTGATGTTATAATTACACAAACCCAATATGCTGGGTATAAACGACTTATTCGAGAAATACAAAAATCAATTAAATTAGACTTTAATGCCGTCAATAAAATTACAAATCCACTAATCATAAAAAATAAATCAACACCTAGGTAGCCATACTTTGACATGGATTCAATTTCAGGAAAACTAATTATGGATAAATCATCTTTAATATGTCCTCTAAATCCGTAATGATGTATTAACACATATATCGCTGCAATAAACCTTAATAAGTCGATGTGATATAATCTTTCTTTCAAGTTGGTCTTGTTTAAATGGTTTTGACAAATATTATTGGGTTTATTTTTATTTTCAAATCTTCTATGTTAAAATGGATATATATCCGTTGTATTTCCGTTTTTATTGAATAATAGGATTAATTTATGTGTTTTGGGACTGTTTATGTGAATCGTAGAACTGGATTGATCTTCATAAATTATTGCTGTTGAGAGGGCTAAAAATTAAGTGATAAGAATTTAGGATATTACTGGATTGGATTTTAGATATGCAACTTTGGACTCTTTGAAGTAAAATATATACAATATATAGATGTGTTAAATGAAAAATCATAGCCTAGTCTTTGTAGGCCTATTTTTAGTTTTGATGATTGTAAATTAACATATTATTTTCTTTATATATAATCTAACATGATCATATTAGCTGTTTGTCTGCATTAAAGAATGTCTAATTATTTTTTTATTTTCATTACGGCATCTATAAGTGCAAGTTCATTAAATTGGTTAAAGGTGTGAGTAGAAAGAATGTTTTTATCCCAATTGGGTAATGTTTTGGATACCTCTTGTTCTTTATAATCCTCTTCTGTCAAGGTCACTATCTTATTTATCGAAAACGAATATCCATAATGTTTTCCACAGTTTTGCGCAGGCCTGTAGAACTCATTCTCATATTCAAAGATATTCCCTGCAGACCTAGCCTTTGTGACATCGCTTATGACAGGATTTTCTTTATGTGGATGCCAATTTTGACTTAATAGATTGTCCGAATAAAAAATGAATAATTCATTGTTCATTGAAGCTCCTTTACGTTCCTGAATATTTGTAAACATCCAATAGCGGTCGTTTCTCTTTAGGATTGTTGTGTCAACGGCAACAATATTATTCATTAAGTTCATTGCGAACTCCCATTGGTAAGGAAAGCTAACACATCTATAAATTTCTATAGTGTTGTTTTCAAAAGTTTCGGGAATCATAAACAATTCACCTTTATCCTCAATAAGAAAGGGGTAGGACAGATGGTATTTCTTTTTTAAAATGCATTGGGGTTGTGTATATGTACCGTTATCTTGAAGTGTTATGACTGAAATATGACCCTTATTCTCCTGATAGATCAATTCTTCAAAAAACACATAATTTTGATTGTTTTTATTGTAAATAAAAGGATCTGCCCAGAAGCGATCCTTAGGGGGTAATATTTTGTTGAAATTATTGGGCGAGTGTTCTTTGAGTACGTTATAGGGCTTGGATATGTACATCAGAATCCATTGTTCAAAATAAAATTTAAATGTAATATAGGATTGAATTTTTTTGAAGTATTTCTTGAATAATCCTTTTAAAATGAATAGGTTGTTGGGTTTCCAAATATTGCTCTGGTTTTTAAAATTAAGCACATCGGATATTTTGTTTGGTTGCACATATTTAAAAGTGCTATTAAGAATAAATCTATCTAACTCACGTGGTAGTAATCTAGATGCTGTCCATAACAAGTCATTCACACTACCTCGGATACTAACATTGTCCGTGCCTGCTTTTGTTGTTTTAAGAGTCTTTAAATGCGATTCTTTTGAAAGCATCATTAAATGTGTTTCAATAAAATCTTGGCTATTCAGAATTTCCCTAAGGCCTGCAATTTGGGAATAGGGTGCATTTAATGCACCGTGGTAAAAGAATAATACTCCAACGTTTACAAAATTTTCCAAGGAATGCATTGAAATATTTAAGTCTAAATTGACAATAAAATCTATATTTTTATTTTTTATAGAATGTTTAATTTCAGTAAAATAATGTTGCTTATGGATTGTTGAAATTTTATTGCTGGGAATTAATTTGTGGACGTCCTTTTTTTCAAAAGCATCGAATTTAAATTTGAAAACACGTTTTTCAAATAAGTCATAAAGGCGATATGAAAAAGGATATTCCGGTTCAGGGATTGGTATTACAAAAAAAATGACAACTTCAATTTGTGGATTTCCTACAATATCCTTTAGCATATAAAAAATCCAATTATCCAAGATTGTTTTATTTCCTATAAATGCAATTCGTATTTTATTTTTCATACAAGTCAATGGATGGCCAATTTATTATTTTGAGCAAATTTTGAAAATGTTCAGAATATAATTATTTGATAATAAACACTGCAAAGTTCCAATGCCAGAGTTTGGTGTGCGAAAGCTAATATAGGAAGTTTAATCTAAAGGAAAATATCACTATAGTATATTGGTATTTCACGGTGGATAATTTATATGTGTTATAGCTTATTAAGGAGAGTAAAATAATCAGATTGTATTTGAGTAATGAGAGGAAATAAATTTGCGCGTGCAATGGTGGTTTTAAATTTAAATCAACGGAATTGGTTGCCTAATTGTTATGTTTCATTTTAGATTTGTTAATCAATGCCCGTAATTTCAAACCTTGTAGTACCAGCGATACCACTCAATAAATTTGGTAACACCTTTGTTTATTGATGTTCTAGGTCTATAATTGAAATCTTCGATAAGATCATCCACATTTGCCCAAGTCGCGGAAACATCCCCAGGTTGCATTGGTAACATATTTTTTTTGGCCTTCACACCGAGGTTGTTTTCTATTTCCTGAATAAAGTCCAATAATTTCACAGATTTATTGTTGCCTATATTATATATTTTATAAAGGTCCGGAGCTTCGAGTCTGTTCTGCATATTTTTTTCTAATACACGCACAACTCCTTCAACAATGTCATCTATATAAGTGAAATCCCTCTCCATATCCCCATTGTTAAAAACTTTGATAGGTTTGGCCTTAATCATTGCTTCCGTAAAAAGGAACATGGCCATATCCGGTCTTCCCCAAGGGCCATAAACAGTAAAAAAACGTAAACCAGTTGTAGGAAACCCATATAAATGACTATAGGTATATGCCATTAATTCGTTGCTTTTTTTTGTGGCAGCATATAAGCTAATGGGTTGGTCAACACTATCCGTAGTTTCAAATGGGATTTTTTTGTTAAGACCATAAACGCTGGAACTACTGGCGTAAACTAAATGTTTTATGTTGTGGTGTCTACAACATTCCAATATATTCAAAAAACCTACAATATTGCTATCAATATAGGATTCGGGATTCTCCAAGCTGTATCGCACCCCAGCTTGGGCCGCCAAATTGCAGACCACATCGAAATTTTCACTTTCAAAAAGAACAGGAAGCTCATTGCGGTCCTCAAGATTAATTCGGATAAATTTAAATGAGCCATTATGGATTTGACTACTACTTAATTTACCAAATATTTTCGCGTTCTCCTCTTGAATTCCTAATTCTTTTAATCTTGCAAATTTGAGGTTAACATCGTAATAATCGTTAATATTATCAAGACCAATTACCTCATGCCCTTTTGAAATTAATTGTTTGGCCACAAAAAAACCTATAAAGCCAGCTGCTCCCGTAACTAATACTTTCATACAATTTTGAAATGATTTATTCTATTTGAGATGGATATATTTATTATCTAATTAAACAAAGATAAGGCTAGTAGCCAAATATAAATATTAAGAGTTGTTTAATTTATAAAAATAATCTTTATGCAATTACCTATAAAATTTATTCTACTTACGGAATTTAATTTTTTCGAATAAGGAAAAGAAACGGATTCGATGAGAATCATAATTGAGAATACCATTAAATTTAGGTTAATGCTATCTTGAAATTACTAATTGATAATTACATATTTTGATATCAAAGAAATGTATGTCTATTTATAATAGGACATTTGAGGAAATCAAAATATTGGCAAATGAAAAATTAGTAAGATATTGATTTGTTGTTAATTACGAGTAGGTCGATGACTGTCTTAAAAGAGTTACTGGAATCGGCATAAGCAATGAAAATTGGTGACAATACGAAATTGGGCATGACAAAAATTGGGAATTATAGAGCTTTAACCGATTTATTGAGCTTTTACCGAATTAATCGATCATTCTCATTCTTGATTGAAATTTACTTATAATTTTGTGAGTGAGCAAAAGATAGAATTGGCTTACTGGAAATGTAATTGCCTTTGATAAATTACGTATCTTAGTAAAGCCTTATGGATTGGAATTATAGAGGATATGTGGAGTGTCTCTAGTTTTAAAAAATAACATAGCAACAATTAATTGAACAGTTCTGATGGTACAAAATTACTTAACAAGTAGAGCGCAAAAATACACCTCAAAATGGATAGTATTGGTAATTGATCTTTTGGTGGTAGCCGTTACATTTGTGTTTTCTTATTTAGTAAGGTTTAACCTTACCCTCAATTTTGACATAGACAAGTTGTTACTTCAATTGCCTGTAATTTTGGTTATTGGGCTACTTGCATTTTTGGTGACAGGATCTTATAAGGGTGTAATTAGACATACGGGAGTAAGGGATATTTACAATATATTCAATGCTATTTGCCTTTCCAGTATCATCACCATTTTTATGGTCATTTTGAATAGGGAGATGAATTTCATGGATGATTTTACGGTGCCATTATCTATTATAATAATTCATAGTTTGTTAGGCTTTATTGCTCTTAGTGCTTCTAGATATATTTTTAAAACAGCTTATTATAATCTGGTAAATCAATTTAAAATTTCAAAAAATGTAATTATATATGGAGCAGGTGAGTCGGGTATCCTAACACAAAATGCACTTGCTAGTCACTCGGGCAGTGTGTCGAAGGTAGTAGGCTATATAGATAAGGACAACGAAAAAGTTGGTAAAAACATTAATGGCGTAAGGGTTTATGGACCTGAGGTGCTAACCGATTATTTTATCAAGAGCCACAATATTTCGGAAATTATTTTTTCAATTCAAAATATTGATCATAACCGTTTAAGAGGGCTGGTGGAGGAGTTGGTAGATTTTCCAGTACAGGTGAAAATTGTTCCCCCAATTGAGGATTGGATTAATGGTGAGCTTAAAATTTCACAGATAAAGCAAGTGCAGATTGAAGATCTTTTGGATAGGGTACCCATTAAGATTAAGAATGGGAGAATTTCCAATGAATTGAAAAATAAGGTAATCTTTGTGACTGGTGGAGCTGGTTCAATTGGAAGCGAATTGGTTAGACAAATTGCTAATTACGAGTATAAATCTTTAATAATTATAGATCAGGCAGAATCCGCATTATATGATTTACAACAGGAATTAAAGCAAAATGGATTCCATAATTTTATTCCAATTGTTGGGGATATAAGAGATAAGAACAGAATGTCCTCTATCTTTCAGGAATATAAGCCTCACTTGGTTTTTCATGCTGCGGCATATAAACATGTGCCATTAATGGAGTACAACTCTTATGAGGCCATTAAAATTAATGTTGCTGGAACAAAAGTTATTGTAGATCTGTCTTTGGATAATAATGTAGATAAATTTATTTTTGTTTCAACAGATAAGGCGGTTAACCCAACTAATGTAATGGGTGCCACTAAAAGAATCGCCGAAATGTATATTAGTTGTGCACAACAGTACAACAAGACTAAATTTATTACCACACGATTTGGGAATGTACTAGGTTCCAATGGATCTGTGATTCCACTATTTAAAAAACAAATTGAAAAAGGTGGTCCATTAACTGTAACCCATAAGGATATTACACGCTATTTTATGACGATACCAGAGGCCGCCCAATTGGTATTGGAAGCTGGAGGTATGGGCCAGGGAGGAGAAATATTTATTTTTGATATGGGTGAGTCCGTTAAAATCTTTGATTTGGCAAAGAATATGATTAAATTATCCGGCTTGCGATACCCAGAAGATATAGATATTAAAATTACTGGACTAAGACCAGGGGAGAAATTATATGAAGAATTATTGGCCAATGGCGAGGACACTATGCCAACTTATCATAAGAAAATTATGATTGGTAAATCCAGGGAATTAGTATATGAGGAGACGAAGTCGAAAATAAATGAATTGTGTGTCTCTAATATGTTTTTTAATGAAAACACAATTAGATTAATGAAGGAAATAGTTCCGGAATATATTTCCAACAATTCAGAATTGTGTAAACTTGATAAAAAGGAGAATATTATTGATAATAAATTAATAAATCCGAAAGTCTTACAATCATAAAATTCATTATTATTGTACATTAAATAAAATTTTCATGTTAATGAGTGCGAAAAGTCCTATACGCTATATTATTGTTTTAATCTTTATTATATTTCTGTCATCATGTGCTTCAAGGAAAAAGGTGGTCTATTTTCAGGATACCGGGAATTTTGAGACGTTGGTAAATTCCAATAATTTTGTTTCAAAATTTAAGGTAGATGACCTAGTTTCAATTCACGTATCTTCCCTGAATCCGGAAGCTAGCGCTCCATTTAATTTATTCAGAGGAAGTGGGGTAGGGGGTATTCAACCCGAACAAGTGGATTATTTGGTAGATCAAGCAGGTGAAATAGATTTTCCTGTAATTGGTAAAATTAAAATAGAAGGACTTTCACCTGAGGAATTAAGGGTACTTTTACGCAATAGACTATCGGAGTTTTTGAAAGATCCTATAATCAATATCCGTTTACGTAATTTTACAGTAACTATTTTAGGGGAGGTAAGGAATCCAGGAACATTTCCTGTTAATGGTGAGCAAATCACTATTTTGGAAGCCTTGGGTTTTGCGGGAGATTTAACAATTCGTGGAGTGCGGGAGAACGTGTTGGTTATACGTGATTTTAACGGAACCAAAGTATACAATAGGATTGATCTTACTTCTAAGAAAATGGTTGAATCACCTGTATATTATCTTACTCAAAATGATGTGGTTTATATTGAGCCTAATAAATCAGGAATAGCAGCTTCTAGTTTGGATCAAAGGGCTAGCATTGCCATTTCCATTGCATCTGTATTAATTACGTCAACTGTTCTGATATTAACTAGGCAGTAATATCACAATCTTACTACATAAGGAATGAATACTCTATCAAATAATCTTTCAGAGAAGAAAATGGATTATAGGGAAGTGCTTAAACCATATTTGAAGAACTGGAAATGGTTTATACTTTCTGCAATTGTTGCAATAATTATTGGGGTTTTAAATATTCGATATTCTACTCCTCTTTTTGGCATACAGGCCAAAATTCAAATAGTTGAAGATCAAAGTTCTACCTCTGAACTTGACGTTTTTCGAGATTTAAATGTTTTAGGGGGGACAAGGAATAAGGTCGATGATGAAATTGAAATTTTAAATTCTAGATCTAATCTGATAGAGGTTGTAAAGAAGTTGGGTTTATATAAGAAAATAGTAGCCCTGGGAAATATTCAGAACTCGGATCTTTATCATGATGCTCCTTTTAAAGTCAGCTTTATTGCCGCTGATTCAGTGGTGTACAATTCCAAAGAAGAATTTTTTATTACTTTAAAGTCAAATACTTCATTTGAATTTTCCACTGAGGAGGATGCCCCGTCCAAAGTTTACTTGTTTGGTAAAACAATTTTGACATCTGTTGGGGAAGTTGTAATTACTCCAAATAATTTAAACCTTAACAGTTACTTGGGAAGGAGATATAAGGTCGCGGTAGACCCTTTAACAAGTGTTGCGGAGTTGTATCAGAAAAAATTACAAATAACTGTAACTAAGGAACTTTCTAATATTATTTCTATTTATTTAGAAGATGAGGTTAAGACCCGTGGTAAAGATATTATTAATGAACTTATAAATAATTATAATAAGAATGCCATAGACGACAAAAGGGCTATAGCGGATAGGACGTCGGATTTTATTGATGATAGGATTGCTAATATTTACGGGGATTTGTCTAGTGTAGACCAAAGTGCTGAGGAATTTAAGTCTGGAAGGGGGTTGTCTGATATAGCTGCCCAGACTAACATTAATCTGAACATTGGGGCTGCCAATCAGCAAGAATTACAGAATGCATCTGTTCAGTTGGATATTGCTTCTTCTATGAAAGAAATTGTAGAAAGTCAGGATGGCTACGAATTATTACCGTCAAATGTTGGTTTGGCAGATGCCTCAATAGCCAGTACGACTGCCCATTACAATAGTTTGGCATTGGAAAGAAAAAGATTGTTGGAAAGTTCCAATGAAAAGAATCCCATAATTGTTAATTTGGACCAACAACTGGAGAGCCTGAAACGCAGTATGCAATCCAGTTTAAATAGTGTTACCAATAATTTGACATTACAGGTTAACAGTCTCAGTAGTCAGATGTCCAAGATTAATTCTAGGATTTACTCATCACCTAAAAATGAAAGGGCATTACGTGATATAACTAGGCAACAGCAGACAACAGAACAATTGTACTTATATCTACTACAAAAACGTGAGGAATCCCAAATAACTTTTGCTTCTACTTCGCCAAAATCTAAAATTATTGATCCAGCATATTTGGCTAGTAAAAATCCAGTGTCCCCAAAGAAGTCGATTACTTTAATGGTTTCTTTAATATTAGGATTAATGGTGCCTTTTTCAGTAGTATATGCCAAAAAATTGTTGGACAATAAGATTCACAATAAAATTGGTTTGGAGAAATTGGTAAACGATGTGCCAGTATTGGCAGAATTGCCAAAACTTTCTAAAAAGGATAATAAGTTGATCTTAAATGATGATCGTTCCGTAATGGCCGAATCTTTACGCATTTTGCGAACCAATTTGGATTATTTGATCAAAACCAAAACTGGGCAGGGTAAAAAGAATGTTATTTTTATTACTTCCAGTGTATCTGGTGAAGGAAAGACCTTTTTATCGTCTAACTTGGCCATGATATTGGCGAACACCAATAAAAAGGTTCTTTTGGTAGGGGCGGATATTAGAAATCCTAAATTATATAGTTTTTTCAATAATAAGGATGTTGATGAACTTGGTAAGCCAAAGGCGAAGAAAGATAAAGGTTTGACGGAATTTCTTTACGACGATAGTTTATTGCCTAGAGATTTGGTTCATACTATGTTAGTGCACAAAAACACCATTGATGTAGTATATTCCGGTAAAATACCTCCTAACCCAGCTGAATTGTTAATGAGTGATCGCATTAAAGGCTTGTTTGAGGAATTTTCAGAGACATATGATTATGTTATTGTTGATACAGCTCCATTATTTGTTGTTACAGATACCCTTCTTATTAGTCAATACGCAGATCATATTATATATGTTACAAGGGCAGGGGCAACAGAAAAGGCAGTCCTTGAATATCCATTAAAATTAAAAGAAGAAGGAAAGTTAAAGGGGCTCTCGTTCGTAGTCAATGATGTGAAGGATAGCAATTTGGGCTATGGAGGTAAATATGGCTATGGCTATGGCAAGTCTATTAAAAAATGGTGGAAATTCTAAATTAATAGAAATCGCTTATTGTTTTTTCAATAATAGGATAAAGCATTTTCATGAGGTTATTGCTCAGTTGTAATTCCTTAATACTTTGTAATTGTTGCTGGTTATGGACATCCGAGGCTACATAATCTATTAATCCGTTTTGTAGGAGTTTGTGAGCCTTTTTTTGTACGTCTTTCCCGTAATATTGACCTAGGGATAATAGATTCATCTGAAATAAAATACCATTTTTCTTATATTTTTGAAATTTAGAGGAGTCTAGATGTAGGAAAGAATATCTTTCGGGATGGGCCAGAATTGGGAAATACCGGTGGGCGGCTATATTTAAAATAGCCTCATCAAAATTGATGGGCGGCTGTAAATATGACATTTCTATCAATAAATAACTATTTCTCAACGGCATCACTTTTTCCCTTTCGAGAAGGTGATCAAAATTGGCATCTATCATATGTTCAGCTGCAACATCCAAAGTAATTTCTTTCATGTCTTCACTTAAAAGCGTGTTCTGTAATTTACCATTTGCAGCGTGGATAGTGTCATAATTATTTGGGTAATAATTATGCATGATATGAGGGGTGGCAATAAATTTTTTTACCCCAATATCCGAGAACCCTTTTATTAGTTCAATGGAGTCTTTCACGGTTTTGGCACCATCATCAATTCCAGGTAGAATGTGATTGTGTATGTCTATAAAGTTTTCAAGGGAGTCAACTAAGAATTTTTTCTTCTGAAAAAAATAAAACATGAATTTTAATTTCCGGCAAAGGTAGGATATTATTAATTATAACAAATCAATATCCTTACGGGCAATTGTTTTTTGGCTACAAATTGCATGGGGTGTCAAAATGTTGTGATCGATAATAAAATACAATTCTTAGTAGAATGTTTCTATATTCCTATTTAAAATAGGGATTAACCTATTCAAGGTACCATTACTTAGTTTTATGTCTTTGAGTAATTCAATTTGCTTTACATTGTGTATGTCCGTACCGGCAAAGTCTATATGATTGTCCATTAGTAGTTTTTGTGCAATTTTTGACACTTGCTTTCCATAATAGTTGCTAAGTGACAGTAAATTTAATTGTAGAAAAATACCTTTGGTTTTATAATAGTGATATTTTTTGTAATCGCCATGGAGAAAGAAATAACGCTCAGGATGGGCCAATATAGGATAATAGCCCTTGGTTGCTATTTTAAAAATGGCTTGGTCAAAGTTGATAGGGCTTTGTAGGAAAGGCATTTCCATTAACAAAAATTTATTGCGAATTGGGGCAATAAGTTTTTGGTCCAATAAATTCTCAAAATTTGAATCTATCATATATTCCGATGATGATTCCAAAGCAATGTGTTTTAGGTCTAAATCCAATAACTTATTTTGGACCTGGTTATGTGCGGAATGAATGCTTTCGGCTGTATTTGGGTAGTAATTTTGATTTACATGGGGAGTAGTTATTATCTGCGTAATGCCAATTTCATTAAAACCGTTTATTATATCTAAAGAGTCCGAAATATCTTTAGCCCCGTCATCGATACCAGGTAGGATATGACTATGGATATCTACGAAGTGTCCTAGATAATCTACCAGAAATATTTTCTTATTTAGTATTTGGAACATTGGTAGTAGTTGATATTTATGAATTATATCAATAGGCTAAACATAGGGATAGATTAAAAAAACTTATGGTCTTTGAACGACTCATATGGGTCTAAAGTTGACTATAATTTTATGTCCTTTATTTTTATTAGATATTTAATTTTCGCATATATTTGTTTCAAATTTATTCACTATTGGGCACTAGCTTGGTATATTGAAACCTACACTCCTATTCGGGCATATCATTGTTATGCTGAACCGTCCCAAACATGGGACGCCGAATTACATTAACGAATATTTATTGGAATTGTTTTGTTTGAGAAGGGAAATAGCTGGTTTTCAGTCTATTTTACATTTGAAAACTTTACTTTGTACATTGTCCTTTCAAACAAATTTGCTAACTAATTCTTAAAAAAATAATATATCTCAATAAATTGAAAAAAGAGAAATTAAAAAATCAAATAGAAATTAAACGAAATTTCTTGATCGTATCCCGATGGGGGGAAACATTGGATATGGCTGTAGCCATTTTGAACGAAGGCCACTCCGTTAAGATGTATATTGAAGATAAGCCTTCTAGGGAAATAGGCTATGGTTTTGTGCAAAAGGCCAAAGATTGGAAAAGCTATATCGATTGGGCAGATGTCCTTATTTTTGATTATACCGGTTATGGCAAAATTTGTTCAGAATTAAGGGCTCAAGGTAAATTGGTCGTAGGAGGAACGGAATATTCAGATCTTTTGGAACTGGACCGTAATTTTGGACAGGCAGAATTAAAGAAACATGGCATAAAAATATTACCGTCCAAGGAGTTTTTCAACTTTCAAGATGCTATCGACTATGTCAAGGCCAATCCCAATGCCTATGTGATAAAACCATCTGGTGAAACCCAGGAATATAAACAATTGTTATTTGTTGGCAGTGATGATGAAGGGCTCGATGTAATTCGGGTTTTAAAGGCTTACGAGAAATCTTGGGGTAATGATTTTGGTAATTTTCAATTGCAACGCAAAGTAAAAGGGGTGGAGGTGTCCGCGTCGGCCTATTTTAACGGGAAGGAATTTATTTATCCTATAAATATTACTTTCGAGCATAAGAAACTTTTTCCAAAGGAATTGGGAGTATCCACCGGGGAAATGGGATCCAGTATGTTCTGGACCAAGGATTCACCTATTTTTGAAGCGACATTAAAAAAGTTTGAAAGTTCTTTGGCCAAGGGTGGTTTTATTGGACAATTGGATATTAATTGTATTGTCAACGGCAATGGAATATATCCCTTGGAATTCACTTCGAGGTTTGGATACCCACAGATATTCATACAACGAGCGGGAATTTTGGAACCATTAGGAAACATGTTTTACAAGTTGGCATCTGGAGAGAAATTTAGGATCAATGTTAGAAAGGGATTTCAGGTTGGGGCCTATATGGTTGTACCCCCTTTTCCCTTCGAGGATAAAAAGACCTTTGAACTATTCTCTAAAGATTCTGTCATCGTATTCAAAAAGGATATGAAAGATGGAGTACATCCCATGCATCTCAAGAAAATTAATGATGAATGGCTCATTACCGGAAATACAGGAATTGCTTTATTGGTTACCGGTACCGGCCTCACTATGAAAGATGCCCAAAAAATGATGCAGAACAGGATAAGTAATATCATTATTAATAATGTTTACTATAGAACCGATATTGGTGATAGGTGGTCCGATGATTTTGACCGCTTGTGGTCGTGGGGACTGTTATAGGGAGCAATAAGCAGTTGTACGAGTATAGATCTTTTTATGGAATTGATTAATTTAGGACTTGAGGGGGGCAGTTTTTTTAAAATTCTTCCAGAAGATTGGAAAGATGTAATTGAATCTGTTTGGGACGATTACAAGAAGAATGCGAATATCTATGTATTTAAGAATGCCTTGGACATAACCGCAGGCGGAATTGTCTTTAGGACGGCCCCCCCAAATATGACCGATTTTGAAATAGGGGAGTGGCAAAAATACGTGACTGCCAATTTTCATTATATTGGATTTTTATTTGTCGATCCCAAGTATCGTGGTAAGTCCTTGGGTTCAGAATGGCTTACTGCCTTAAAGGACCAATTTCCCGACCAATCTTATTGGTTGACTATAGAGGAGGAGGGATTAAGGTCTTTCTATGAGAAAAATGGATTCAAGTGCGTTTCCAAAAGCACGGATAAGGATAACCCTGAATGGATATTTACGTATGCCCCAAGGGGTGTAGTGAATAATTGGCAATAAACAATTATTAGTAGTGAGTATTTAGAAATAAAAATCCAGATTTTGGAGCCTAGAAACTGGACTAAAGACTTCTGTTAATAGTATTG